>VFSW01006257.1_pt1 | contig 17516 bp, 19 predicted proteins | sample 5358111 | NCBI WGS metagenome assembly VFSW01 (sample SAMN11554181, study PRJNA540505) | mine drainage metagenome | isolation source: sediment from site ElyBrook_90M | place: USA: Ely Copper Mine, Vershire, VT | collected 2017
CTCAGTAGTGACGTTTCGCAAACGGAAAGTCACAGTTAAGCCTCAGATAAGGATTTGGCCACAAGGGCCGAGCCGGGCCTGCGGCGGAAACCCTCGTAAAATCTAGACTTTGGCCGTTCTAAGGCTCGGTAGCTCAGTGGTAGAGCAGGGGACTCATAAGCCCTTGGTCGTAGGTTCGAGTCCTACCCGAGCCAAAGTTCTTGAAATAAGGTACTCTTTCTCTATGTCCACCATCCCTTGCGATTTCTGCCCCCATCCGGTTGACCGCAGCCAGATGGAAGAGATCGAGATATCGCACTACGTTCCAGATAGCTCGGGCGACGATCTCGCGTACGCGCGCACGTATTTCTTCGGGCATCCCGATTGCGTACGCAAATTCTACCGGACCCTCGTCGACCACAAGCTGGATCTGTTCAAGCATATGCCGAGCACGGGTTCGCCGCCCGACGCCTCGCGCTAGAATCGTGCGCTCGTAGCTCAGCTGGATAGAGCACTGCCCTCCGAAGGCAGGGGTCGGACGTTCGAATCGTCTCGAGCGCGGTTTTGAACGATGCCCATCCTACGCGGGTGGGCATCGTTCTTCTGTCCAGGATTTTGGCATGATATCATTGTATGCGAAGATGACGAGCGTCGACGAGGAATACATGCGGCGCGCCATCGCGCTCGCGCAGCGCGCCGTCGACGCGGGCGACGTTCCCGTCGGCGCGGTGCTCGTCTGCGGCGACTTGATTCTTGAAGCACAGAACGAGAAGGAGCTCCAGTGCGACGCGACCGCGCACGCGGAGATGCTTCTCCTGCGCCAGGCTTCGCGCGCGCTCGGCGCGTGGCGTCTTAGCGATGCGACCGTGTACGTGACGAAGGAGCCCTGCGTCATGTGTGCGGGCGCGATCCTCGCCGCCCGCGTCAAGCGGCTGGTCTATGCAGCGCCCGATCCGAAGGGCGGTGCCGACGGAGGAGCCTTTGACGTACTGCGCTCGCCCAAGACGAACCACCGCCTGGACGTGACTGCAGGTGTTCTGGAGCGCGAAGCGTCGGAGCAGCTGCAGCGATTCTTCCGCGCGAAACGCTGACAGGAGCGCCGCGCGCGTGCGCGGTACTTCGCGCGTGGAGAGGTGGTCGAGCGGTTGATGGCACCCGCCTCGAAAGCGGGCAGAGGTGATGAGCCTCTCGAGGGTTCGAATCCCTCCCTCTCCGCCACGTTCAATCGTTGATCGAACCCGCGAGAGGCTCATCAGCGAAGGCGAGCGCAGCGAGCCGGAGCGGTCTCCAAAACCTTCGGGCCCCGCGTGCGCGAAGCGCGCGTGGGAATGCCGATTCTCACCGCCTTTCGGAGGCTCAGGAAAAGCGCGCGCGGAATGCACGTGGATTATGAAAAACCTTGCCGTGCTTGCATTGCTCGTCGCCGCGCTGAGTACCGGCTTGGGGGTGGCGGCTTCGCGAGCGTCGTCTGCGCCGACGCGCCGGGATCTCGCTGTGCCGCGTTACGCGCACATCTTCGTGATCATCGAGGAGAACAAGGACTACGGCCAGGTGATCGGCAGCAGCGACGCGCCGACGATTACGCGCCTCGCCCATGAATACGGCAACGCGACCGATTTTTATGCCGAGACCCACCCCAGCGAGCCGAACTACGTTGCGTTCGTCGGTGGCTACACGTACGGCATTCGCGATGACGATGGGTACTTCTGCAAGCCGCACGATACAAACCCGGCGTGTCCGAATAGCAACAAGCCCGGATATGTCAACCATACGATCGATGCGCCGAACCTCGCGACGCAGCTCGAAGCGGCGGGCCTGAGCTGGAAAAACTACAACGAGTCCCTGCCGCACGCCGGCTCGCTCGCAGTCGCCGCCGCCGATGCCCATGCGCGCGGCGTACCTCCGACGCTTCCCGTCTACGCGTCGAAGCATTCGGGGTTCATCAACTTCCTATCGGTGCAGCGCGATCCGCACCGTGCGGAGCACCTCGTGGGCTTCGATCAGCTCTATGCTGATTTGAGAAGCGGGAAGGTGCCCAACTTTTCGCTGATTATCCCGAATCTCTGCGACGAGATGCACGGAGCCGACGAGCCTGGAACGCCGGAGGACTGCCAATACAGCCACCTCGGAAAGCTGATCTGGCGCGGCGATCGAAATATAGCGGTCATCACGCAAAGGATCATGGCGTCGTCCGTGTGGCGAGCGAAGTCGAACGCGGCAATCGTCATCACGTTCGATGAAGACGGCCACTTCCCAATCCTCGACTACGTCGGCTGCTGCGGGAATAATCCCAACGATCCGGCGAACCGGGGCGGCGGACATATCGCAACCGTTGTCATAACCAATCACGGGCCTCGGCACGTCGCCGACAAGACGCCGTACAGCCACTACTCGCTGCTGCGGACGGTGGAGGACGCCTTCGGCATTCATACGTATCTGCGTCAGGCCGCAGCGCCCGGCGTATGGCCCATGCTGCCGCTTTTCCGCGTGCGCTAGGGCGAGGGCGTCGGCGATGGCGTGGGCGGCGGAAGAACCGCGGCTTGCGCGGGCGGCGACGAGGGGAAGGAGAACTCGTCGTACGTCACGTCGGCGGTGACGACGAAGGTCAAAAAGAGCGCGTGCTCGGTGGCGGTGAAGGTACCGTGCGTAATGATCCAGTGGCCGTCGACGATGGAGTAATCCATGGCGATGGTCATGTCGCTGGAGCTGTCGCGCAAGACGATGTGCGACGGCAGATGCGTCTGGGGATCCTCGACGACGTCGCTCGGGTACATGCCGTTGCCGCCGCGCGGCGTCGGTGCGATGGAAAAGTGCAAGCGGTTCGGCCGCGAGTCTGCGGCGTACGTGACGCTCCAGAACGACATGTATGGAAAGACGACGTCCACGTCCGGATTCGGCGGCGGGATGGAAAGCTGCATCGGCGCGCCGCGCTGCAGCGTGATGTCGACGCGCTTGAGGTTTGCGTAGTAGCTGAAATAGAACTGCGAGAACGGGTCGAAATACGGAATGATCGGAAAGGCCTGGCCGATGCGTTGCGCGCCGCCCGGGATGTCGTTCATGACGGCCGCGTCGTCGGCGTTGCGGGCGACCACGCGCCGGTCGATCTCCTGAGAGCGCCCAAGCGTCGGGGCAACGACGCGGGTCGTTTCGCGGTAGACGATATAGGCTGGCGGATTCGTGGCGTACGCGTCGGCCGTCCGATTGATGAGCAGCGCGAGCGCGAGGTCCGGCGGGAGCACCCGATGCTCTTCTCCGGGCTCAGCTGAAAGCGCCTTTGAAGAGGTGCTACAAATGCCCGTGCCGGAAGGCTGCAGCGATGGCCGTTCAACCTAACGACTTCGTCGTTGCCCGCACGATCGAGCTGCGGCGCGCGATCCATCGTAAGCCGGAGCTGGGGTTCGAAGAGCACGCGACGGCGGCGCTGATCGAGGAGGAGCTCGACCGTCTCGCGATTCCCCGTCGCCGCGTCGCGGGCACGGGTGTCGTCGGCGTTCTGTGCGGAGCGAAGCCGGGCCACGTCGCCGCGCTGCGTGCCGACATGGACGCGTTGCCCGTACAGGAGCGTACGGGTCTTGCATTTGCTTCCGGCGTTGCGGGAGTGATGCACGCCTGTGGCCACGATGCCCACACGGCAATGCTGTTGGGCGCGGCGCACGTGCTGGCGGCGCAGCGTGAAACGCTCTCGGGCAGCGTGGTCTTTCTGTTTCAGCCGGCGGAAGAGGGACCGGGCGGCGCGCAGCCGATGATCGACGAAGGTGTGCTCGACGATCCTCGCGTCGATGCGATCGCGATGCTGCACGTCGACATCCGGCTCGAAACCGGTTGCGTCTCGATTATGCCGGGGCCCGTCAACGCCTCGGCGGACGAGCTCGAGATCGTCGTGCGCGGGAAGGGCGGCCACGGAGGGTCGCCGCACACCGCCGTCGACGCCGTTCCAGCCGCCTCGGCGATCGTGCTCGCGCTGCAGAACATCGCGTCGCGCGAGACGGATCCGCTCGGTAGCGTCGTCGTGACGATCGGAACGATAGCCGGGGGCTATCGCAACAACATCATCGCCGACGAAGTGCGCATGACGGGAACGCTGCGCGCTCACGATCCGAGCGTGCGCGAGCAGCTCGAGGGCCGCGTGCGCCGCATCGTTGAAGGTGTGGCCGCGGCGTACGGAACGCAGGCCGAGGTGCGCGTCATGTACGGGTACCCGCCGGTCGTCAACGATGCGGAGCTCGCCGAGCAGTTCGCGCGCTACGCTGCCGAACAGGCGGACGTCGACGTGCGCGCGCTGGCGCCCACGATGGGGGCGGAAGACTTCGCGTATTTTGCACGGCGCGTTCCCGGCGTGCTCGTACGTCTGGGCGTGCGCAACGATGCTCTAGGAGCGATCCATCCCGCTCACGGGGCGCAATTCCTCATCGACGAGGCAGCTCTTCCGGCAGGCATACGCACGCTCGTGGCTTTCGCGCTCGGCGTCGGCCAGGGAAGGCTCCACGCGGCGGGCGCTCGAAATTAAGAGGACATTATGTCGATCCTCTCTCCGACGTTCGATCGCGGAATGCGATCGCTCACCGCGAGCGTGGACCTCGAATCCCCTCCTGAGGACGTCTTTTCGCTCCTCTGCTCTGTGGAGAAGTGGCCCGTGTGGCTATCGTTCCTTCGCAGTGCGCGGCGCGTGGACTCCAGCGAGCCGATTGCGCTCGGCAGCGAAGTCGTGCTGCGTTCGACGGTTCCGGGTGAGGAGGAGCAGCTCTACGAGGTCGACCAGTATATCAGCAACCATCATCTCTCGCTCGTCGGTGCGTTCTCCGTGCGACGGCGCGTGGAGTTTCGTGTCGAGCGAAAGACCTCGATCTCGCGGCTCCAGGTGCGCCTCAGCTATCCGGCATATCACGGTCGTCTCTTCTCCGGCGTGCGATGGTGGCGTCGCGGGCGGCAGCTGCTCTCGCAGCTGCAGGGCGCAATGACGAACTTCAAGGGTTTGGTAGAATACCGGCGCAACGGCGCCGTGCTCGCCGATCTCTGAAGAACGGACGGTACGTGCCGCTCTACGACTACCGCTGCACGAAATGCGGCAAGGTTACTGAAGTGCGCCATGGCTTCGGCGAGCCGTTCGCCGGCACGTGCCCCGTCTGCGACGGGCGGCTGCAACGCGTCTTCAATCCGGCGCCGATCGTGTTCAAGGGCTCGGGCTTTTACGCAACGGATTCGCGCAAGAAGAGCGACGATGCGTCAAAGAGCACCGAAAAGAGCGCCGAGGCGAAACCGGAGAAACCGGGTGACGCGAAACCGGAGAAGCCTGGCGACGCAAGACCAGCGGACGCGAAACCGGAGAAGCCTGCGGGTGGCGGTACACCCTCCGACTCGGCGGCGTAGGCGTACGTGTCGGCCGGGCTCTGGTTCGTTGTCGGAGCCGTCGTCGGCGCGATCGCGCTCGTCGTCGCTGGCGGCGTTCGGCTCGCGTTCGGCGCGCGTACGCTCGCGATGCGCATCGCGTCGCTGTCGGCTCCCGATATCGATTTCGAGCGGGCACAGGCGACGATAGCGAAGCTGCAAAGGGACGCGGTCAGAGCCAGGATATTGATCGTGCGCGCGCACGTCGCGCTGCGTAACGTCGACGACGGTCTACACGCTATGATTCGCGCGTTTGTTGGAGGGTAGCGAGAAAGTTCGGGAAGCTGACGTCGACGCTGTTCGCGTCGTCGAGGTCGATCGGACCTGCCGCGCACGCGAGCACCGCCGCCGCCATCGCGATCCGATGGTCGTCGTGCGACGGCACGATCCTCCCGAGCGCGCTCGGCGTGCCGCCGGAGATCGTCAAGCCGCTTGGGGTCACGCGGCACGCGATGCCGACCGCAGCGAGAAGCTCTTCAATCGCAGCGATGCGATCGGACTCCTTGGTTCGCAGATCTCCGATGCCCGCAATCGTCGTTTCACCGCGCGCGAACGCGGCGGCAACGGCGAGAAGCGGAATCTCGTCGATCGCCCGCAGCGCGAGATCGCGATCGATCGCGACGGCGTGCAGCGCCGCGTGGCGCACGTGGACGTCGGCGACGGGTTAGCCGGAAAGCTCGCGCTCGTCGCGCAGCTCGATTTCGGCTCCCATGAGACGCAGTGCGTCGAGGAGGCCCGTGCGCGTCGGGTTGACGCCGACGCCGCGAATGGTCAGCTCGCTTCCCGGCGCGATGGTCGCCGCCGTCATGAAGAATGCGGCGGCTGAGAAGTCCCCGGCAACGCTCACATCCTTGAAGCGTGCGGGCGGCGCGACGAAATCGACGCTCTTGCCGTTCCAAGAAATCTGCGCGCCCTGATAGCGCAGCAGGCGCTCGGTGTGATCGCGCGAGCCGGCATCGCCGGTGATGTCGATCTGCGCGCCCGCAAAGAGCGCCGCGAAGAGCAGCGCCGACTTCACCTGCGCCGAGGGCGAGAGCAAGATGAACCGGCGCGTCTGGATGCGCTCGCATCCGAAGATCTCGAGCGGCAGACCGCCCTCGGTAGTCTCGATGCGCGCTCCGAAAGCTCGCAGCTGCGCTGCCACCGGCTCCATCGGTCTGCGTCGCAGCGACGTGTCACCGTCGAAGCGCGCGCGGATGTTCGCTCCCGCGCAGACGCCGAGCAGCATGCGCGCCGTGGAGCCCGAGTTCATGCAATCGACTTCGCACGCTTCCTCTTGTCGCCGCTCCGTGTCGTCCTGACGCCCCTCTGGTGTCATCCTGCCCCTTGGCTTCGGTGCTGGCGCACCTCGCTCAGGACTACGGCCGCTCGGAATTGTCATCCTGAGCTTGTCGAAGGATGCATCGAGAGCGAGCAGCGCCTGTTGCGTTGCGAGAACGTCCCCTCCGGGGTTCAGGTTCTCAATGGAAAACGCGCCGCCAGCGAAGGCTTGAATGACGAGCGCGCGGTGCGAGATCGATTTGTCTCCGGGAACGGCGATCGCACCGCGCACCGAACCGCGGGGGAAGGAAACCACGCGCGCGCGTTTGGACGCTGCGTGGCCGTCTTCCCGCGCACGACGAGAGTCTAGGCGATCGGGCGCGATCTGCCGCTACGGCCGAAGAGACCGAAGAGCCCGAAGAGTCCGATCAACCCGAGCCATCCCCACCAGCCGCTGGAGAGGATCGTCTCGGTGGTCGTGGTCACGTAGCCGGGGCTGGCCGTCGGTGCGGCGTAACCTGGGCTCGCGTTGGGGCCGGGATTCGCTCCGGTCTGGGGAGCGTTCGGGTTCATCGTCGTTCCGGGAGCAGCCGTCGCGGTGCCCGCGGGCGGTGCCGCCGTCATGGTCGGCGTTGTCTGATTCGTCCCGGTCTGCGCTATGGCAACGGCTGGGAGAAGGCAAAGCGCGGACGCGAAGAGCGCTGCACTTGCCATGCGTGCAATCGTGTTCATACCTCTTCATTACCCCAGGGAGCACTAAACTCACACTTGCTTGCTCCCTTAAGCGTGCTAGGAGCGCTTTCCGAAACGGCCTCATAACGACCGCGCCCTCGCGGATTCGCGCACGCAACGCTCTCGCTGCGCGACGCGCTGCGCCAGATAGCGGAATCCGCCATGCGACAAACGTCGCGAAAAGCAAGGTAGGGGCCACCGCCTCGAGAAAGTCCTACGCCTCTTGCTCGATGAGCGAGAACTTCGTTTTGCTTTGCACGTGAAGGATTTCAATGGGCAGACTGTCGCGCCGCGATCTCATCAAGCTCGGCGGCATTACCGCGGCCGGAGTTGCCGCTTCCGGCGAACTCCTCGCGCCGGCATCTGCGAGCGCCGCGCTCCTTGGACCGGCCATCGACCGGCAGACGAAGGCCGACGTTCCCGCCGCGAAAGGACCTCGGCTGGTGATCCTCGGCGCAGGCACGTCGGGCCTCACGATCGCGAAGTATGCAAAGCGCGAATATCCGGCGTTCGACGTCGTGCTAGTCGAGAAGCGCGATATGTACGAGTCGTGCTTCACGAGCAATCTCTTATACGCCGACGTCACCAACCTCGAGTTCTCGGCCAACGAAAGCTTCCTTGACGCGGCCAAGAACAACAACTACGTATTTTACAACGCCACGGCCATCGGACTCGATCGCGCAGCCCGTACGGTCTATACGAGTCGTGGTTGGCTCGCCTACGATTTCCTGGTCATTGCGCCAGGCATCGATTACGATTACTCGCGCGTCGGCGTACGCGATCCGGAAGTCGAGACGATGCTCCGAACGCTCTATCCCGGTGGCTTTACGATGCCGACCGAGCACATCACGATACGCAGGAAAGTTCACGAATTCCAAGGAGGCGTCTTCGTTCAGACGGTGCCGAGCGGGAACTATCGTTGCCTGCCGGCCCCCTACGAGCGCGCGTGCATGATCGCCGCGTATTTCAAGAAGAACAACGTGAGAGCCAAAGTCCTCGTTCTGGACCATAACCCCGACATCACGATCAAGGCGAGGGGCTTCCATGCGGCGTTCAACGAGCTCTATCCCGATCTGATCGAATACAAGCCGTCGGTAAACATCACGGGCATCGATCCTATCAGACGGGTCATCACCACCGACTTCGACTCGTACAGTTTCGACGATGCCGCGATCTACCCGGGCATTCGCGCGGCGGTCCTGATCGAGCAGTTCGGCCTCGTCGATCCGGCCAGTTTGCAAAAAGAAGCGCACATCGATCCGTTCAAGTACAATATCGTCGGCGACGAGCGCGTCTACGTGACCGGGGATTCGCGTCCGATGCCGTATTCGAAGAGCGGCAACACCTCGAACAGCGAAGGTCATTACGTCGCCAAGGTACTAGCGGCGCGCGCGCAGGGTAAGGACATCGCCTGGACCAGCCCACAGACGCTGTGCTACTCGATGGTGGAGATCGACCCGAACGAGGCGATCTCGGTCGACGCGTTCTACGCGTACAATCCGGTGACAAAGTCCTTCGGCTTCACCAACGTGAAACTCGACGAGACGCGCGATCAAGAGAAGGGGCGTGCGTACCTCGAATGGGCGAAGGGCCTCTACAACGACATGTTCGACTAGCGTCATGCGACGAGGATCGTTCGTACGGATCTGCGGTCTCGCAATCGGCGCTCAGATCCCCGCGCAACTCGCTCCGATGCGCGCTCTGGCGCTCACGTCGTTCAACCGCGTTGCCTTGCTTGATGCCGCCGGTGCGCCGCTTCGAGCGAGTGCGCTCTCGACCGAGGAAGCGTACGTTTTTCACTACCCGTACCGAGGGACGCCGTGCTTTCTCATCCGCCTCACGAGGGCGGCTTCAGACGGCGTCGGCCCCGATAGGAGCATCGTGGCATTCTCGGCGATCTGCACGCATCAACTCTCTCATCCGTCGAAGGATGTCAGCCCGATCACATACTCGCCGGGATACAGTAACGTAGCGGAGCGTTCCGGCGAGATCGTCTGCTGCGCGCATTACAGCGTCTACGATCCGGCAGCCGGAGCAAGAGTCATTTCGGGCCCCGCACCCGAGCCTCTCGCGACGATCGAACTGGAGTACGAAAGCGATCGTCTGTGGGCTACGGGCGTACGCGGACCCGATCGATTCGACGATTTCTTCAGGGCCTTCGGCGAGGAGCTCATCGACGACTTCGGCCGCGGTCAGGCGCGCACGCTCGTGGACGCCGCGTCGCCCGCGATCCTGCTCGATCGATACACGCGGTACGCCCTGCATTGTGGACGCTGGCGATCATGGCCCGCGCCTTCGCAGTGCCGCCGCTCGCAAGCCGGATCGCGGCGTCACACGACCAACTGGTCGTGTTCGAGGATCTTCGCTGCAGGTATTGCTCGCTCTGGGAGCACGATGTCGGTCGTATCTACGACAAGACCGACGAGGCGAGGGTGCTTCCGCTCCGGCGCGTCGATTACCGCACGACGCTGCCGGCAGATCTCAAAGACGTTGCACCGATAACGTATTGGCCGACGTTCGTCGTGATGCACTGCGGCCATGAATTCCGCCGGCTCACGGGTTACAACGGTGCGGATCAGTTTTGGGGGCTACTCGACAACGCCATCCGGGCACTGAAAGCGGCCTCGCCATGCGAAGGGAACACCGTATGAAGAGATCGGAGATGCTTGCCGTCAGCGCAATGGGGGCGGGCGCACTCGCCTCCGCGCTGCTGCCCGGCCGCGCCTTGGCGACGCCGGATGAAGCCACAGCGTACGTCGCATCGATCCTCGGCCCTGGAACGCCGACGACGGGGAAGGTCACGCTCGACGTTCCCGACATTGCGGAGAACGGCGCCAACGTGCCGGTGACGGTGACCGTCGACAGCCCCATGAACCAATCGGACTACGTCAAGACGATTCTCCTCGTCGCCGACAACAACCCGAACCCTGGCGTCGCGCGCTTCGACCTCTCGCCTGCGAACGGCAGAGCTTCGGTCGAATGTCGCATCCGTTTGGCGCAGACCGAGAACGTCATCGCCGTCGCTCAGATGAGCGACGGCTCGTTGTGGAGTGCGAGCAAGTACGTGAAGGTCACCATCGGAGGCTGTGGGGGATAGTCATGCAAAATGTCACGACGCGCGTCAAAGTTCCCGACAGCGCAGCAAAAGGCGAGATCATCGAGATCAAGACGCTGGCCTATCATCCGATGATTTCCGGCCAGGGCAAAGACGCGAGCGGGCACACGGTTCCGCGAGAGATCATCAATACGTTCACCTGCCGGTACAATGGGACGGAAGTGTTCCGAGCCAAACTGGAGCCGGCAATTGCGGCCAATCCGTTATTAGGGTTCTACGTGAAGGTGGACGCCAGCGGAACCTTCGATTTCACCTGGCTCGACGACGACGGTTCCGTCTATACGAACAGCGCATCCATTACCGTGACCTAACGACGATGATCACGCGGCGCGATTTCCTGGCGGCGGCTACCGTGACGGCGGCCCTTCCCGCCGTGGCGGGGGGAGTGGTTGCCGCTGCGGCTAGGCAGCGCATAACGGAACGAGCGCTGCTGGAGTTCGAGCCGCTGGGGCAGGTCACGCTGCTGAACTTTACTGATATTCACGCTCAACTCATGCCGGTCTATTTCCGCGAACCGTCGGTGAATATCGGCGTCGGGGAGAATGCCGGCGTCGCGCCGCATCTCACCGGCAAGCATTTTCTGCACGCGTTCGGTATTGCGAGAGGCACGGCCGAGGCCTACGCACTCACCTGCGACGACTTTGCAGCGCTGGCTCGCGCCTACGGCCGTCTCGGCGGCCTCGACCGTATGGCGACGCTTGTCAATGCGATTCGCAGCGAGCGTCCCGGGCGAACCCTCTTGCTGGACGGTGGGGACACCTGGCAGGGCTCGTACACGTCGCTTAAGGAGCGCGGTGCCGACATGGTGACGGCGATGAACGCGCTGGGTGTCGATGCGATGACCGCGCACTGGGAGTTCACCTACGGCACGCAGCGCGTGGACGAACTGAAAAGGAAACTCAACTTTCCCTTGCTCTGCGGCAACGTTAAAGATGCGACGTGGGGAGAATACGGTGCCTTCGAGAGCCGCAAGCTCTTCGATCGTGGCGGCGTGCGGATCGCGGTCATCGGGCAGGCATACCCGTATACGCCGATCGCCAATCCCGCATGGATGTTCGCGAACTGGAGCTTCGGGATCGATGAAGGGCACGTGCAAAGCGAGGTCGATGCAGCGCGTGTGGCCGGCGCCGACGTCGTCGTCCTGCTCAGCCATAACGGCTTCGACATCGATCGTAAGCTCGCCGCGCGCGTTTCGGGAATCGACGTCATTCTCACCGGCCACACGCACGATGCGATTCCCGTTCCGGTCATCGTTGGCAGAACGATTCTCGTTGCAGCCGGATCGCACGGAAAGTTTCTCGCACGACTCGACTTGGAGGTGCGCGGCGGGCGCGTCGTCGACCACCGCTTCCGGCTCATTCCGATCTTCAGCGATGCCATCACGCCCGATCCGAAAATGGCGCAGCTTATCGAAGGCGTTCGTCACCCGCATGGCGAGGAAATGGATACGGTGCTGGGCCGTACGGACGACCTGCTCTACCGGCGCGGTAACTTCAACGGAACCTTTGACGATGTGATCTGCGAAGCGCTTCTGAAAGAACGCGATGCGGAAATCGCTCTATCACCCGGCTTCCGCTGGGGCGCCACGCTCCTTCCGGACCAGCAGATCCGGCGCGAGGACGTCTTTCAACAAACTGCGATTACCTATCCGGCAGCCTATCGTACGGCGATGAGGGGGTCGGAGCTCAAGAACGTGCTCGAGGACGCGGCCGACAATGTCTTTAACCCCGATCCGTACTATCAGCAGGGCGGCGACATGGTTCGGGTCGGCGGCATGACGTACGCGATCGACGTCGCGGGAGCAGCCGGAAAGCGTATCTCCGACATGGCGTTGTTGGGCAGCGGGGAACGCATCGACCCGAGCAAGCGGTACATGGTGGCAGGATGGGCATCCGTGCAACAAGGGACGCAAGGGCCAGCTGTCTACGACATCCTTCAACGCTACATCGAGAGAGAGAAAGTGGTAACAATTCCAACGCGACCGCGCGTGCACATTGTCGGCGCCGATCGGCGCGGCATATCATAGGGAGCCAACCATGGGCGAGTTACGGCGAAGCGGATTCTTGAAGCGCGGCGCGGCAATCGCGGCGAGCTTGATCGTCGCGCCTGACGCAGCGGAGGCGGCGGGAAATAACTTGCCGCCGAACGTGCCGGAGTGGATGAGGACGCTCGGGGACGGCGTCGATGCGCAGCCGTACGGTCTGCCGTCGAAGTACGAGAGTGCCGTCATACGACGTAATGTGTCGTGGTTGACGGCGACGACGCAATCATCGGTGAGCTTTACGCCGTTGCAGGATCTCGACGGCATCGTGACCCCGAACGGTCTCTGCTTCGTACGCGATCACGGCGGGACGCCGCAAATCGATCCAGCCCAGCATCGCCTGATGATTCACGGCATGGTGGAGCGCCCGCTTCTCTTGCGCGTCGACGAGCTGATGCGTTTCCCATCGCGGAGCCGCATTCATTTTGTGGAGTGTCCGGCAAACGGCGGTATGGAGCGCAACGGTGCGCAAATGGAAGGCGTCCAGTTCACGCACGGCATGATTCACTGCTGCGAATGGACCGGCGTGAAGCTCGCGGTCCTCATGGAGGAAGTCGGCGTCAGCCCACGATCGACGTGGCTGTTGGCGGAAGGGGCTGATGCCGCGGCAATGACGCGCAGCTTACCGGTTTCGAAGGCGCGCGACGACGTCATGATCGCCTGGTCGCAAAACGGCGAGCGCCTTCGTCCCGAGCAGGGATACCCGATTCGCCTCATCGTTCCCGGCTGGCAGGGAAACGTGAACGTTAAGTGGTTACGGCGCCTCAAGTTCGGCGACCAGCCTTGGGAGACGCGCGAGGAGACTTCCAAGTACACCGACCTCATGCCGAACGGCACGGCGCGTCAGTTCGATTTCGTGCTCGAGGCGAAGTCGGTCATCACGAAGCCGTGCCCGGAGAAGCCGATCCACGGCAGAGGCTTCTTCGAGGTTTCGGGAATCGCGTGGTCCGGACGCGGCAAGATCAAGCGCGTCGACGTGTCGTTCGACGGCGGCGTCAATTGGCAGACCGCGGCGCTGCAAGAGCCCATATTGGATAAGTGCCTCACACGCTTTCGCATTCCGTGGAAGTGGCGCGGCCACACGGCGCTTCTGCAGAGCCGCGCTATGGACGAAACGGGGTTCGTGCAGCCGACCCTGACGCAACTGCGCCGCGTACGCGGCTACAACGACATCTACAACAACAACGCCATTCAAACGTGGCGCGTGAACCCCGATGGGACGGTCGACAATGTTCAGGTGGCTTAGCTTCATGCTTGTTGTAGCCGCAGCGACGTTCGCGGGTGTTACGCTTGCGGGGACGACGCACGCGCACTACGGTTTCGGGCGAGCACCGACGCATGCCGAAATCGAAGGCTGGAACATCGACGTCCGCGGCACTGATGGAACAGGCCTGCCTCCGGGGCAAGGTTCGGTCGCGCAAGGCGAGCAGATTTACGATGCCAAGTGCGCCGTTTGTCACGGCGATTTCGGGGAGGGCAACGGGAGCATGCCGGCCTTGGCCGGGGGGCGCGGATCGCTGACGTCTCTGCAGCCGAGTCAAACCGTCGGAAGCTATTGGCCGTATGCGCCGACGCTCTTCGATTATATACGCCGCGCGATGCCGTTCCCGGCACCGGAGTCGCTTTCGAACGACGAGGTCTACGCGGTAACCGCCTACGTCTTGTATCTCAACAGCATCGTCCGGCATGACGCGGTCTTGAACGCCGGAGCGCTGGCTGCGATACGAATGCCGAATCGCAACGGGTTCGTCCGGGACCCACGCCCCGACACGCACAACGTCGCTTGCATGCGCGCCTGCAAACCTTTGCCGGTGCGGATCACGAGCGATCTCGCAAAAACGTTGCGAGTGACGCCGGCACAGCAGCAAAGCGCGCCGAGTGCGCAGAGCACCCCGGTGTCGTTTGCGCAAGTCCGGGCTATCGTCGCGCAACGCTGCGCCGTTTGCCATTCTCAGAAGCCGACCGAGCCGGGTTACTCGTTCGCGCCCATGGGCGTGCTGCTCGACACTCCTGCACGCATCCGGGCGGCGGCTGCGGCCATCAAGGAACAGTCGGTGACGAGCCATTCCATGCCGCTCGGCAATCTTACGCATATGACGAATTCGGAACGCGCGATCGTCGGACGGTGGGTTGATTCCGGCACGAGGATTCCATAGTGTGGTCCGCAGACATCTAGAGGAAGGCGACCGGCTTCGGATGCGCTGAGGCTTCTCCGTGGGCGATAAAGGCGACGAGTTGCGTGCGGTTTCGTAGCCTGAGTTTGCGGTAGATCGAGGTCAAATGTCTCTCGACTGTGCGCTCGCTGATGGTAAAACGGGCGGCGAGGCTCCTGTTTGATGCTCCTCGCGCAACGAGCTGCGCGATCTGCGTTTCGCGCGCGGAGAGGGTGGGGCCCCCGCGCAGCCGGTCGGCATCGCGCCTGCGACGATCCCTGGCCGCGCGCGCGTCGCCACGTAACTGCGCGCACCGCGCCGCATGAAGTGGCCAGCCGAGCAGCTTGTACAGGCGCTCGGCGTCTGCGGCATAGGTCTTTGCCGCGTCATCGCGAGCGCGGTATGCATCGACAGCGCGCATGTGTGCCACGGTGGCGGCGTAGAGCGGCACGTCGCGTAGTGCTTGCGCGCGCGGCGCCAACTCCAGCGCGGCTGAGGCCGTGGCGTCCGAGCCGAGTTCCATCGCGGCGAGCAGCGTCTCGGTGGCTCCAAAGGGACCGCGAAGCGTCCGAATCGCTCGCGCCAGCAGCGCGCGTGCGGCCCGAGGGTCGCCGTGTAACGACAGCCAGCGTGCGTACGGACCGGCGATCCGGCCCAGTGCGGAATCAATCCCGCAACGGAGGGCCCATGCAACGATGCTTTCGGGGACCGCTCGTGCAACGAGCTCGTCGTTTCCCAGTACGGACGCGACGGAGAGCGCTGCGGCAGCCAGGGTGATCGGCGCCGTCGACGATGGCTCTGGAATCGCAAGTCCGCGCTCGACGAGTTTCCGCGCCTCGTCCACATTCCCGCGGCGCGCGTGGATCAATGCTGCATCTGCGCACGCGAGCAGTTCGAGGCTCGAAAGCCGCAGCGCGTGCAGGTCAGGCAGAGTGGCATCGAAGATCGCAAGCGCTTCGGCATCGGCGCCCAGAACGCAGAGGTTGAATGCGAAATTGAAGCGCGCTTGCAATGCCGCACCTTGCCCGAGCGAGGTGCAGAGCGCAATATAGTGCGCTGAGGCCTCACGCACTCCGGCGACGTCGCCGCCGACCGCCGCTGCATAGCTGGCGGCAGCCCAATAGAGCGGCGTACCGGAGGCCTGCGACGCTCCGGCGATCAGGGCTCGCGCTGCAGCGCAGTCGTTCTGATCCAGCTTGCAGACAGCCAAGTTCAGAGAGAGACGCGCGCGCACCGCCCCATCGCGCAACGTCGCGTCGTCCAACGCCTGGGTCAGAGTAGAAGTTGCGCGCCTGCAATCGCCGGCCCGGCGTGCCTCCGCTGCCATCGCGCAACGCAACTCGGCAACACGGGTTCCATCCCCCGCATCCTCGGCGGCGGCGATCGCCGCAGCGTAAAGCTTGAGAGCGTGCTCGGCTTTCCCCTCGCTGGAGAGCGCGGCAGCCGCTTTCGCCAGCAATCGGCAACGGATGCCGGGTTGCGGCGCCAGTTCCTGAGCGTGCTCGTAGCAGCGCACCGCATCGGCGTACGCGTGCACGGCTTCGGCTTCGCCACCAGCGCGCTCGTTATAGAGAACGCAGCGCCCCGCATCGCCTGCCATCCGCGCATGGTAGCCAAGATCGTACGCGCGTGCGTTGCCTTCCATCTCGAGCATGTGCAGCACGCGTGCGTGCACGGGTCGGACTTCGCTCTCGAGCATGGTTCCGTAGATCACGTCGCGCGTCAGCGCATGGCGGAATGTAAAAGAATTCGGTTGCGCTCGCCGTTCTTCGACGATCTGGAACTCACGCAAACGTGAGAGCGCAGCGAGAACTTCGGCGAACGCTCGATCGCAGACGCGAGCGAGAACGTCCGCTTGGAACGAGCGCCCGAGAATCGCTGCGCTGCGCGCGACATGGAGTGCTTCGGCGTCGAGCCGCGCAAGCCGCTCGTGTACGGCCGCGCGAATCGTCAGGGGAAGTGCATCCGCCCCCGTGCCGTGCTCTAGCACGTTCTTGAGCAGCTCCTGGGCAAAAAACGGATTCCCTTCGGCGCGTTGCACGATCTCATCCAATTCATGAGCGTGCAGGCTTTGATTGGATCCGAGAGCGCCACGTAGCAGGCGTCGCATCTCCTCGTCCTTGAGGGGTTCGAGGAGAATCGAGGTGGCATATCGCGTGAGTTGTCCGATCAGCGGCACGATCGGAGCGCCGTCACTGAGCTCGTCGGAGCGGTAGGTGATGACGATCAACAAGCGCTGCGATTCGAGCGACGGCAGGCAGCGCAGCAAGAGGTTCAGCGTAGCGGCGTCGGCCCAGTGGATATCCTCGAGGACGAGAACCGCATTGTGGCGGCTACAGGCTTGTACGATCGAATCGCGCAGCGCAGCTATCTGGTCTTCCCGCGTGCGCGCCGGCGCGAGCGGCGGAGTACAGCCCAGGGGCGTTAACGCTTCGATCAGTGGAGCGTAAGGCACATTCCCGCTCGGGGAGCAGTAACCAATCCCGAATCTCGCGCGTCCGCCCGTGAGCGTACCGCGAAAGGCGCGAATAAGGCGAGTCTTGCCGATGCCCGCGCTACCCGCGACGAGCACGAGCCCGCCATGCCCTCGCGCCGCGGAAAGACGCCGGGCGACCAACTCGCGCAGCTCGTCCGCCCGTCCGATGAGGGACGGGCAGGCGACAGGGCCTAGGACCATACGTTTATGTCGGGTTTCCGGCATACAGTGAGCAATCCTGCGGTCGTATACTTAGTCTGGCGGGGGTCGTTGTATTAAGGTAGGAGCTTGGTATGAGTCGATTTCATATCGTGCTTGCGGGCTGGTTGGCGCTGGCGCTTTCCGGATGTAGTGGAGGGGGCGGCGGATCGTTGC
>VFSW01006258.1_pt1 | contig 17516 bp, 15 predicted proteins | sample 5358111 | NCBI WGS metagenome assembly VFSW01 (sample SAMN11554181, study PRJNA540505) | mine drainage metagenome | isolation source: sediment from site ElyBrook_90M | place: USA: Ely Copper Mine, Vershire, VT | collected 2017
ACGGCGCCAAGGTGATCGCGGTGCCCAACCCCATGGACAACGACGTGCGCAACACCGAGTACTGCATCGGGTTCTCGACCGCCATCACGCGGGCCATGGACGCCATCGAGCGGCAGCGCACCACGGTGGGCTCGCATGAGCGCATCGGCATCTTCCGCGTCTTCGGCCGCGACGCCGGCTACACCGCTCTCTACACCGCCTACGTGACCTCGCTGCGCTGCTGCATTCCCGAGTACAAGGTGAACCTCGAGCACCTGATCGAGATTCTCATCGCCGACAAGCGCAACAACCCCAGCAACTACTCGCTGGTGATTCTCTCCGAGGGCGCCGAGTGGGAAGGCTACACAGTGAAGGAGTACGGGCCCGCCGACGCCTTCGGCCATCGCAAGAAGATGAGCGTGGCCGAGGACCTGAGCAGCGAGATCAACAAGGCGACCGGCGACGAGACGGTGGTCAGCGACCTGACTTACGATCTTCGCTCGGGCAGCCCGGACTTCGTTGACCGCATGGTGGCCATCACCTTTGCCGGCATGGCCATGGACGCGGTGGAAGAGGGCAAGAGCGGGCTGATGACGGCCATCAACAGCGGCTGCTACACAATGGCGCCCATTCCCGACCCGAAACTCGGGCCCCGCAAGGTGGAGATCGGCACCATGTACAACACTGATCGCTACCGGCCGACCTACAACCTGAAGCTCGGACTGCCGATCTTCCTGACGCGCGGGTAAACCAAACTGGGGTGCGCCGGAGCCTCCTGGTTCCGGCGCCCCGCGGTTTTTGCTCAGCGGGTCGAAAGCCACCACCCGTGACCGGCGCACCAGCAACTGCCGTCGGGCCGGTCATCTCTCACCAGACTCTTCACCTGGTTCCAGTTTCCCTTGCGGAATGCGTCCCTCAGCGCCCGCGACGCGCCCGGGCTGATGGCCCCTGCGCAGGGAACAAACTGCACCCGGCACAGGAACCGTGCGGACCAGGAGCTTTCGGCTCTTCGGGTCAGCAGCAGCATCTGCCCATCGGCGCCGTGGGGCTCCAGTGGAAACAGCAGCCTTCCACCGGGACGCAGCGCATCCAGCCAGACCGCCAGAGGCTGATCCGCGGCAGCGTTCACATAGAGGACATCGCAAGCCGGCAGCGGTGCTTCAGCGCCCGACCGGTCATGAACCGCAACCTTGGAAAGCCCGGCAAGATTTCCGGCGGCCCGCAGCGCGAGCTCCGGCTCAATCTCATAGGCGTCCACGCGGCCCTGTTCGCCCACCAGCAAGGCCAGCACTGCCGTATAGTAGCCTGTGCCCGCGCCAACGTGCACGGCGCTCTCGCCCTTTTGCGGCGCCAGCGCATTGAGGCACAGGGCGTGGAGGCTGGGTTGCCCGTTGTTGAGGCCGCGGCCCGCGCCCAGCGGAACGAGCACATCCTGGTAAAGGACCGCGGGATCGTCGGAGACGGTCTGCGTATGGCCGCGGGGGGCAACGATGCACCAGGGAGGCGGCTCCACAAAATTCTCGCGTGGAAGTGACTCGAGCGCCGCGGCAATCGCGCGGCCCAGCGCAGTCTCCGGCGGGATCCCCGCCAGGGTGGTAATGCGATCGGCATAAGACGTGCGGAGAGCCTGCAACCTCTTCGCTTTGAGGTTCTCCGCCTGGCTTTGATGGGTCTGGACAAGCATCCTGTCCACCCTCCGGCGGCCGCTCCGGCCCGCGCTGGCCGCGGGAGCGGCTCGCCCCTTGTACCATTATCGGAGTCCGCAACGCGCGCAGCAAGCTGGATGGCTCCCGCAAACTGCCAAAAAGGGCAATCAAGTTGCCCGGAGAACGACCATGCTCAGTCTATGTTCCACTGCCAGGATTCCAGGAAGGAGTTCAGTATGGGATGGTCCGCTCGCCCATGCACAACCAGCCAGGTGAACTGCATCCGCGCCGCCGCGGCAAGCGCATGCCGCCCGGCAGGAGATTTGGGGGTTGCCTGATCCTGACGGCTCCGCGCAAAGCGTCGATGTTCTACATCGCCGGGCCGATCCCGGAGTCTTGCGCCCGATCCCCGCGGTCAGTATCTTGGTGAAGCAGCCTGGGAAAACCCGGAAAGAGATTCATGGACGTTCTAAAGCGGCTCTTCGAGCAGCACTACAAATTGCGGGCCGAACATGTGCGCCCGGTTCAGGGCCAGCTCGGCGGCTCGGGCCGCGCCATCATGCGGCTCACCGGTGGAGGTTCGAGCGCCATCGGCATTCTCTATCCTGTGCGGGAAGAGAACGTTGCTTTCCTTGAGTTTTCGCGGCATTTTCGCCGCCATGGCTTGCCGGTGCCAGAGATTTACGCGGAGGATTTGGGCCAGGGAGCCTACCTGGAAGAGGACCTCGGCGACACGACGCTCTTCGATTTTCTTGGTGCAAACCGTACCGGCGCGGCTATTGCGCCGCCTGCCGTGGAAGCCTATCGCAAAGCGGTGGCCGCGTTGCCGCGCTTTCAGGTTGAGGCTGGGCGCGATCTGAATTACAAGGTCTGCTATCCGCGCGCAAGCTTCGACCGCCAGTCCATTGCCTGGGACCTGAATTATTTCAAGTATTATTTTCTGCGGCTCTCCGGCGTGCCTTTCAACGAGCAGGCGCTGGAGCACGATTTTGCCCGCTTGGCCAAGTTTCTGCTGGGCGCCAGCCACGATTATTTTCTCTATCGCGATTTCCAGTCGCGCAACGTGATGCTGCGCGACGGGCAGCCGTTCTTCCTCGACTACCAGGGAGGCCGCAAGGGCGCGCTGCAATACGACATCGCGTCGCTGCTCTACGACGGCAAGGCCGACCTGCCGCCAGAGCTGCGCCAGGAGCTGCTCGACTACTACCTCGAATGCCTCGCCGGCTTTCTTCCCGTCGATCGCAACGCCTTCATGGAGCACTACTACGCGTACGTGTACGTGCGCATTCTGCAGGCGCTGGGCGCATACGGCTTCCGCGGGTTCTACGAGCGCAAGGCCCACTTTCTGCAGAGCGTTCCCTTCGCGCTGAAGAACCTGCGCTGGCTGGCGCACAACGTGAAGCTGCCCATCGCACTGCCGGCGCTGATGGACGCCTTCAACAACATGCTGGCATCGGACAAGCTGCAAGGGCTGGCCTCTTCCGCGGAAAACCTGACAGTGCGAATCTTCAGCTTCAGTTTCCACCGCGAGATGCCCACGGACGAGTCCGGCAACGGCGGCGGATTTGTCTTCGATGGCCGCAGCCTCCCGAACCCCGGGCGCGAAGAGCAGTTCCGGCCGTTGACCGGCAGGGACGCGCCGGTCATCGACTATCTGAATCGGCAGGCAGGCGTGCCCCAGTTTCTTTCCAGCGTCTTCTCGCTTGTGGACGCAAGCGTGGCGACCTATCTGCGCCGTGGTTTCAAGAGCCTGATGGTTTCGTTCGGCTGCACCGGCGGCCAGCACCGCTCCGTGTACCTGGCAGAGCAGTTGGCGAATCATCTGCGCAACGCCAGTGGAGTAGAGGTTGCGGTTCGGCACATCGAGCTTGAAAAAATGGCTGCGGAGAAGCCGGCCCAGTGAAAGCGATGATTCTGGCCGCGGGCCTGGGCACGCGCCTGCGTCCACTCACCGACGACCGCCCCAAGGCGCTGGTCACGGTCGCAGGCCGCACGCTGCTGGAGATCGCCATCCTCCGCCTGCGCGCCTTCGGCGCGCGCGAGATCATCGTCAACGCGCATCACTACGCAGAGATGATCGTCGAGTACCTTGCGGCCAACAGCAACTTCGGCCTGAGCATTGAAGCCTCGCGCGAAGAGGAGTTGCTGGACACCGGCGGCGGAGTGAAGAAGGCCGCAAAGTTCTTTCTCGATGGCGGCGCAAGCCCGGAAGAGCCATTCCTTCTGCACAACGTCGATGTAATCAGCAGCATCGATCTCGGGCGGATGGTGAAGTTTCACACGGAACACGCCGCGCTCGCCACGCTGGCGGTTCAGGACCGCGCGACCTCGCGCTATCTTCTCTTCGATGAAAAAGGCCAGCTCTGCGGCCGGCGCGCGGGGCAAAGTGGCGAACCGGAAATAGTCCGCCCAGCGCAGCCGGTGCAGGCTCTCGCCTTCTCCGGCATCCACGTGCTCTCGCCGCGCATCTTCGCAAAGATGGAGGAACAGGGCGCGTTCTCCATCATTGACGCCTATTTGCACCTTGCGGCCGATAGAGAGAAGATCATCGCCTATCGCGCAGACGATTGTTACTGGCGCGATCTCGGCCGGCCGGAGAGCGTAGCGCAAGCCGCCCACGATCTGGCCGAGGGAAAATTCTCAATCGCCTGACCGCCCGATGGAAGCGCCGCGCGATTCCTTGCGGCGTCTTACTGCGGCGGCGGATAGAACGGCAGCTTCTCGTTCTTCTCGTTGGCCCGCTTCACCGTCACGTCGCTGAGCAGCAGGGCCGGCGCCAGGACGGTTACCGGCACATCGCCGAAGTAGTTGGCCACGTACAGATCTTTGCCCGCCGCCTCTACACTCGACCGCAGCGCACGCTGATCCAGATCGTCCAGCACTGCCGCGCGCACCAGTTCGCGCTTGCCGTCGGGGCTGATGCGATAGAGCAGCCGCGGCGCATCTCCGGCCATCGTCTGCACGTAGAAGGCGCTCTTTAGCCCGCGATCCTTGGCCAGGCCGAGCAGCTTCTCGTTCAGCGCGCCGTCGGTGAGTCCGTCTTGCGCCGTCACCTTCAGCACACCGATCGACGGCCGTGGGGACCCGGTAATTCCCGCGCGCCCATGCCCGTTCGAGTTGGGAAAATCCTTCACCGGCTCGCGACCGATCAGGTAGTTCTCCAGCTTGCCCGCCGTCACCAGCTTCACCGCCTGCGCAGGCACGCCTTCGTCGTCCACCGCGTACGCGCCGACCAGTCCCTTGCCGTCAAAGTTCGCCTCGCCGGGATCGTCCACCACATCGAGAAAATCCGGCAGCACGCGCGCGTGATAGCTCGACGCAAATGCCCCGTTGGTGCGAGCCTCGGTGCCCAGCTTGGGCCGCGTCGCCGTCACCCCGCTCGCCAACAGCGAGCGCATTGTGTCCGCGCCGGCGTCGGAACTCAGCAGCACCGGCCCGTGGTACTCCTCTTCCACCACCGGCGCCTTGCGCAGATCGGTCAGGGACGCAAGCAGCTCCACCGCGTGCTTGTCGAAGGGCTCGGCTGCATCCAGATCCTTCAGCGCGTTGCCCGTCGACGCATACGAGCGGTCCAGCCGCATCCCGTCCGCGGCCTGCGTGCCCACGGCGATGCCTTCCTGATACTCGGCGGCCGACTTGCGCACAATGGTTCCCTCGCTGTTCACCAGCCAGGTGGCCGTCACGCGCGCATGGAAGTTCGCGGCGGAATACTCCACATCGGTCTCGGTGGCCTTGACCGCGGGATCGGTCCGGTAGAGACCGCTGGCCCGCGCCATGCGCTCCGTCCACACCGCGTCGTCCAATTTCAGCTTCTCCGGCGCGGCAAGCGAGACGACCGCTTTCTCCTTGCTGAAGTCGTCTGCCTGCGGAGGCGTCTCCACCTGTTTCAGCTCCGCCTGCTTCTGCGCATAGGCCGCCAGCGCCGCTTTGTAGGCCTGGTCCGTCGCGGCCCACAGCGCGCTCCGCACAGCAATCGGATCGTCATCCAGATCGACCATCTGCAGCGCGCCATCGCTGCGCCCGCCGGAACTATCGGTTTTGTAGTCGCCCACCCGCACCGTGATGCGCGCAACGCGCTGGTGAGCATGGGTCCCACCTTCACTGGCGCCGAACTCCGCCTTGGTCTCGAGGTCGTCCACGTCCTCAATTCTGTACTGGATGAAGAATGGCTTGGCGAAGCCCGGCAGCTGCAACTGGCTCATGCTGCGGTCGAGCTCCGTGAGCATCGCCTTCAGCAGCGGGTCCTTCTCCGCATCGGCGCGGGTCTGTTGCGCCGCGGCGAATGACGGTACGGACATGGAAGCCGCGAGAAATCCAACCCCGGCAAAAGCCCCAATTGAACGAATCAAATTCACCGCGCCTCCCTATCTCAATCCCGCATTCCCTCAGGGGTTAAAGCCCAGGTCTCTTGCGGCACTTGCGGCATGACTGACGTCATGCCCTGTTACAAAGTGAACTCTTGAAACACCACGTATGAGCCACGGATCACAGGTCCTTGATTGATGATTCATGATTCATGATCCCTGGCGACTGATAACTCATCCCTGGTCCGCGGTCCCTATTGCGGTATCGGCAGTATCGGCGGCCTCGCCGTGCCCTGCGCCTGCTTCTGCGTCTCCATCTCGCTCACCAGCATCGCCGGAGCCACCGCGCTCACCGGAATCGTGCCCGACTCCGCGCCGCACTCGCCGTTGAACACTTCGCTCTTGTCGCCCGTGACGAGAATCCGCTTCAGCGCCGCCTGCGGCGTGCCCACGATGCTCACCCCGCGCACCAGTTCATCCGGACGGCCGTCCACATACACGCGATAGACCACCAATGGAATGACCTGGAACGCCTGCGGCGAAGTGCGCGTGGTCACCGCGAATCCTGAAGAGATGTCCTCGAAGTAAAGCCCATACGGCTTGCCCTGCTTCTTCGCTTCCTCAATCAACTGCTTCCTCAGCTCGCTCTCCGGCTCCATCTTCGTCGAGGTCACAATCAGGTTGCCCTGTCGTCCAGTGGGCATGCGCCCGGTCTGTGCGCGGCCGTGGCCGTTGGAGTTGGCAAAGCTGGCAATGGGCAGCCGCGACATGAGAAACGTCTTCAGCACGCCGTCGTCGATCAGGTTCACCTTACGCGACTTCTCGCCCTCGTCGTCATATTCGTAGCTGCCGCTCAGCCACGTCGAGCCGAACTTCGTCCGTGTCGGGTCATCCGCCACCGACAAAAACGCCGGCAGCACCTCCTTGCCGATGTCTTTGGTGAACGTCTGCCCTTCCTCGTCGCCGCGCTGCCGCTGGCCTTCGAGCCTGTGGCCAAGCACTTCGTGGAAGAACACCGCCGCCGCGCGCCCGCTCAGAATCGCCGGCCCATCGAAGGGCTCCGTCACCGGCGCCTTGCGCAGCGCCTCCAGGCTCTTGCCCAGCTCGCGGATCGCCGCTTCCATCACCGCCTGTGCGGGCAAGCCATCCGCCGTGTCCGCTTCAAACGTCTGCTCCCGGAACAGGTCCATTCCATCGTCGGCGCGCGTCACGGCAAAGACAACCAGGCGCGCGGAAACGTGCGGCGTCACCACCTTTGAACCCTCCGAGGTGGCAAAGTAGTCCGTCTCGTTCTGCAGGCTCAGCATCACCGCGTTCTGGTAAACATCGGGAAACTCACGGAATATCTTCGAGAGCTGCGTCACCCGGCGCTCCCACGCCGCGCGCTCCAGGGTCACCAGTGGCGCGGGCTTGCCGATGTAGGTCTGCGGGGCCTCCTGGCTGAAGTCCGGCGAAGAGTCTTCTTCCTTGGCGCGGACCTGCGCCTCGGTCTTGACACGCAGATAGTTATCGAGCGCCGTTCCATAGCCCGTATTGGTGGCCAACCAGAGTGTGCGCTCAAGCGCAATGCGGTCGTCGGTCAGCGGCAACTGCATGCTGTTCACGGCCGAGCCGCGGTGCGTCCCGTGTGTGTTGTCGAGCTTGGGATCGCCCAGCCGCACCTGCACGTCGGCCACGCGGACCCGGCTCGACGAGCTGTCCACCAGCGCCCCATACTGCGCGCGAATCGACGCAAAGCTCGCGTCGCTGACCGCGTAGCTCAGGAAGTACGGCGGCAACTGCTTGTCGTCCCCCTGCTTGCCCAGCGAAGTGAAGGCCCGGTGCAGCTCAGTGGTCATGGCGTCGAGCAGGACGGGGGTTGCCGGCTGCTGCGCGCGGCCGGGGGCAGGCAAGGCAACAACAAGTGCGCTAACGGCGGCAACCGCGAAAAAACCGGCACTCAAGGCAAACCGCCCTGGGGCGGCTGAAGATTTTTCTGGCATAAGACGGGAATACGCGCGTAAAAGCATCTGTAGAGAGAATTGTCGCAGAACCACCCGCCTCAAAGGAAAACCCCATGCCCTTTTCACGCCGCTGGCTTTCCGCCCTGTGTTTCACTTTCCTGCTCAGTTGCCTTGCTGCCCGCCTTTGCACGGCACAATCAGCCCCCGCGCAGCAGCCCACGGCCCAGCCGTCCGCAGCGGCCGCCCAGCCCGTCACGCAGGCCTACACCCTGCCGCCCGACAAGCAGGCCAAAGCCATCGCCATCAACCGCATCCGCAACATCATGGATATCGTTTACGGCCTATGGGGCGTGGCTTTCCTCTGGATCCTGCTGGCCACCGGCAGCGCCGCCCGCATCGATGCCTGGGCGCAGCGCATCTTTCACCGCCGCTGGCTCCAGGGCCTGCTCTTCTTCGCTGTTTTCTTTGTCCTCACTACCCTGGCCAACCTGCTCCTCGACGTCTTCGGCCACTATGTCAGCCGAAGTTACGGCATCGCGATCCAGGGCTGGCTGAGCTGGCTCGGCGATCAGGGCAAGGCCCTCGGCCTCACCATCGTCATCGGCGCTCCCGTCCTGCTCCTCTTCAACTGGATCGTGCGCCGCTGGCCACGCCGCTACTGGTTTGGCAGCTGGCTGGCCACGCTGCCCATCCTGGTGCTCGCCGTTTTTGTTTCCCCGCTGCTGGAACCCATCTTCAACAAGTATGAGCCGCTCGCCAGGGATCACGCCGCCCTGGTCGACAAGCTTGAAACCGTGGTCGCTCGCACCGGCACCAACATCCCGCCCGAGCGCATGTTCCTCATGAAAGCCAGCGAGAAGACCAACGGCCTCAACGCCTATGTCAACGGCATCGGCGCCACCAAGCGCATCGTGGTGTGGGATACCACCGCCGGCCGCATCCCCGACGACGAGGTCATGTTCATCTTCGGTCACGAGAGCGGCCACTACGTCCTCAATCACATTCCCAAAATGCTGGCCGGCATGGCCTTCGGACTCTTCTTCATCTACTGGGCCTGCGCCGCCTTTGCCGGCTGGCTGGCCCGCCGCTACGGCGCAAGATGGCGTCTGCAAAGGCAAGATTCCGGCGCCAGCCCGCTTTCCACTCGCGTCGGCTTCGTGGTGCTCATCTTCGCCATCTCCGCGGCCGGTTTCATTCTGGAGCCGGTCAGCAACTCGTTCAGCCGCTATTTCGAGCACCAGGCCGACGTCTACGGCCAGGAAGCCATCCACGGCCTCGTTCCCGACCCCCAGAAGACCGCGACAGCAAGCTTCCAGGCCCTCGGCGAAGCCTGGCTGGAAGACCCTAACCCCAGCCCGCTCATCGAGTTCTGGGAGTACAACCACCCCAGCGTGAAAACCCGCGCCAACTTCGCCGCCAACTACGACCCGTGGGCGAGCGGCGGGCATGGGGAGTTCTTTGACAAGTAGGGGGCAAGGCTCGGTATTAAGATTGTTCCGATGACGTTCAGTATCTTTCTCGGACTTGCACATCTGGCACTCGATCTGGCGCTGATCTGGGCGCTCTTCGGCAGGGCGGGCAAACGAGGTGCGGCAGCGACCCTGAACGATGGCCGGGTCAAATTCGCGCCGGATTGGATCGGCCTTTGGGCCTATCCATTGACGATTGTCTATCTGGTATTGCTGGCGATGCGGGGCTTGCTGCAGAGCCATGAAAGGCCGTGGGACTTCATCGCCCCCGCTGTCTTAGGATTGTTCGCGCTTCTGCTCCTCTTTTTCTTCCCAGGTGAGGTCATTATCTCCAGCGACGGCCTTGAAGAGGTCTATTGGTTCCGGAAGAACAAGCGCATTCGTTGGAAAGACATCGCCGAAATTGAGACCGACAAGAAGAACACACGATTCTCGATTGTCTCGGTCACCGGTGTGGACGGCACCAGTATCGTCCATTCGTGGCTCCTGGCCGATCAGCCCCGGCTGTTGATCGAAATTCAAAGGCATTGCGGCGAAGACCTGCCGCCGGACTTTCACAGCGCGCCTGTCGAGGGCTCATAGCGCTGTTACTCCGTGCTGTCCCCAGTGTCCCCATACGTCGGATAAGGCGTCGGCTCCGCGCTGGTCGGCATGCCCGCGAGCGTGATCAGATCCGCCTGCACCTGCGCCCAGTCCCCGGGGTCCTTCTTCGTGGTGAACGGCATCTCCAGGTTCGCGTAATACGCCTGGATGTCGTCCTTGATTCCCGGCGGAATCGGCAGCGCCGGCTGTCGGGTCAGCAGGTGCAGCAGGTGCGCATAGGTGGAATCGGTCAACGAATACCCGCCAGGCTGCACCACGCGCCCCGTGTCCAGGTCGCGATTCGGCAGCGGATGACGCGGATCTGACGACTGCCGCGGTCCTTCTGTCGTGGGCCGCAAGGGCGCCGACGCCGGATGCGCAGGCAGGGCCTCCGCCTGCGCTTCCTCGGCGGGGACAGCGGCGGCCGCGCTGGCCGCGGCGGCCGGCTGAGTCGCTCCCGGCGGCGTAAAACCGGCCAGCACCCGGCGCAGCGCCGTCGTGGAAAGCACCACGCTGTGCAAATACTCCGCTTCCGTGTCCACCGTGGGTCCCTTGACCGCAACCAGCTTGAACGGACCAACTTTGGGCAGCACAAACAGCAGTCCGGCCAGCGCGTAGGTGCCAATGCCCGCCTTGCGCCGGTAGGCCTGCCAGTCGTTCTCCGTCGCCACCCGCAGCGCCTCCTGCTCCATCAAGAGAGCTTCCGGCGTGTCCGGGTCCGCCGGCTCGTGCTTGCGGTGCAACAAGGTTACCGCATATGCAATGCGCGGAATGAACGCGCGCACCGCGAACCGATACGCCTTCACATTCACGCGGCGTCCGCGCTTGCCCGTGAAGTCCTCTCTGAGCCCATACGTCTGGTAAAACGCCAGCGCAAGCTGCTCCACCGGAACTTCCATCCCGATATGCCGCAGGTAGCGGACCGGCGCCATGCGGTGATGCGCAATCTCATTGATGTCGAAGGCAAACTCGGTTTGCACATGCTGACGTTGGCCCTGGGCGTAGTTCACTGAGGGACCATACTTGGCGCCCAGCTTGGGAAACTCCACCGGAACCGCGAGGTTAATCGCCGTAAGGTGTCCCACCGAGTCGCCGATGTAATGCGAAAGCGCGCCCACCGCAAAAGCCAGCTCATCGGCGTTGGTCGCATTGCGGAACAGGTTCACGATAAAGTCGCCCGAGCGCACATAATGCGTCAGGTTGGAATATGTGGCGTCGCCAAACGGGTAATACCCAATGTCCTGGATCACGCACCCGCCGTACGCGTAGGCCCGGGCATGCTCCAGTTCCGCAGGCGTCAGGTCCGGATAGCGGCTCAATAACAGCGGGACAATCGAGTCCTTCCACGTCAGGTCGATCAACTGCTCGTGCGTCAGCAGGGAATACGCGCGCGCCTCGCCGCTCCACGGCAAAAGCAGCGCCAGCAGGAACATCGTAGTTCTGAGCAATTGCCGCATACCCGGCACCCTTTCAAACATGCTCCGAGCCGGCGCCTTGCTCGTCCCTCGGCCCATCTCCTGGCGATCGCCCGCTGCAAGGAATCGGGCGCTCCAGGGCATGCAACAGGCGATTACGACAATCGATTCGTTAGATGCGCGGGAAACGGATCAGGGCGTATCGCGTGCGGCACGGTTCCTCTATCCGCAGCCTGCCGGGGACCCCAGGCCTGGATTTTGAGCCCTGGAATTTCACGCCTCACACACTTCTTCCCGTCAAAACACGGAATGCTTTAAAATAGTCGCAGCATGCAGCTTCCCCCGGGAACCTCCATCTTCGTCTCGCTCGCCGGACTCGTCGCCGTCACTACCTGGCGTCTACGCGAAGTCCGCAGCGCCGTTTCGCTGCGCAAAATCGTCATTCCGCCCCTCGGCATGGCCACCGGTTTCTGCATGTTCTTTGTTCCCGCCTTCCGCATCCCTCTGGCCTGGGCCGGCGCCGCCTTCCTCGTTGGCGCAGTCGCCCTTGCCTACCCGCTGCTGCTCACCACCCGCCTTATCCGCCAGGGTGACGCCATCATGATGAAGCGCTCCAGCGCCTTCCTCGCCGTGCTGTTCGTGCTCGCCGCCATCCGCTTCCTCGCCCGCGGCTACTTCGACACGCTGCTGACCGTTCAGCAATCCGCGGCGCTGTTCTTCATCCTCGCCTTCGGTATGATCGTCCGCTGGCGCGCCAAGCTGCTCTTCGACTTCCGCAAGCTCACTGCCAACTACGCCCCCGAAGCCGCACAGTAGCTGTCTCTTAGTCCCTACGTCCCTTAGTCTCCTCTTCTACAATCTTCCCATGCAATTCATCACCCTCTCCCGCCGCCGCACCGACCAGTTCCCGCCCGAAGCCTTTACCCAAGAGCTGAACGCCCGGGAGGGGCAGCGGATCAAAGCGCTCTACGCCGGCGGCCTGCTCCGTCAGGTCTGGAAGCGCGCCGACATGCCCGGCGCCTCCATCCTTTGGGAGGCCGCCTGCGAGGCCGAAGTTCGCGCCGCCATCGAAGGCCTGCCCATTTTCCAGGCCGGCATGCTGGAACTCGTGGTCCTCGTCCCCCTGGAACCCTACCCCGGCTTCAGTCACTGAGAGCCCGCCGCCGAAGAGCCTGCGGCGGAAAGGGCGAGCAGCCATGCGGACACAGCCGCCCCAGGGGTGATAGCGCCTCAAAGACGCCAGGCGGCGCTTGGCCCTTGAACGGGCTCTTTCATCCCACGCAATCCACAGTTCTCCCAACCCTGCCCGCCGCCGTACACTGTTTCTTCAAGGAGAAGACCCCATGCCCTACCCTGCCAACTACCGCTATACCCGCGAACACGAGTGGATCACCCTGGACGGCAACATCGGCAGCGTCGGCATCACCGACTATGCCCAGAACTCCCTGGGCGACATCGTCTACGTGGACGTGCCCAAGATCGGCGACCCGGTCACCGCCAACGCCGTCTTCGGGTCCGTCGAGAGCGTGAAGGCCGTCAGCGACCTCTATTCGCCCGTCACAGGCACGGTGACGGCCACCAACGATGCGCTCAAGAACGCGCCCGACAAGATCAACGAAGCTCCGCACGACACCTGGATCATCAAGGTCGAACTCGCCGATCCGGCCCAGGTCGACGCCCTGCTCGACGCCGCCGCGTACGAAGCCTTCATCTCGGAAGAAACGGGAAGCTGAAAAGCAGAGATCGGGAGTCAGAGATCGGAGACCAGTCTCGGATCACCAGCTGCCAATAAGACACTGACTGGCGCAGAATTCCATCACGCTCCGATCTCAGGCCCCCGTACCATTGTGTGGAGATGTATGATTTTGACCCGGCAACGGAAAACTGATCTCTGATCTCTGACCCCTGATCTCTGGTCCGAAGGACTCGCCATGCGCTACCTGCCAAAAAGCCCCGCCGAACGCCAGCAGATGCTCGCCGACATCGGGGCCACCTCCATCGATGACCTCTTCTCCGTCATTCCCGCCGAGTACCGCCTCGAGCGCGATCTCGACATTCCACGCCAGCACGCGGAAAGCGAGATCATCGGTTACTTCCGCGAAGTGGCACAGCGGAACACCATCCGCTACACCAGCTTTCTGGGCGCCGGAGTTTACCGCCATTACCGCCCTGTGATCATCGATTCGCTGGTGCAGCGCGGCGAGTTTCTGACCAGCTACACCCCCTACCAGGCGGAGATCACGCAGGGCACGCTGCAGGCCATCTTCGAGTTCCAGACCATGATCGCCGAGCTGACCGGCATGGACGTGGCCAACGCCAGCATGTACGACGGGTCAACGGGAGCAGCGGAAGCGGTGATGATGGCCGTCCGCATCACCGGCCGCCACAAAGCCGTCGTCGCCGCCACCGTGCATCCCGAGTACCGCGAGGTCATGGCCACCTACGCCAAGCACCAGGGCCTGCCCTCGACGCTCGTCCCCTACGACAAGGAGACCGGCCGCGTAGATCTGGCCTCCCTCGATGCCCAGATCAGCAGCGAGACCGCCTGTGTCCTGGTGCAAAGCCCCAACTTTTTCGGCGTTGTCGAAGACATTCCCGCCATCGCGGCAATCGCCCACGCCAAGGGCGCCCTGCTCATTGTGTCCATTGCGGAAGCCATCTCGCTTGGCGTGGTGCGGCCACCCCTCGAGGCGGACATCGTCACCATGGAAGCGCAATCGTTCGGCGTGGCGCTCAGCTACGGCGGCCCGTATTGCGGCGTGATCGCGGCAAAAGAACAATATCTGCGCCAGATGCCCGGCCGCCTCGTCGGCCAGACCGTCGACTCGAACGGCTATCGCGGCTTCGTCTTGACTCTCTCCACCCGCGAGCAGCACATCCGCCGCGAGAAGGCCACCTCCAACATCTGCACCAACCAGGCGCTTGTCGCGCTGATGGCCACCATCTTCCTCACCATCTATGGCAAGGAAGGCATCCGCGAACTCGCTGAGCACAACCTGGCCAAGGCCGACTACGCTGCCAAAACCTTTGCCGCCCAACCCGTCGCGAAGATCCTGTTCAACGGCGCGCCCCGATTCCACGAGTTCGTCCTCGAAACCCAGGAGACACCGGAATCCCTGGGCCAGCGCCTGCTCGACGGCAAGATCGTCGGCGGAGTAGCCCTCAGCCGCTGGTATCCCGAACTGCCCAACGCCACGCTGTGGTGCACCACTGAAGTCATCACCAAAGACCAGATCGACGACGCCGCAAACGTAATCGCTTCGGCGCCGGTGGAGGCGTAAAGGACGCGGCAATGACCAAACAAATCTATCCGCCGCGGATCATGTACATCGAGTGCAAAGACAACACACTTGACGGTCCCGCCCGGATTGGCAGGGTTACTTTTACACGAGCAGGTGCGACTCTCCGGTACAAGGAACATTCATTTCAAAGCCAAAAGGGGAGCGGTTTCAAGTCTAACTATTTCGAAGTGGAAACCGGGAAAGAGTATTGGATCTCAGGGCCAAGGAAGGATGGACAGGACCGGCTGTACGGAGCAGGACTTCCGGTAGAGATAGATGACGATGTTCGCGAAGAGTATTGGACAAAGATTCGCAACAAACCCGAGAGCAAAAGCCGAACAACGACCTGATTGCCGAAGTGATTGCAGGAAGCGAGAAGAATCAAGATGAGCGCATCAGAACAGGCCATTAAGCCCAAGACCTTGGGCAAAGTCCGCCCCCACCAGACCCAGAATGAGTCCCTGGTCTTCGAGAAATCCTCGTCGGGCAAGAAGGCATACAGGATGCCGCCGCTCGACGTGCCTGCGGTCGACGCCGCCCAACTGCTCGGTGCGGCCCATCGCACCATCCCAGGCCTGCTCCCTGAGCTGAGCGAGATCGAGATCATCCGCCACTTCACGCGGCTCTCCACCTGGAACTACGCCATCGATCTGGGTATGTACCCGCTCGGCTCCTGCACCATGAAGTACAACCCGCGCGTCAACGAGCTGGTGGCGCGCATCGAGGGCCTGGCCGAGGCTCACCCTTACCGGCCCGACGGCCGCGCGCAGGGCATGCTGGAGATTATTGCCCTGCTGCAGCGCTGCCTGATCGAAATCACCGGCATGGACGCAATCACCATGCAGCCGGCTGCCGGCGCTCACGGCGAATTTACCGGCATCCTGCTGGTCCGCGCGTGGCACGAGTCGCAAGGCAATGCCCGCCGCAAGATCCTCATCCCCGACTCCGCCCACGGCACCAACCCCGCAACAGCCGCAATTTGTGGCTATCAAGTCGAGAATCTCAAGTCAAACGCCGAAGGCGGCATCGATCTCGAAGCCCTCACCCGCCAGGTGGACGAAGAGACCGCCGCACTGATGCTCACCAACCCCTCCACCATCGGGGTCTTCGAAAGCCAGATCCACAAGATCGCCGACATCCTCCATGCCAAGGGCGCGCTGCTCTACATGGACGGCGCCAACATGAACGCCCTGGTCGGCAAGGCCCGCCCCGGCGACTTCGGCGTGGATGTGATGCACCTGAACCTGCACAAGACCTTCTCCACCCCCCACGGCGGCGGCGGCCCGGGCTCCGGTCCCGTAGCCTGCAAAGCCTTCCTGGAACCCTTTCTCCCCATCCCGGTCTTAGTTCGCCAGCCCAAAGGCCTGGGTGCCCCATCCTTTCCGCGCACCCCTGCGGAAAGGGTGGGAGACCACAATCCTCAACCGGTCGGCTCCGGGGAAACCCAACTCGCCTGGGACTACAGCCGCCCCCGCTCCGTCGGCCGCGTGCGCGCCTTCTACGGCAATACCGGCATGTTCATCCGCGCGCTGGCCTACATCCTCGCCAACGGACCGGATGGGCTAAGGCAGACCACCGAAGACGCCGTACTCAACGCCAACTACATCCGCGCCAAGCTGGAAGACGTCTACGAGCTACCCTACAAAACCGCTTCCATGCACGAGGTGGTCTTCAGCGACAAGCGCCAAGCCGCCCTCGGCGTCAAAACCGGCGACATTGCCAAGCGCCTCATCGACTACGGCTTCCACCCCTACACGGTCAGCTTCCCCATGATCGTCCACGGGGCGCTGATGATCGAGCCCACCGAGAGCGAGTCGCTGGAAGAGCTGGACCTCTTTATCGCCGCCATGCGCGCCATCGCTAAAGAAGTGGAAGAAAACCCCGAGCTGGTGAAGACCGCTCCGCACTCTACCCGCGTCTCAAGGCTCGACGAAGTGCAAGCGGCCCGCAAGCCCATCCTCCGCTGGCGGCCGCCACAGGAATAGCCCGGAGGAGGTTGTTGCACAACTGACCGCGTTGAACAGGGACGGCAGGGAGGAAGCGCCGATAGTCGAGCGTTCAGGCAAGCCTCGGGTGACAGCAGTCAGGTTTATGGAGTCGAGTTCTCAAATTCGCGGACGTTTACATTGTTTTCAGCAGTACTTTCGCCGCTGGCACGGCGAAGGCGCTTTTTCCCGGCTGGCCCAAGGCGTTCGCGGGAGGATTGGCAGTCGCTTGGCTCAAATTCGGTTTCCGGGTATACTGGAGATTCGGCAAGCTGGCGGTGTTGTGTGTCTCTACGCGCTCCGATGGCTAGCCCGGCAAAAGCGCCCGGTTTGAGTGGTTTCTCTTCAAGACCCACTCACTGCACGCTGAACCCGGCAGCGCGAAACAGAAAAAGTTTGGAGTGAAGTCATGGCACAGGTTTGCGACATTTGCGGCAAAGGCCCGCAGTTCGGTAACAACATCTCCCACGCCCACAACGTCTCGCGGCGTCGCTGGAACGTCAATCTGCAGGCAGTCAAGGCGCTGGTCAACGGCGCCTCCAAGCGCATCCGCGTTTGCACCACCTGCATCAAGACCGGCAAAGTAGCCAAGTCATAAGGCGTCCGGGCCCCGGCCCGCTCGCTGTTGCCCTCAATTCAAGCCCGGCGCAAACCCCGTTCCTCTCCGGACGGGGTTTTGTTCTGCCCTGCCCTACTCCGCCCGCGCAAACGTCAGCGAGGCCGAGTTGATGCAGTAGCGCAGCCCCGTCGGCCGCGGCCCGTCGGGGAAGAGGTGCCCCAGGTGCCCGCCGCACCGCGCGCACGTCACCTCAACCCGCCGCATGCCGTAGCTGTTGTCCTCGTGCTCGGCAATCGCTTTGGAATCGGCCGGCAGCATGAAGCTCGGCCACCCGCACCCCGAGTCGCACTTGG
>VFSW01006259.1_pt1 | contig 17515 bp, 18 predicted proteins | sample 5358111 | NCBI WGS metagenome assembly VFSW01 (sample SAMN11554181, study PRJNA540505) | mine drainage metagenome | isolation source: sediment from site ElyBrook_90M | place: USA: Ely Copper Mine, Vershire, VT | collected 2017
AACCCCCTCTCCTCCCAACCCGCCGGGCGGGGGGGGGGGGGTGTTTACCCACGCCCCCCCCCCCCGCGCCTCTTCCGCGATCAGGTTCTCGTCGCCCGCGAGCGTGCGCGATTCTCCGATGACGACCGCACCGATGCGCTCTCTTTCTACGAGCGCGCACAACTCGTCGAAGAACCGCGGAGTGTTCGGAACAATGGAGTGCGGGAAACCCATGGTCCCTGCTTCGTCGGAGAGTGCGAGCCCTATTTTACTGCTTCCATAATCCACGCCGAGGTACCGCATACGGAAAGTGTATGGTATACTGCGCTCGTATGCACGCATTCTCTCCGTTCTATTCCCCTTACATGCCGGGATTTATGAGCGTATTTCTTCCATTCCTTCTCGTAATAACGCTCTGGACTATCGTGCTGAAGGGTTTCGCGCTCTGGTATGCCGCCCGCGGCAATCAAAAGGGTTGGTTTATCGCGCTCCTCATCATCAACACGCTCGGTATCCTTGAGATCGTCTATCTCATCTGGTTCCGTCCGAAAAACGGCCAGCAGGCTCCGCACGAAGATACGCCGGTGCGTATCTCATCATCGGCGCAGTAGTTCTCGGGATGGTTGGCTGAGAGGTCGAAAGCAGTGGACTTGAAATCCACCGTACCGCAAGGTACCGCAGGTTCGAATCCTGCACCATCCGCCAGTTAGAGAATGGGAAAGTGACATAGATAAAATAAGAAAGGGCTCCGAATTGTCGTTCGGAGCTCTTTGGTTTCTAGATCAAAAACGTATCGCCGCAATCAACGTGTTTGCGCCCCAGAATATAGCCGGGACGCTGTCGCCGCGCGCCCGTACGGCATACAGCTGGTCCGTCAACGTCCAACGGCCGAATCGCATACCGACTCCGACAACCTGAGCAACTTCCCAGCGCGTATGATGCGCGACATACAGATCGCGCGGCTGAACGAGCAATGATGGTTGCCAATGATAGACATGTTCCTCCCATCGCACCCGATTGATGTACAGGCCGGCGCTCAAGAAGAACCACCCGTCACGTCCGAAGTGCCGCGCTATCGAGAGGGCGAGGCCGGATGTCGATCCTCTTCCCACGAAATGCGCCATCGGAGAACATGTGCCGTAGCAACGATGTCTCGCGAGATTGTAATTCGCGTCGATTGACGTGTCCCACGAATCGGATGCCGCCGAGCCCAAAGACACCCAATCGATATGTGCCGTAACATGACGCGTTATCGGTTGTCGCCAGCCCACCATCCATGCGGCACTTTGGAGTTTCAGGCGATAAGGGAATCCTTTTTGGTACCATGTTCCGTTTGGAACGGGGTGGTAACGTGTCATTCCCCCGCCGAACTCAAACGTACCGCTCGAGGAGGCCAGCGCCGGAGTTGTGAACGCCGGCATGGCGGCCGCGAAACAGCAGAGTGCCGCAATGCGCACAGTGTTCATTTTGTCCTCCAGGATTTGTCATCGAATCACAAACTTATGAGGGAATGTTCCGGAATAATTGTACACTATATAATGTCAGTTTGTCAAATTTCCGAAAGAAATCGCCATGAGGCTTGTACACAAAAAAGTATGTGCGAGCGAAGTTCCCGCATGTATTCTGTTATTATTCCTCTATGCCTCAGGGTGCCATTTTTGAATGGGAAGGAAGAGAATACGATCATAATCCGAAAAGCGCTGATTGGTATTGGGTGCTCGGTATCATTGCGACTGCCCTTACCATTGCGCTGGTGCTTTTCGGCAATTATTTACTCGCGGTTCTCGTTCTTGTCGCCGCAATGACGCTTGCGCTCCACGCCGCAAAGCACCCGCCCCTGCATCGTTTCCGGATCGTCGAACAGGGGCTATTCATCGGCGACGAGTTGCACCCTTTCGATCGCATGCTCTCCTTTTCCGTCCTTGAAGATATCAAAGGGGAACTCCCTCCCCTGCTTTCCATAAAAAATGAAAGTTGGATCTCGCCGCATCTGCGCATACCGCTTGCGGGCGTTGACGCGGATGCGGTGTACGCATATTTCCTCCAGCAAGTTGATGAGGGCGAGCACCCGCATACGCTTACCGATCTTGTGGCGGCATGGCTCGGATTTTGAAAAAACCCGCGTCCGCGGTAGAGTCAATCCACTGCCCTCGTCGTTCAACGGATAGGACACCGGCTTGCGGAGCCGGCAATAGAGGTTCGATTCCTCTCGAGGGCACCCGATGCTCCCTTTTATAAGTCATGTTTGAGTACATTTTCGCATTTCTCGCTGGCGGGACGTTCACGATGTTTGTGACCGCATTTCAGCTCTCCGGTTTCCCGACGCTCTCTCGCGTTGCGGCGCTTTTCCCGATCGTCACTTGGCTTTCGTACCTCTTTATCGGACATATTGACGGCGCGCTTGCGGTTTCTCGGCACGCGCACTTCGTCCTGTTCGGCACGCTTGTCGCTTGGATACCGTACATGTTCATCATTTATTATTTCGCGCCGCGTATCGGCGTTACGCGGGCGATACTGTTCGGTATCATCGTATTTTTAGTGCTCGCCTTCGCCTTCGCCGCGGTGTATAACAAATGGGTTTAGAGACCTTGCTCTCGTCGTTCAACGGATAGGACGGATCCCTCCGAAGGATCTGATGACGGTTCGATTCCGTCCGAGAGCACAAAAAACGAGCGCCATGCGGCGCCATTCTCCTTCTTTTACGCCCTTACGCTTGCGCTCGATGCAGGAGAGCGGCTATGCGCGACTTCTTGCGATCGGCGGTATTGCTCTTTATAACCCCGCGTTTACACGCCTTATCGATTGCGGCATAGACTGAAGGGAGGAGTTTTTTTGCTTCAGTGACATCTTTCGCTCCGAGCGCTTTCGTAAGAGCTTTGGTCGTGTCCCGCATCGCATCCTTGCGGCGCAGATTAAACACGCGCTTCTTTGCCGAAGAACGGATCGCTTTTTTTGCCGAGCTCGTAATTGCCATGTCTGCATAGACTACCGCGAGCGCAGGAGGACCGCAAGTATGCGGCGTATGTGCGCAAGAGTGCTAGGATACGCCTATGATCCGACAGATTTCCGGGAACGTGCTTCAGGTGGGGCTCGCGAGCGTCGTTATCGATGTGGCTGGGTTCGGCATAGAAGTACGCATGAGCGCACCAGAGACGCTTTCCGTCGGGAAAGAAACGTGCCTCGCTACGCATCTGGCGGTTAAACAGGATGGTATGGAACTCTACGGTTTCCTCGATGCTGCGGATCGGGATTTTTTTGAGCTCATACTCTCGGTCTCGGGCGTAGGGCCAAAGACGGCGCTTTCCATACTGCGCCGCGCGCCACGCGAGGCGCTCGAAGGTGCTCTCAGCAAGCGCGATCTTGCGTATCTCACCAAAGTCGTCGGTCTCGGCAAGAAAAGCGCGGAGAAAATGCTGGTTGAACTCGCCGACAAAGTCGGGCCGCACAACCATGACAATGCGGACGGAGAAGTTTTCGATACGCTCGTCGCGCTCGGTTACACCGAACGCGAAGCGCGGATAGCGCTCAAAACGATTCCGGAGAGTATGACCGGTAAGGAAGCGCGGCTGAAGGCGGCGCTCTCTGCGCGCGCATGACCTTGCGGCGGCGGTTGCTCACCCCCTACCACCGCGCTTGGGCGGCCCTCGCGACGCTCTGGTACGGTTTCCCGGCGCGGCAACTCACCGTCATCGGCGTTACCGGCACAAAGGGAAAATCTTCGGTCTCAGAAATGCTCTCTGCGATGCTCACGGCGGCCGGATATGAAACCGCACTCTCCGGTACCATCCGTTTTGCGATCGGAAAAGAATCGAGGCCGAATCTGTTCAAGATGACATTGCCGGGCCGCGGCTTCATCCAGGCATTCCTTGCCGAAGCACGCGCGAAAGGCTGCACGCATGCGGTGGTCGAGATTACGAGCGAAGCCGCTTTGCAATATCGGCATCTCGGTCTCGAGCTTGACGCGCTTATTTTCACCAATCTTCAGAAAGAACATATCGAGTCGCACGGCTCGATGGAGCGCTACGCCCGCGCAAAATTCAAAATCGGCGAATCTCTCGCGCGCTCCTCAAAGCGTCCGCGCGCCATCATCGCGAATGCCGATTCCGCGTATGCGGCACCGTATCTTGCGCTCCCTGTCGAAGCGCGGATTCCTTTCTCTTTCGCCGATGCCGGTGCCGTTTCGATTTCGGAGGAAAGCGTTTCATTCTCATACAAAAATGTCGTCTTTTCCGTTCCCCAGCCCGGGCGCTTCTCGGTTCTGAACGCGCTCGCGGCAATCAAGACGGCAGAATGGCTCGGAGTGCCGCTTGCGACGTGTGCGGCGGCGCTCTCGAAACTCATCCGTATCCCCGGGCGCGTTGAACGCATTGATGCGGGACAGGATTTTCTCGCCATCGTCGATTACGCACACACGCCGGATTCGCTCTCTGCCCTTTACAATGCGTTTCCAAAACGCAGGAAAATATGCGTCCTGGGGAATACCGGCGGCGGGCGCGACCTCTGGAAACGTCCTCTGATGGGCAAGATCGCGGATGAATTCTGCGACAAAGTCATTCTCACGAATGAAGACCCTTATGATGAGGATCCGCTCGGTATCGTCGACGCCATGGCGCGCGGCATGAGGCGCGTACCTGAGATCATTATGGATCGTCGAGCCGCCATACGCGCGGCGCTGGCTGAAGCGCATACGGGCGATGCGGTTTTGATCTCCGGCAAGGGTACCGACCCGTTCATCATGGGGGCGCATGGCGCCAGGACCCCCTGGAGCGATGCGCAGGTCGTTCGCGAGGAGCTTGCGCGGATTCGCGGGCAAAATTGAGGTTTGCCTGGTAGTATCTCCGTATGGAGCATGATGCGTGGTTTTTCGTCGGGATATTCGTTTTCATATTCCTCATATGGATCGCGACCGGCGGTCCGGTGCACCCGATTGCATTCTCCGGCCCGACGCTCGCGGAACCGGGCGCGCTCGGGGGCGGTACGTACCTTTCGCTCCCGCGCGCCCCTTTTTCGGTCGGAAGCGGAAATGTTTCTCTGCCAGGTTCCTCAAATGGCGAGAATGTCCCGGGCAATGCCGGAATAACGTTCCCTTCTCTTGTGGGTGGCAGCACCTTCGGCACCCCTTCGCCTTATTACGGAATCGTTTCGATGAATCATTACGTCTCGGGCGCCGGTTCGGCGAATCCCGAGAATGAATACATACAGATAACGGTCGCGCAGAATGCGGCCGTACCGGTCGATATCTCCGGATGGACGCTTGAAAGCGATGCGACCGGCGCCGCGGCGGTTATCCCGAAAGGGACGGAGGTCCCGACTTCAGGCATCGTAAATGCCGTACAGGATATCGTGCTTACCCCTGGCGAGCAGGCATTGATCATCTCGGGGCAATCGCCCATCGGGGCTTCCTTCCGCGACAACAAATGTATCGGCTATTTCAGCACTTTCCAGAAATTCTCGCCGCCATTGCCTCAAAATTGTCCGCTCCCTTCCGACGAGCTCGCTTCTTTCTACGGTTCCGGCTATATTCGCGATGCCGCTTGTATTGATTATGTGAATACGCTTTCGCGCTGCCAGGCGGTGCTCTCTCCGCCCGTAAACACCTCGGGAGCCTGTCAGAGTTTTTTGGTGAAATATCTGAACTACAACGGCTGTGTCAGCGCTCATCAGAATGACGCCGATTTTGAGGGCGCGACGTGGCGTATTTATCTCGGCCGGACCCACTCGATGTGGCGTACGAGAAACGAAGTGGTGAAACTCCTTGACGCGCAAGGAAAGACGGTCGACGCGTTCAGTTACTAGTACTAGCTACTAGAAAAAACGAGTGACAATGTTAGATTAGTAACGTTCTTTCCGTCTTGTTGCGCCCATAGCTCAGTCGGTAGAGCAGCTCCCTTTTAAGGAGACGGTCCCAGGTTCGAGCCCTGGTGGGCGCACATTCACATTGAAAGCGCGAAACGCTCGAGCGCAAGCGAGAGGTTCAGCCCGCCGCGGCGGGAATCTTGCAAGAGAGTAATGAGCGCGAGTGACAGCCGTCGCGCTTCTTCGGGAGTCCATGCGCGACCGTGCGCGGACATGAGATCGCGCGCCTTCCATTGCAGGAGACCGTGGAGCATTTCCGGCGCATCGCCTTGATGGAGCGCGCGATGTATCTCGAGCCAAAGCTTCTCCCGACTTCTTGCCGCAAGCGCATCGACAAGGCTTTTGTTGAAGGCGCGGGCGGCGGCTTCCTTTGCAGGCAAGTCGAATGTGTACTTGATCTTCGCTTTCACCGCGAGCTTCTTCGCTTTCACCGCGGAGAGTCTTGGCGCGAGGATAAGGATGGCGTTCTCTGAATCGGCGAGTGCATCGAGATGCGTTTCGAGCGCACTGCTTGCCGAATCCTCATTCTCGTTTTCGTTTTCGTCCTCTTCTTTCCTCTGCGCCGGAGGAAATGGGTCATCGATAAGTATGAGAAGTCGTTTCGTGAAAAGGCCGCCCGAGAGCGCGGCGTCTTCAAGCGCGGATGGAGTCGCCTCTTCGCGGGAAAGACGGACGTAGGTGAGACCCGGTTCTTTCGCGCGCGCGGCCGCCACCCATGCAAACGCTTTTGCACGCGTCTTTGCCACGTCATTGCCGTAAAAGAGATAGATCATGCTTCGTGCAAAGAGCCCCAGTCTTTTCCTGATTTCATGAGTGCGAGTATCGGCACGCCGTGCGTTTCCTTGTCGCGCAAGACCGACTCCATAATGTGTTTAATCCGCACACCGAGCGCATCCATCCGGGCGGCCCGTATCTCATATACCAATTCGTCATGCACCTGCAGAAGCAAGTGGGCATCGGCGAGCGCATCTTCTTCTTTAAGCATCGTCTGCACCTGCACCATCGCGAGCTTTATGATATCCGCTTGTGTTCCTTGCAGGGGTGCATTCACCGCCATGCGCTCGGCTTGGGAACGCACGTATGGCAGAGATGATTTCATTTCCGGGAACTGGCGCCGCCGGCCGAAGAGGGTTTCGGTGTAACCATGTTTCCGTGCGAAACCTTTCGTCTTTTCCAGATAGTCTGACAGCGTCTTGAATTGGCCGAAATACTCGTCGTAAAAAGCATGCGCCTCGGCGGTCGTACTGCCGAGCTGAACCCGTAGCGCATTCACGCCCATGCCGTAGAGGATGCCGAAGTTGATGACTTTCGCGCGGCGGCGCATTTCTTGATCGACGTTCTCGGGCGCCACGTGGAATACGTGTGCCGCGACTTCTCTGTGCACGTCGCGGCCGGTGCGAAAAATGTCACACAGTTTCTCATCACCAGAGAGGATCGCCGCGAGCCGTAGTTCTATTTGCGAGTAATCGAGCGCGACAAGCGCGAAGCCGGGAGAGGCAATGAATGCGTGCCGTATCGCGCGGCCGCGCTCCGAATGGAGTGGGATGTTTTGGAGATTTGGATTTTGCGACGCAATGCGCCCGGTCGTCGTACCGGTCTGGAGAAACTCGGCATGGAGACGGCCTTCGGCATCGAGCAGTGGTGGCAGATTTTCGATATAGGTCGAGAGTAGTTTCTTCAATTCGCGGTATTCTATGATATCGCCGACAAGGGTATGCCGATCGCGTATTTTATCGAGTGCGCTCTCGCGCGGCGAGCGCGCGCCGCCGGCGGTCTTCTTCTGCCGCTCGGGAACGAGCTTGAGCTCATCGAAGAGCACTTCGCCGAGTTGTTTGGGCGAACTCACGTTGAATGCGCGTCCGGCGGCGGCGTGAATGCGCCCTTCAATCAAGGTCAACTCGGAGCGATACTCTTCGCCGAGAGTGTCGAGCACCCTCCGGTCAAGGAGGATGCCGCGCGCCTCCATCGCCCGCAAAATAGGAATGAGCGGCTTTTCTATGCGCGTATACACGTCTCGAACCCTTCGCAGTCCGGCCAACTGTTTCTCGAGGGCGGCATACGCGGCCGTCAAAGAACGTTCTTTCGTAAACGCGAGGATGTCGTCCAAGGACGGATTTGTGAACTCGGAAGAGATGAGCCAGAGCATCACCGCGGCTTCCGCGAGGAGTGTTTGATCGACCTCTTCCGGAGCGAGCTCCGGCATCGTATTCGCGTCCGCCGGCCCGTACTCGTGCGGAGCGAGGCCTTGGGATTTTGCAAGGACGGCTCGCGCGCGCTCCCGCATGGATCGAAACCCGAGCTCGTCGAAAAGTGCATATACCTTCTGCGCGTCAATGCTTTCGCGCCAGGACCGTTCCGGGAGCGCAAATGCGATGGGAGCGTCAAGCCGTATCGTCGCGAGCGCTTTTGAGAAACGGGCTTCTTCTTCATGTTCTTTGAGGAGGGTGAGGGTGCGCGGTTTGACGCCTTTTCCCCCGAATACCGCTTCGTTTTTTTTGAGGGTTGCATAGAGATCCTCGATGGTGCAGAAATTCGTTATGAGTTCGGTCGCAGTCTTCTCGCCGATACCGGGGACTCCTTTTATGTTATCGGAAGGGTCGCCACGGAGCCCTTTCCAGTCCGGGATAAGCGCCGGAGGGAAGCCGAAACGCGCACGTACCGCTTTCTCATCATAGAGAATCGTGTCATTGATTCCCTTCTTGAGGGTGTAGACGCGCACGCGTTCGCCAACGACCAATTGCAGAGTATCCATGTCTCCTGAAGCGATGATGACCTCCACCTCTTTTTCGTTCCTCAATTCGTACGCGATGGTGCCGAGAAGGTCGTCGGCCTCGAATCCTTCGCGTTCGTACATCGGGATGCCGAACGCTTCGAAAATCTTGCGTGATTCCGAGAGTTGGAGCGCGAGCGCATCATCGGTTTTCACGCGCGTCGCTTTATAGAGCGCATATGCTTCGTGACGAATGGTCGGCTTCGGCAGATCGTAACATGCGGCGATGTAATCCGGCGCAAGGTCGGCAATTATTTTAAGCAACATGGAAACAAGACCGTAGAGCGCGCCGGTCGGCGCGCCGGAGGGGCTGGTGAATTCCGGAAGGGCGTGATAGGCGCGATGAATGATCGCATGCGTATCGAGAAGCACGATGCGTCTTTTCCGTTCTGTTTTAGCCATAGGTAATCGCGCGCGAGCCGTCCTGGAGCGTTCTGAGTGCGATGCGCGCCGCCGGTTCGGGAAGCGTATCGGAAACTTTCTCTGGCCATTCGAGAAAGATGAGATTCTCGGCGTTTCGCATGAGTTCATCGAACCCGAGCGCCGCGAGATCGCTTCCTGTTTCAAGCCGATATGCATCGATATGGACAAAACGTTTGAAATGCTTCCCTTCGGGGAGTCTGTATACTTTCTCGAGTACGAAAGTGGGACTATTCACCGTTTCTTCGACGCCGAGTGCGAGCGCGGCGGCTTTCGCGAAAGCGGTCTTCCCCGCCCCGAGTTCGCCCGAGAGCGTGACGAGTGTCGCCGCATCCGTGTTCGGGAAAAGCTCTCGCACGAATCTTCCTGCTTCAAGCGAAAGCGCCTCGACATCGGCCATATTCTTCTCCATGCATGAATTGTACCGCCGAATAGGAAATACACCCGTCCTCTTCCGGAGACGGCCCCGCCTTTCAGCCGCGCGCGACGATGGTATGATTCCTCCATGGATTTGCCATTTGATGCCGAGCGCACCACGAGGAAACTCGCCGAGGTGCGCGAACAGGAAGAAGAAGACCTCACGCGCATACTTTCCGAAAAATACGGCATTCCCTATGCGGACCTCTCGCTCCATGCGGTGGACGTCGAGGCGCTCAGGACCATTCCCGAGGGGAAGGCGCGCGCCGCCGAAGCGGCGGCATTCGCTCGGACCGCAGAAGATCTCTCACTCGCGATTCACAATCCGAACAATCCGGCACTCGCGGAACTCCGCAACGAGCTCACCGAAAATGGATTCAAAGTACGGGAGTTCTTCGTTTCAAAGAAAGGTCTCGAGAAAGTGCTCTCGCGCTACAACGAGCTCTCTTTCGCCACGAAGTCGAAAACGGGTGTTTTTGTCGTTACTGAAAAAGTCATCGCAGAATTTACAAAAGAGCGTGCGACCAGGGCGCTTCTGACCGAAAAACTGACTGCCGCCACCGCGCTTAAGTCGCTTGAGTATGTCTCGCACCTTCTCGAGACCATTCTTGCGGGCGCTTTCGCGCTCCGCGCGTCTGATATCCATTTCGAACCGGAAGAAAAGGAGACGCGCTTGCGCTTGCGGATCGATGGTCTCCTCGCCGATATGTATTCTTTTGACCCGAGTATTTCTCATCAGCTCAATTCGCGTCTGAAACTCCTTTCCGGCGTAAAGCTGAACGTTGCCAACCGGGCGCAAGACGGCCGTTTCAGCGTCGCGCGCGAAGGCGGTGAGTTGGAGATACGTGCTTCCTTTATCCCTGGCAAGTACGGCGAATCGATCGTGTTGCGCATCCTCGATCCTGAAACGACCAAGGTTTCTTACAAAGAGCTCGGCATCAATCCGAAACTGCTTGTACGCCTTGAGAAGGAGATCCGGCGGTCGAACGGGATGCTGCTCACGACCGGTCCCACCGGAAGCGGCAAGACGACGACGCTGTATTCCTTCCTGCGTGAGATTTATGCGCCGGAGATAAAAATAATTACCATCGAAGACCCTATCGAATACCATTTGAGCGGTATCGTGCAGACACAGGTTGAGGACAAGAAATATACGTTCGCCGAAGGGCTCCGGTCCATCGTGCGTCAAGACCCCGATATCATCATGGTCGGTGAGATCCGCGACGGGGAGACGGCAAATATCGCTATCCAAGCGGCCCTCACGGGCCATTTCGTCTTCTCCACTCTCCACACCAACGATGCCGCGGGTACGTTCCCCCGCCTTGCCGACCTTGGCGCCGATCCGAAATCGTTCGGATCGGCCGTCACCGTCTCGATGGCGCAACGTCTTCTCCGTAAACTTGATCCGGACAGGAGAAAAGAGCGTCCGCTTACGGATGAGGAAAAACGGATAATTTCAAAAGTGTTTGAATCGCTTTCCGATAAGACGTTGGTGCCGGAAAGAATAGAAACCGTATGGGAGGCGGCGCCCGAAAACGCCGAAGAGACCGGTTATAAAGGCCGCATCGGCTTATATGAAGCAATTTTCATGGATGATGAGCTCGCGGAATTCTTGCGCGACAATCCGCCGGCGAACGCGATTGCAAAGGTAGCCGCGAGGAGCGGGTATCTTACGATGGCACAAGACGGCGTTCTCAAGGCTCTCGCCGGCATTACTTCCCTTTCCGAGGTCGCCGCTACCGTCGACCTTCCACAGTGAAATAAGCTATGCCGCTCTCGGCGCGATGATGGAATGGATATGAAAAGCACAAACCGCGGGCATGCCCGCGGTTTGTGCATCATGTTCCCGTCCATGCTCCTCCAGGCAGAACCCGCAGTAATGCGGGGTAGACAAAACACCTGAGGAGATTCCCAGAATCGCCACCCGAAAGCAGCAACCCAGAAAGTCCTTGGGGAGTCGCCCTGAAGCCGTCAAGCCTTGCCCAGAGGAGTATGCACAGGAACAAGAAGTCTGTGGTAGAATGCTAGCACTACACCATTTATATGTCAACCCCTCTGAAAAGTCCCTCTCCGCCGGCGCAAACGCTCGATGCGGCACTGCGCCCGGTGCGTTGGGACGAATATGTCGGTCAAAAACAGATAAAAGCGAACGTACGCATCGCTATCGATGCCGCAAAAAAGCGCGGCGGGATGCCTGAACACATCCTTTTCTACGGCCCGCCGGGGGTTGGTAAAACGACCCTCGCATACCTTGTCGCCGCGACGCTTGAATCTCCGCTCAAGAGCACGTCGGGGGTCGCTATAGAGCGCGCAGGAGATCTTGCGGCGATACTCACCAATCTTGAGCCGAATACGGTTCTCTTTATCGACGAGATTCATCGTCTCTCGCGCAAAATCGAGGAACTTCTCTACCCAGCGCTCGAATCCGGACATCTCGACCTCGTACTCGGCAAAGGTCCTTCGGCGCGCACCGTCGAGCTCGCGCTCCCGCCCTTCACGCTTGTCGGCGCAACCACGCGCGTCGCGGAACTTTCCGGCCCGTTGCGTTCCCGCTTCGGCGGCGGCGTGTACCAGCTTGATTTTTACAGTGACGACGACTTGCGCGACATCATCCGGCGTTCAGCTCTCCTTCTCGAGCTTTCGGCTCCCGAAGAAGTGATTGAGCGTATTGCCGCGCGGAGCCGTGCAACACCGCGTGTGGCAAATGCGCTATTGAAACGTGTGCGCGATTTTTCAGAAGTGCATGAACGCGCTCTCTCGGCCGCGGTCTGTGATGAAGCGTGCGCGCTTTTTGGCATCGATTCTTTCGGTCTGACGAAAGACGACCGGCGCTATCTCACGACTCTTGCCGAGGGGTTCCGCGGCGGCCCGGCCGGCATCCGCGCGCTTGCGGCGGCGCTCCACGAAGACCCGGATACCGTCGAGTATATGTACGAGCCTTTCTTGCTGAGACTCGGCTTCATCGAGCGGTCTTCCCGCGGCCGCATACTCACTCCGAAAGGCCGTTCGTATGTAAACGGCGATACGCTCTGGTAAAACAAGCCGCTCGTCGCATCCCCGCAGCAAGCTGACGGGGCATTGTGCGAGCGGCTGCCAGGGTGTTTTGCTCGATAGTGTGCGCCCCACCGGCGCACTTTCCGCAAGGCGCGAGTACCGCGCTTCGCGCGGCGCGCCATAGCGGGGCGGCGATTCATCCCCGCAGCAGAGCTGCGGGGCATTCTCGCCGTCCACGAGTAAGGTGCTCGCACGAAGGAGAGCCGCTTTTTGTGCTTTGCACGCGCCATTGTTATCATAGGTGCGTATGTCGGGACATAGTAAATGGTCTCAAATCAAGCGGCAGAAATCGGTAACTGACGCTGCAAAAAGCCGCGTTTTTGCGCGTTACGCGCGTCTCATTGCTCTTGAGTCGAAAAAGGTGGGCGGAAATATTTCGGCACCGTCGCTCTCCGTCGCCATTTCACGGGCAAAGGCGGAAAATATGCCGAAAGAAAATATCGAACGAGCCGTAGCGAAAGGCATATCGAAAGATTCCGGCGATCTCGAGCGGGTATTGTATGAAGCGTATGGCCCCGGCGGCGTGGCGCTTCTAGTCGACGCACTGACGGACAATAAGAACCGCACCACGCAAGAAGTGAAGCATCTGCTCGCAACACAAGGGGTCGAGCTTTCGGCGCCTGGAGCGGCAAGTTGGGCGTTCACTAAAACCCAGGACGGCTCTTACACGCCGCACGAGCCGCTCCTCTCCGTTGCCGGCCCGGATGAGGAACGGCTCGGCGCTATCCTTACACTACTCGACGAACATGCCGATGTGCAAAGAGTGTTCAGTAATGCGCGCGGCTATGAGGATACTGGCGATTGACCCGGGCTACGATCGTCTCGGTATCGCGGTCATCGAAGGGGATCCTTCACGTCCGACACTCCTCTGGAGCGATTGCATCCTGCCTGAGAAAGGCGCGCGCGAAAATCGCCTTGCTGACGTTTTCGGCGCCGTGACGGCCGCCCTTCGTACGTACGCGCCCGACGCGCTCGCCATCGAGACGCTTTTCTTTAGCGTGAACAAAAAAACCGCGCTCGGCGTCGCCGAGGCGCGCGGTGTAATATTCGCCGCCGCCGGCATGGTTTCCGTTCCGGTTGTAGAGTATTCGCCGCAACAAATAAAACTGGCGGTCACTGGGTATGGCGGCGCGAGCAAGGCCGCGGTCGCGCAGATGATCCCGCGGCTTCTCGCACTCTCGAAAAAGAAGCGGATTGATGATGAAATTGATGCCATAGCCATCGGCATCACCGCGCTCGCGGTTGGCCTTAAAAAACATTAATCCACAATGGGTGGGAAAGGTGCTTGCATTGGTTGATTTTTTTGCTCAAATATATGCGCCCCTCTGGCGGGGTTAAATTCTAATGTATTCGCATGGATGACGACATTCGCGATGAAGACGGCATTACTGGGGAGGAAGATGATGCATTTGAGAACGAAGTTGGGGAGGAAGATGATCCCTACTGAACGATAGTGCGGCTCACGCGCGGCGCGGCAAAAGCTGCGCCGCGCGTGTTAGCATAGGAATCATGGTTTCCTTTCGGCACACCTCATGGCGGCATGTTCTTCTTGCGGTCACGCTCGCGCTTTTCGGGCTTGGGTTCCTCGCGGCTGGCGGCATTCTCATCGCTGTGATTCTTACGCCGGCGCCCGATATCAGCTCTTTCGCCGCGCGCCAGGTCGATCAATCCACCAAGATTTATGACCGTACCGGACAGGTACTGCTCTATGACTACAATCGAGACGCGAAACGGAGTGTTGTTCCGCTCACCGATATAGCGCCGAATGCTATAAACGCGACCATCGCTATCGAGGATTCGAGTTTCTATGAAAGCGGCGCTATTCGCATTACTTCGATTATTCGCGCGATGCTCGCCGATATTTCAAGCGGTTCGCTTTCTCAAGGCGGCTCGACTATAACACAGCAGGTCGTAAAAAATACGCTCCTCACGAATACTAAAAGTATTATTCGTAAAATACACGAACTGGTGCTCGCAATAAAGCTCGAGCAGGTGTATTCAAAAAACCAGATTCTTGCGACCTACCTCAATGATATTCCGTACGGGGGTACGTTATATGGTATTGATGCCGCATCCGAATCCTATTTCGATATTCCTGCAAAAGATCTCTCGCTCCCGCAAGCGGCATATCTGGCGGCAATGATTCAAGCTCCTACGTATTACTCGCCGTACGGAACGCACCGCGCGGAGCTCGATGCGCGTAAAAATCTTGTGCTTGAACGGATGCATACGCTCGGATTCATAGATACCGCCGCTTATACCGCAGCGAAGAATGCGGTCGTCTCTTTCGCTCCGGCAGGCCATAACTCCATCATCGCGCCCCATTTTGTCTTCTATATTCTGAATCAACTCGAGCAGACGTATGGGCCGAACGCGCTTATCTCGGGATTAAAAGTGACGACGACGCTCGACGCAAACCTTGAACTGAAAGCGGAATCGATTGTGCACCAGTATGCGCCGGGGAACGAAAAGGATTTCAAAGCTTCGAATGCCTCTCTGGTCGCTATCGATCCTCCGACCGGACAGATACTTGCGATGGTCGGTTCGCGGAATTTCTTTGACACCACCATTGACGGACAGTACAACTCTGCGCTCGCATTGCGACAACCTGGTTCGACGATGAAGCCTTTTATTTACGCGCTCGCTCTTATGCGCGGATATACCCGTGACACGGTCGTCTTTGATGTGCCGACGCAATTCTCAACCGCCTGCGCTCCTTCCGCGGTCACAAACAGCACTCCTCCTTGTTATGCTCCGGTCGATTATGACGGTCGATTCCGCGGACCGATGACTTTCGAGACGGCTTTGGCGCAATCGATCAATGTCCCCGCGGTCAAGGTGTTGTATTTGGTCGGCATACAAAACGCTATAAACCTCGCAAAGTCTTTCGGCTTAACAAGCCTTGGCGACCCGAACCAATATGGCCTTACGCTTGTGCTCGGCGGCGGCGAAGTACGCCTTCTTGATTTGGTGGGCGCCTATGCCGCATTCGCGAACGATGGGGTGAAAAACACGCCGACCGGCATTCTTGAGGTTGATGATGCGCAAGGAAACGTTCTTCAAAAGTACACTCCACAACCATCGCGCGTATTGCCGGCGAACATTGCGCGCGATATCTCCGCAATGCTCTCTGACGCGCCGGCCCGACTGCCGGAATACTCACTGAACTCACCTCTTTCTTTCCCTGGGTATGATGTCGCGGTGAAAACCGGCACAACGAACGACACGCGTGATGCGTGGGTGATCGGATACACGCCGTCAATCGCGCTTGGTGTGTGGGCTGGCAATAATAATGATACTCCTATGGTGAAGTCGATTGCTGGATTTATCGCGGCGCCGATGTGGCACGCGGCGATGGCATATGCTCTCTCCACGTATCCAAAGACATATTTCGGGCAACCAGATCCTATTTCTCCTTCTGTACCGCCGATGCTCCAGGGAAATTGGCGCATACCGGATAAAAACGGAATTATCATGCCGCACAGCTTGCTCTATTGGACTGATAAAAATAACCCATTAGGACCTCCTCCCTCAAACCCCGCGAATGATCCGCAATTCACGTACTGGGAATATGGCATTTCCGCATGGTACGCCTCTCACCCGAATGATTTTTCCGGCGGAGTGATGCTCCCTGTCCCTCTTTCATCTATTGCAACAACGACTCCTTAGGTTGTCTCATTGGTTCATTGGTGAAATGAGGTAGATGAGCGAAGTGTCGCTGGTTCCTTTTATGATGAGTGGGCGTCCGATGCCGGCGGCAAGGAGCGAAAGACTTTCTGTGTTTGTGAGTGCGAGTACGGCGGAGAGATAGCGGTGGTTAAAGGAAAGGTCGAGGGCACTTCCGGTCATATGCGCCGGGATTGTTTCTACTGATTCCCCAATATCGGTATTGTGCGCGGAAAACGACAGATGATTCTTTTTAGGATCGAAACTGATGCGTATTTTCTGGAATGAATCTGAAAAAATCGCCGTTCTTTTTAAAGCGGTCTCGAAATCTTTTCTGAGCACTACTGCTTCAACAATGGATTCTTTTGGGATAATCTGGCGATAATCCGGATACGTCGCGTTCGTAAGTCGTGAGACGACCATCCCCATAGCTCCCGTACATGCGCACTGATGTTCATCGAATGATAAGGTGATATCGTCGTCCGGTAGTGCTTGCGCGATTTCTATAGCGTTTTTCGCCGGAATGAGGAGTTTCCCTTGAATTCCTTTGTTGCTAAGTGATATTTTCTTTTCCGCGAGCCGGAACGAGTCTGTGGCAACGGCAGTGAGCACTCCTCCTTCAAGTGAGAGATAGATGCTAGCGAGTTCTGGACGTACTGTTGAGTTTGATGCGCAAGAAGCGATTGAGGTAAGTATGGTGCGGAGAAGGGCTCCGGAGAGGATTATTTTATTTTTTGGATTTTCAGGGAATGGGATTGATGGGAAATCATCGTACGGTATTGTTTTTATCGAACTTTTCCCTGTGCCGCTCATGAGTGAGACTGTATCCCCAGTGTGTTCGAGGGTTATTTTCCCTTCTTGGGTGAGTGAACTGGCTATTTGTTGGAGTATGGCTGCTGGGATTGCAACGACTCCTTTGTTTTTACATTCTCCTTCGAGTTTGAGATCGATTCCGGTTTCGAGATTTGTCGCGCGTATTTTTATACCTTCATCTCCGGCAAGGATAAGGATTGAGGAAAGAGCGGGGAGTGTGGTGCTTTTTCTCTGCGCAAATCTCGCGGCTTTATACACTGCTTCACAGAATATCTTTTTTTCTATTGAAATATACATACAGTCTCTATTAGGGTTGTTGATAGGTGGATAAACAAAAACCAAGAGGCGTTCGTTGGATATTTTTATAAGTAAAAAGCATCTTGTGTGTGGATAAATACATCCACATACTCATACAAGAAGCGTGCGGATATTTTGAATCTCTTTTGCGAGCTCGCTATCCACAATCACTTCACGCTTTATCTTATCACAAGAGTGGATAACTGTCGTATGATCGCGGCCGCCAAGTTTCGTGCCGAACGT
>VFSW01006260.1_pt1 | contig 17514 bp, 15 predicted proteins | sample 5358111 | NCBI WGS metagenome assembly VFSW01 (sample SAMN11554181, study PRJNA540505) | mine drainage metagenome | isolation source: sediment from site ElyBrook_90M | place: USA: Ely Copper Mine, Vershire, VT | collected 2017
GCCGCGCATCAGCGGCCGGCGACGATGGTGTAGACGAGCTCCCTCGGGGAGCCGTTCCTCTCGTACGCCACGCGAAGCTCGCTGGAGACCTGTAGCGAGTCGAAAGCCACCTGCGCCTGCTCCGGACGCTCGATGGGGAAGCCGTTGACGCTCGTCACCACGTCTCCAGGCTTGAGATCGACCCCGTGCCAAAACGCGTCACCGTGGAGGGCAGCGATGCGGAACCCCCTGAACGCGCCGCCTTTCGCGAGCACGGGTCGGCCGTCGAGCTCCACGCGCTGCAGGAACGACCCGAGCCCTTGTGCCAGGACGCCGTCGAGGTCCGAGCGCCGGAGGGCCGAGCCTGTCGGCGCCGCCAACGGCGTGGAAGGGGGCGAGCTCGACGAAGTCGACGAAGAAGCCGGTGCCTGCCGCGCCGGTGTCCGTGACGACGGCGTCTCCGCGCCGCAACCGAGCAGGCCGAGCAAAAGGCCGAGGGGTGCGGACAGGAGCGCGACGAGCGAACGCATGCCGGGTCTGATTTGCCTCGCGCCGCCGCGACGGGCAAGTTTTCAAGAGCTGAAGGCCCGCTCGTAGACCGTCCAGATGTGCTCGTGCACGATCTCGATCGAGTCGCTCGCGTCGACGACGACGACGCGATCCCCGGGCACGTGCTTGGACAGGTCCTTGTAGAACGCGGCAAGGGCGCGCTGCACCTCGTTCTGCTCGTAGAGCTGGGCCATCTCGCCTCGGAGCGCCCGCCGCTCCGAGGCGACGTCCGGGGCCACGTCGAGCACGATCGTCAAGTCCGGGCGGAGCACGTACCGGTTGAGGGCTCGAATCCATTCCACGGCTTCCTTGGATTCGGCGCCGCTCGAAATACTCTGGTAGGCCAAGCTCGAGGCGTCGTATCGGTCGGAGACGACGACGCCGCCTTCGGCGAGGAAGGGCTCGATCTCGCTCTCAACGTGGTCCATACGGTCGGCCGCGAAGAGGAGCGCCATCGTCACCCAACCGGGCGCGCGCCCGCCGGGAACGACGATCCGCCCGGTGAGCACCTGACGGGCGAGGGTACCGACGGGGCCGTCGCTCGGCTCGCGCGTGGCATGCACCGGTACGCGCTGCTTTCGCAAGCGATCGGCCAGGCGTGCGACGTGCGTGGTCGTCCCGGCGCCGTCGATCCCTTCGAGTACGACGAGCCGCCCGCGCTTGGTATTCATCGATCTAGTTTCATCGAACCTCGTGAGGATAGCGTACGAGGAAACGGCCGCCAAGGCGAAGAAGGAGAAGTGCGAGGGCGGCCGGAGCACCAGACAACGTTGCGTCCAAGTGGGCATCTCCTCTCCCTCTCCGCCATGCGGAGAGGGGGCCCGGGGGTGAGGTTTTCAATCAGGCAGGCGGCGCAAGTCGATTTCCGGCCAGACCTTCAGCGCGCGAGAGGAGGCGCGTCCTCACCAAGCACCAGGTTGTCGATGAGGCGAGTCGACCCGAACCGGCACGCCACGAGCACCGCCGCCCGATCGGCGACCGCGTCGATCGGCTGGAGCGTGTCCGCGTCTCGCACTTCGACGTAGTCCACGCTCGTCGCGGCTAGAGCGATGGTTTCGAGCGCCTCTCGGGACAGCACGGGCGCCCGGCGCTCTCCCGCTGCGAACGCCCGAGCGGCGGCGTCCAGCCCACGCACGATCGCAACCGCGCTAGCGCGCTCGTCCGGGGACAAGTACATATTGCGGGAGCTCATGGCGAGCCCGTCCGGCTCGCGAACGGTGGGGTGACCGACGACGACGACCGGAAAGAAGAGGTCACGCGCCATCCGCCGCACGACGAGGAGCTGTTGGTAGTCCTTGCGGCCGAAAAACGCAGCGCATGGGCCGACGATGCCGAAGAGCTTGGCCACCACGGTCGCCACACCTTCGAAGTGCCCTGGCCGCCGAGCCCCCTCCAGAGGAGCGGCGAGGCTCCCCACGCGGACGCGCGTGTCGTCGCCGTCGGGGTACATGTCCGAAGCATCCGGCGCGAAGACGGCATCCGCGCCCACGGAGGCAAGCTTGCGAGCATCTCCGTCGAGGTCGCGTGGATAGCGGGCGAGGTCCTCATTGGGGCCGAACTGGATCGGGTTCACGAAGACCCAGGCGAGGACGAACGACCGGCGAAGCTTCGCCTCGCGCGCGAGTGAAAGGTGGCCCTCATGCAGCGAGCCAATCGTGGGAACGAACCCGACGGAGTCCCCTCGGAGCCGAGCCTCTTCGCAAGCTCGCCGAACCTCTCTCGGGTCGGTAAGGATCCGCGTGACCACGGCGCGAAAAGTTATCGCGGAACCGCATCGGAGTTGATAGTTTCGTCCGTCTCGGACCCTTGCTGAGTCGCCGTACGATCCTCGCGTTCACCGTCGCCTGGACTTGTGCGCTGCCCGCCGCCGCCCGTGCGTCTCCGGATGATGCGCAGCTGCAAGCCGCTCGCGAGCTTTTCCATCAAGCGGAGAGGGACGAGGACGCAGGGCTTTGGTCGGACGCGCTCGCGGAGCTTCGGCGCGTCGGCCAAGTGAAGCTCACGGCGGGTGTCCGTTACCACATCGCGCTCTGCGAGGAGCACCTCGGCCAGGTCGCAACGGCCCTGGCGGACTACACTACGGCGGAGGGGCAGGCGCGAGGGGAGCACGCACAAGACGTCCTACGCCTGGTGGGGCGACAAATCGCCGCGGTCGAGCCGCGCGTCCCCAGACTGACGATTCGCATCGTCCCCGAGGTTCCCGAAGCCGTGCTGCGGCTCGACGGGGTCGTCGTCGCGAAGACGTTCGTGGGAGTGGCGATGCCGGTGGATCCAGGCGTCCACCGCGTCGAAGCCGAGGCGCCCAACCGGCCCGTGACCCGTGCATCGGTCACACTCCACGAACACGACAACGCGGTGCTGGACGTCGCCCTCGATCCATTTTTGGCTCCCCCGCCTGCGCCGAGATCCGCGCTCGCACCATCCGGTCTCGTGGCTCCCGCGGCGGAGCCGGCGGCGAACGCACACCCCGGAGGCGCTCGCGCGCGCGTGCATGCGCTGGCCACCACGGCCGGTGCGGCGGGGCTCGCGGTGGGCGGAATCGTGGCCTTCGTCGTAGCAGGCAACGCGCTCGCGCGCGGCCAGCAACAGTGCGCGACAGTCGTGAGCACGGGGTCGGGCGCGTGCGACGCGGAACGGGAGACGGTGCGCTCCTGGGACTTCGCTGCCGCCGGGGCGTGGATCGCGGCCGCTGCGCTGGGCACGGTATCGATGGTCCTGTGGTCGTGGCGCGACGGCGGGAAATCGAGCGCTCTGGTCGTCGGGCCTCGGACGCTCGACTTGCGAAGCACGTTCTGACATGCGAGCGAGTCTGGTGCTGCTCGTGGCGGGGTGCATCGGGTCGAGCTCGGTGGCCATCGCCTGCATCGATCTCTTCCATTCGACCAGCGGAATTCTCACCGCCTGTGAGCTCGACGCGTCGGCGGACGGGTGCGCCGGCGACGATTTCTGCGCCGGGTCCGCCGACGTCGCCAAGGCCCACGCACAGCATGCCTGTGCGTGGCTGGGCGCCTGCGAGACGCCTATGGGCCGGAACGCGTTCGGCTCGTGCGAGTTCGCTGCCCTGCTCGCATACGACTGCGCGGCGAACCCCAATCATCCCGTGCACGGGCAGACGCGCGCGATCTGGGGCTGCCTGCAACGCGCGCAGACGTGTGCAGACGTCGACGCGTGCGTCTTTCCAGGGGAGAAGACCTTATGTGCGGCCTCGGGGGACTTCACCGCTTGCGTCGAATCTGGGGGCAGCAGCGTGCGAACCGAGTGTGAAGACGGCGGGACCGTGCCCTATCCGAGCGCCCATGGCGAGAACTGCGCTCTCTCGGCACAGGTATGTTCGGCTGCCAGCGGCTTCGCCGAATGTGCGGGGAGCCGGGAGGAGGCGGGCGTCGCCTGCGCGATCTCCGGGTGCAACGGCTCGGCCCTTCACTGGTGCGACTCGAAGACGGGCGCCGATGTGGGGATCGATTGCGCGGCCAATGGCGCCGCGGCTTGCGGCGGGTTTCCGAGCGATCGCGCGGCAGCGTGGGTCGCCTGCCTGCCCGAAAGCGATTCCGGCGCTTGCGTCCCCGATGCGTCCGCCTCCTGCTTCGATGGGATCGCCTATTCGTGTCCGGGTGGAGCCATCGAGCACATCGACTGCGGCGCACTCCTCGGTAAGCCGGGCGCCCAGGCGGCGTGCTCGCCGGGTCCGCTGTCGCCGCCGTTCGACTGGACGAGCCCCTGCGTCGTGTCTCCCCCGGCGTGCACGGAGGACTCGTGTTCCGGATCGATACTCCAGGGATGCGCCCGCGGGAGCGCTTTCAGCGTCGATTGCGCGCAGGAAGGCTTGGGGGCATGCCGGATGGTCTCGACGGCAATGGGCTCGGAGATGCACGCCGCATGCACTCCTCCGTGAGACACCCTACTTACGGCCCTTCTGGTTGGCCGTTCTCGGGCTGGTCGCCCGCGGGAGACGGCGCGGCAGGAGGGGACAACGACGGCCCGCCGGAGAGGCGCCTTTGAAAGGCGACGACGGCGCGGGCAAGCTCCATCGCATTCCCCGGGTCGACGCCGCGTCGAGCCGCGACCCCGTCGTCGATCCGTCGTGCCAGCTCGAGGATCTTCTCCCAGGCGTCCTTGGAACCCATGGGGCGGAAAGATGCACGGTCACGAGGGTCGCAGCAAGCCCGCTCATGCGGTGGGCTCGATTGCCGAGGTCAGCGAGGGTATCTGCCAGTCGCCGGCGCGGCCTGCGCCCCAGAAGGCGTGGCCTTGGGCCGAGCGGCTGCGGACGAGGGCGCAGTCCTCGCGCCAGCGTCCCCCCCGTGACTGCTGGCCGAGGGGGACGGCGCGTGCAGCACAGCCGCTGCGGCCTGGGCCCCCGAGGAGCTCGGCGGGGCCGGCGCCTTCTCGCCAGCCGTCGCGGAGAACCGCAGCCATGAGACGAGGCCCACGCCAACGCAAAGCGTCCCCAGCAGCCACTGCGCTGCATAAGATCGGCGCCGAGCCCGGCGCCCGGGCAGCACGGGGAGCGTAGCTCGAACCTCCGCACCAGGCAGAGCGTTGGCAGGATGCGAAGACGGAGAAGGAGGAGTCAGCGACCGAACGGTCCGGGCCAGGGCGTCCAATTCTCCCATCGCGCGATCCAGATCACGCCGCATCGCGGTCGCGTCTTTGTAGCGGTCCTCCCGCTTGAACTGCAATGCGCGGTCGATGACGCGAGCAAACGCCGGGCTCACGTTCGGGCAGACGGACGCGATCGGCGGCGCCGCGAGACTCGCCATCTTCGTCACGAGCTCCACGGCGTTCGCGGCTTCGTGCAGCTTGCGACCGGTCCGGACTCGAAATCCCGTCGTGGCGAGCGCGAAGAGGTCCGTCCTGCCGTCGATTTCGTTCGTCCGCCCGGCGGCCTGCTCGGGGGACATGAACGAGGGAGTTCCCAGCGCGAGCCCGTAGGCAGTCGTGGACTGCCCGTCGGCGATGCGAGCGAGCCCGAAGTCGAGGACCTTCACCTTGGGCCGACGTTCGGCTCCCCGTCCGTCAGGCGCGAGCAGGAAGAGGTTCTCGGGCTTGAGATCGCGATGAACGACACCCCGTGCATGTGCCGCCTCGAGGACTTCGAGGACGCCGTCGGCGAGGGCGAGAAACTCGCGTTCCCCGAGGGCCGGCCCCGCGTCCATCCTCGCCTGGAGCGAGACCCCCTCCAGGAGCTCCATCACCAGGTACGCGGTTCCTGCCTCCGCGCCCGAGGAGACGATGTCGTCGTCCAGCACCTTCACCACGCCCTCGTGCCCCACGCGGTTCGCGGCGTACCCTTCGCGCAGAAATCGCTCGCGGACCTCCCGCTGTCTGGAAAGCTCCGGGTGAAGCACCTTGAGCGCCGCGCGAGCGCCGTTGCGGTGGCGCGCGGCGTAGACCGCAGCCATGCCGCCGACCCCGAGGAGGCGATCCAGCGTCCACTTCTCGTTGAGCACGGCGCCGACGCGTGCCCGAGCTCGGCTTTCAGGGTCGTTGCTCAACCTCGACATTGTACCGTGGTAGACACCGCCAAGCCGAGCCCCATGCCGCTCCTCTCAATTCTCTTCGACCCGCTTCGGGAATTCTTCACGCTGCGGCGCGCCGAATGGACGGTGAGAGGCTATTTCCCAGCTCAGCACGCCCGAGCGAAGGCGTTGTGGAGTGGCGGTGCGCTCCGTCTGCGGGGGGGCAAGCGGATGCTCGACGGGGTGCCTGCGGCGGTGCTCCTTCGCGAGGGGCTGATGCTCTACCTGAGAGCGGCCGAAGCGGTCCAGCGCTCGTCTGCAAGCGACGGCACGGAGAGCGCGACCGACCGACACCTGCTGTCCTCGCTTCTTCCACCGGTGCCCCCCGATCCAGCCGCACCCGAGACGCAGGCCGCCGACGACGCCCGCGTCCGCGCGGCCCTCGAAGCGTGCGACCCCCTCTACTTCGATCGACTGTCTCCGGCGGATCTCGAACGGACGCGCTGGGCGCTCGATCGCGCCTGCGGGCGCGCACGATCGAGCGTGGAAGTGCGGAGCGCGCTGCACTTGAAGGCGCTTCGCTGGGGACGGCTTGCGGCGCTTTTGGTCGGCGTGAGCTACGCGGCGTTCGCGTTCGTACGAGTGCGACTCTCCCCGGTCGACGTTGCGCTGGGAAAGCCCGTGCATCCGAGCAGCCGCCGAGCTGGGGAACCCGAGGCGCTGGTCGACGGCGACGTCGGAACGAGCTTCGCGCTCGAGACCAACACGGAGGACAACCCGTACGACGTCATCGATCTCGAGGGGCAGTACTTCGTCGACCGCGTGAGCGTCCACAACCGCGTCGACGGATGGTTCGACGACTGCTTGCCGCTCGTCGTTGAACTCTCCTCGGATGGAGTGCACTACGACGAGGTCGGCAGGCGAGAGCAGCACTTCGATGCGGATCCTCCCTGGGTTCTCGCGACGCGGGGGCGCGTGGCAAGATTCGTCAGGGTGCGGGTTGCCCGCAAGAGTTATCTCACGCTGAGCGAGGTCGAGGTCTTCGGAAGACCCCGCCGTCCCTGAGCCTCGGGCGACCTTCAGTCCTGGACCGCGAGGAGCGTTTCGGCTCGGCCGTCCGAGCGTCGAGGCGGAGGGCTCCCATCGTCCGAGACCCACGTCCCGACGTACTGCTCGCGCCCGATGCGGTGGTTGAGATCCGTCTGGAGTTCGTAGATGAACCCGCGACGCCAGAGGCGGGTGGGGATGGACGAGAGGGTGAACATCTGACGATCGACGGCGTCGACCGGAATGAGGCTCCCCTTGCTCCGACCTACGATGGTCGAACGAACGGAGAAGGAGGCGTCCCCGGGCAGCGCTGCGAGAGCCTCGAACCAGCTCTCGACTCGAGGCTCGACGCCCCCGACGACCCGCACGCCGATGAGCCGGAGATTGTCGCCGAAGCGGGCCGAGACGCCACGATCGATCTGGGCCTCGACCCGCTCGCGCCACTGCTCCGCCTCCCCGGCGTCCCCGCGAGCGACGGCGGCGTTATGGGCGATGCGCATCTCATCGAGCGTCCTCGGCTCCCCACCGGGGTCCGGAGCTTGCTGACCCACGTGCAGTCGCCATTCCCAAGTGAGCCACGGGTCCGGGCGCGCCCCCACGTGCCGCACACGCTCCGTCGGGTCGAGCCAGAGCCATTCCCACACCGACGGCTCCCGCTCGTTCATCGCGTAGGCGTCGAGGGGTGCGGCCCTCTCCCGCTGATCGACGACCCACAAGTCGCCGTACACGCGCACATGGGCGGCGGCGGTGAACTTCTGCTGTTCGGAGCTCCGCAGCGCACTCCCGCGACCCACCCAGAAGGCATGATCGTCGCTCCCCTTTCCGGCACCGGGCGGGCCTGCGTTGTCTGCGTTGGCTTGCATCGTCCATTGCTGCTCCCACCCCCAGCCTGCGGAGGGGTGAGCGGCGATCCGCGAATGGAGCGAGACGTTCGCGGCGACCACCTGCCGGAGCACCTCCAGGAAGTCCAGGTTGCTCCGGATCAACGATCCGTTGTCGTCATAGCGCCCGCCCGTCGCTCGCCACACCCAAACCGATTTGACCGCGTCGCGTGCCATGGCGACCGAGGGCAGAACGCCCACGGCCATCGCGACCGAGCTCGCGACGACCACACGACGGCTCGGACCCCAGCGTCCCGCCACCCATCCGGCCGCCGAGGCGAGCAGATGGCTGGCTTGCGCGAGCGCCAGCGCGTAGTAGGGGGCGAAGTAGTGCGGCCAGAAGATGTGGACGTCTGCGCCCTGTTTGAAGGCCACGTATTGGAAGGTGGCTCCGAAGAGGAACGCGAGAGAATACACCTCTTCGTCTCGGCGAAAGATGGCGAGACGAGCGAGGCAGAGCGGGGCCGCGATCTTGCCGAGCTTGATCGCCAGAGGCGTGAAGCAGAAGTCTATCCAGTTCTTGCGCGCATCGAGGACGTCGTGCAGCTTGGCGGTCTCGCCACCTCCTCGAGCGGTCCCCTGTGCGAGCCAGCCCGCGATCGCATCCGCTCGGAAGAAGAAGCCCATCCAGAGGATCGCGGTCGCCGCCGCGATGGCGACCGCCAACGCCCACCAGCGCGCGTAGGGCGAGAAGCGGAACCGTGAAGTCCACCTCGACGGCAGGACGAACGCTCGCAGGAACGACCACGCGAGCGTTGGAGCCACAATCACGTAACCGACCCAGTCTCCCGAGCACGTCACGAGCAGGCCTGCCAGGCTCGCGACTGCGAAGCGTGCGCGACCCGTCGTCATGTGGCGGGAATGGCCCCAGAAAAACAAAAGCGCGCCGAAGATGCACACGGTCTCCAGGTTCATGAAGCTCGAGAAGCCGAGCGCGATGGGGACTACGGAGTATGCCACTGCGGCGACGGCGCCGGCGCCCACCCCCCCCCGTTCCTTCGCGATCCCGTAGAGCAAGGGAGGCATCGAGATGCTCATGAGCACGGCCGGGAGACGAACGACGAAATCCCTATGGCCGAAGATCCAAAGGAAGACAGCGTCGACGTAGTACTGACCAAATGGGTGATGGCAGATGTACGAAGTCGGCGGGGGGGCAGCGTTCTCGTACCAGTTCCACGCGGGATACCAAATCTTCCACCGGAGCATCTGCTCGGCTGCCATGGCATTGCCGGCCCCGCCGTCCCCCAGGTGCCCGGACGGCAGGAGCCCGAAGAGCCCCCAGGCGGCGGCGAAGGCGAACCAGAGACTCGCGGTGACGACGAGAACAAGGGCAACGCCGTGCGACCACCGCATCGCTCGGCTACCATCGGCCGCCATCATGAAACCGGAGCGCACGCTAGCATGGACCTGCCGAGCAAGAAGCAATGTTCCGTAGGCTGAGGCAGCGCATCCTCGACCGAGCGAGCAAGTCTGCGATCGGCTGGGTGCTCGGGGGGTCGACCCTTGTCGTCTCGGCGATCATCCTCGCGATGATCGCGTGGACGCTGGCCCCGACACTGGCCAATCTTTCCACGGTCGGGTCTCACGACTGGGACCAAATGGAGTCCCACCGATACCTGGTAACGAAATCGATCCTTCGGTTTCATCAATTCCCATTTTGGAATCCGTACGCCTGCGGGGGGCATCCGAACTGGGGTGGATTCGAGAGCGGGACCACCGTCGTCTCCCCCTGGCTGCCCTTCTACCTCGCGATGTCGATGCCGCACGCCATGCGCGTGGAAGTCTGGGGCAGCGCCCTGCTGTCGGCCGCGGGCGCGTGGCTCCTCGCCGGGCGGTTCACCCGCAGCCCCGCAGCTCGTGCCTTCGTCGTCATCGCCTTCGCCGTGAACGGCCGCTGGGCGCTCCAGATCACGTCGGGTCACACGTGGCACCTCGCGTACGAGTGGACGCCGTGGGTGCTCTATTTCTTCGATCGCGCGGTCGGCGCCGATCCGACGCGCGGGTCTCCTCGGGCGCGCGACATCGTCCTCTGCGCCACCAGTATCGCACTGATGGTTTACATGGGCGGAATTTACCCGCTTCCGCAGACGATCTTCGCGCTCGCGCTCTATGGCATTTTCCTCTCTCTCTTCCTTCGTTCCGAGCGCCCGATCGTCGTCGGCCTCGGGGCCGGTCTGCTCGCCCTGGGCCTGTCCGCTCCGAAACTCTTCCCCGTTCTCGAGGTCATGAGCAAGCACCCCCGGTTCGTCGACTCCACGGAGACGCTCGATCTGCGCGCCTTCGTCGATCTGCTGACCTCGCGCGACCAGGACATGACGAGCGCGCACGCCGGAGTCACCCAGTGGGGTTGGCACGAGTGGGGGATGTACGTGGGGTGGCCCGTCGTCGTCGCAATCGGCGCCGGGGCGGTCTTCGGGCGGGGCAAGCGCGAGCTGCCTCTCAAATGGGCCGGGCTGGTCCTTCTGTCGCTCGGCTTCGGAAGCTTCGACCCCAACGCACCATGGCCCCTCCTGCATCACGCCCCCGTGTTCAAATCGCAGCACGTCCCTTCGCGCTGGATGTATCCGGCGGTCCTCCTCCTCGCAACCGTCGCGGCCGCATTCTTCGAGGCCATCTTGCGGCGGACGGGTCGCCTGCGGGGCTGGCTGGAGGTGGCGCTGATCGGCGGAGTCGCGTGGATCGCTCGCGACGTCGCCGAAGTCTCTCGGCAACCGCTGTCGCACGCGTTCAGCGTCAAAATGCCCCGTGTCGAGGAGTCCACCGGCCCGTTTCACACGGAGGTCCACCTTCCCCCGGAGCTCGTCTACACGAGCGACTGGGTGCCCTCTTCGCTGTCCGCCGAGATCGCCAACGTCGGGACGATCGATTGCGGCACGTTTCCGGCGCTCCACAATTACTTCCGCGGCCAGGACGGCCGCGCTCCCGGACTGGGTGCACGCGGACGCGCGGATCCCGCCTACAAGGGCGAGGTCTTCATTCCGGACGGCGTCGGAAGAGCGACCATCGACGCATGGACTCCGAACGAAGTACGCGTGGCGATTACCGGCGCGCAAGCCGGCGAGCACGTCGTCCTGAACCAGAACTGGGACGCGGGATGGTCGGCGAACGGAGAAACCGCCGAGAACTGGAGCGACACCCTCGCCGCCCAGCTTCACGGGCCGAACTCGGTCGTGACGTTCCGCTATCGCCCGCCGACATTCCTGCCAGGGCTGAGCGTCTTGGCGATGACGCTCGGAGGGCTGGCTTGGGCGTATTGGCGGAGGCGCGGCACCGGGCGCGAACGACTCAATGCATAAAGGCCAGCGTCGCGGCTCCGCCGATCGCGAGCGCAATCACTCCGACGATCACGGGGAGGAGCCAGCCGGGCTTCGAAGGAACCCCGGCAACCTGCGGCGCGAGCGCCGCCTCCCGGATCGCCTGAAACGCGGAGTCCATGCCCTGGCTGGCCTGGGACTTCGGGTCCGAAGGAAGGGGCCCGCCCCCTGCGGGCGCGGCGAACGGGTCTGTCGCGATGCCGAGCGCCTGGACCCTGGGCGCCATGACCCGCGGAGCAGCCTCGGCGATCTGTCGCGCGATCTCTTGCTGCGGAGTCCTTGCCCACACGTGATGGTCCCCGAGAAGCCCGTAGGCCTGCCCCACCGCATCGGCCAAGGTTCCGCAGGATTTCGTCCGGATGTTGTGGTTTTTCACCAGCGCCGATTCCAACACTTCGTCCATGGCCGGCGGCAGCGCGTACTTTGCGTGCGCGCTCTTCGCTTTCTCGGTGGGCGCCACGGGGTCCTTGGTGAGGATGGCGAGGAGAATGGATGGCCCGTTCGTTCCTGAGAAGGGGACCTCGCCTGTCATGCACTCGTAGACGAGCGCCCCGAGCGCGAAGACGTCGGCTCGAGCGTCAATCGTGTCGAGCCCCTGGGCTTGCTCCGGGGCCATGTAATACGGGCTGCCGATCGTCGTCCCGAGCACCGTGAGCTTTTTCCGGCTACCGCTCTGGTCCTTCACGGACCCGAAGTCGAGCAGCTTGACGATGTCCCCCTCGCGCGTGCCGCACAGAAAGAGGTTGTCCGGCTTCAAATCGCGGTGGATGAAGTTCCGCGCGTGAGCTTCGTCGAGCCCGATGGCTACCTGCGAGAGCATCCGCACCAGGCGTTCGGGCGGCAGAACCTTCTCGCGTTTCAGGACGTAACGAAGCTCCTCCCCCTCGAGGAACTCCATCACGAGAAACCACGTGGAAGAGACTACGTCGCGCTGGAAATCGAGGACGTTCACGATGTGATCGTGTGGGAGAAGCGCGCTGATCTCGTATTCGCGCTTGAATCGTTCGAGAGCAATCTCGTCCCTCGCAACGTCCCCGTGGAGCAGCTTCAGCGCGATGCGAGTATCGTTCTGCTTGTCGATCCCCTCGTATACCCGACCCATCCCGCCGTCGGCGACGACTCTCCGGATCTCGTAGCGACCGCACAGGCGTGCGCCGATGCGGGGATCGTCCGACGTCGGCGTGGGCGCGAGGCTGGCAAACGTGAGGGCCGTCCCGTCGGCGGGGCAGAACCCGGCGTCGTTGGGGAAAACACGCTGGCACTTCGGACAGGTCTTCATGTGCGACGGACCGCGCCTGTCCAAGCTACCGTTAGCTGCAGGCTGAGCGAAAGCCTGCGATGCGAGGAACAGCCCTCCCTCCCCGTCGCCCCTCCTTGCCGTCCGCGCCCCACGCCCGTTCAGCCTCGCCCTGGCGCGACCGCGGGGGCCGAGGAGCCCTGCGCGTCCGCGTCGGTTTCTGCTGCGAAATAGATGATGCGATGGCAGGAGGGGCACTGCTCGAGAATCGGTTCACGCCTCAGGCGGTGAAAGAGCTGCGGCGGGAGGGACATGTGGCAGGCCCTGCAGGTGCCGTCGGTCGTTTTCGCGATGGCGGTTCCGCGCTTGGAGCGGATCATCTCGTAGCGTCGGTAGAGCGGCGGCGGGAGTAGCTTCGCGGCAGCTTCGCGCTCTACCTTCTTGCTCTCTGCCTTGCCGTCGACCTCGCCCAGCCGCGAGCTGATATCGCCGTAGCGAGCCGCAAGCTCATCGGCGATCTTCTTGTGCTCTCCCTCGGTCTTTTCGATTTGCTGGCGGACCGTTTCCGCATCCGAGGAGAGCTTGCCGATTTCCTCTTCGCGATCGCGAACGAGCTTTCGAAGCTCCTCTAGCTCGCGCTGTGCCGCATTCGACTCGCGCTCCGTCCTCGACCTCGACAGCTTCTCGCGCGAATGATCGAGCTGCTGATTCATGTTGCGGACGTCTTGGACCAGCTCCCCCCGGGTCTTTTCCATCCCCGCCATTGCGCCCCGATCCGCCGCCAATCTGTCGTCGAGCTTTGCGATGCCGGACCGCAACCCATCTAGCGTGGAGCGCTCTTGCTCGAGCTGGTCTTGGAGGTCTTTCAGTTCAGTGTCGATCTGCGCGAGCTTCTCGAGAGCTCGGATCTGGTCGGGGATGCTCAATGCGTGACTCCGGGACTAGAAAAGTGAGCCGAGAGGGTTACATAGCGCACACGCGCGCAAGATGCGAAACTCGGGAGGGTGGGCGTCACCTGCAGACTCGGCGCCGCCGAGAGACCGCGTGCTGGAACGTCGTGAAGGTGTGGGCCCACCTGGGTTCGAACCAGGAACGGCCCGGTTATGAGCCGGGGGCTCTTACCGATTGAGCTATGGGCCCGAGTCACGCGTCCAAGCAGTGAGGCGGGAGCGACGCGAACATATCGGGCGGCGACTGCCACGGGGCGCAGGTTAATCCAAAGCTCCGGAATACGGAAGCTCCTAGGGCGTCTCGGGGGGGATCCCGTCTACCGCGAGCAAGAGAAGACGCGAAGCGCTGCGGCCCCCGGCAAAACGGCGGGGATGGCGGCGAGGACCTTGGAACCGCCTAGAGCCACGAGCGGCAGAGCCGCCGCGAACGCATCTTCATCGCTCGGCGGCCCGGCAGGCGATCCCGTGACGTCGACGGGGAGCAGGACGACCTGCTCGCGAAGCCCGGCCCACGTGACCCAAGGCATCGCAGTCGCGAGCGCTCCGACGACGAGGGCCGGCGCGCCGCTGCCAAGCCCGTCGGTCGGGATCTGCGACGGCGCATCGCTCGTTCCGTCCGCGCGGATGCGGAGTCGTTCGAGCTCTCCCCCTTCCGACGCACCGTCCATCCGCGCAACGACGAGGGCCGATGCCGCGCCGCGGACGGGCTGGAGCTGCACGTCGAAGCTCGCAAGGTAAGCCGTCGCCGGAGTGATGCGCCTCGCCGCACCCAGCGGCACGCCTCGATCGTCGAGGACGACCGCCTCGAGCCACCGCGGGCCTGGCTCGGAGGCGACTTCTGCGCTGGCAGACTGAGCGTTGGCGCGGGCCTCCTCGATACGCCTCGCGGCCCACACCGCGAAGAACGCAGATTGATTTCCGACGACGCGGGGATCCTCGGCGTCCTCACCTGTCGGCGAGATCTCCCGCGTCTCTCCCACGCGCCCTTCGGCGTCCAGCGTCCCGACTCGAATGACACCCCTCGGTGGACCGTGCGAACGAGCGGAGCTTCCCTCCCACACGACGATGGCTCGCTGGCTCGAAGCGGCGACGTCCGCCGATGCCCAGTCGTCGCCCACGTCCAGCCTCTGGAGGAGGGTGCTCGATCCGTCATTCCGCAAGCGGCAAACGGCCAGCCCGTGCGGCGGCCCTCCCTCATGCGGTGCCAAGGGGGCGACCGCAAGGAGCTCGCCGGAATCGACGCCTCGCCACGCGACTCTGGGCGCCGGAGCGTCGCGTAGAACGGGCCCGAGTTCGACGAGGCGCAACGTCGAGGCGTCCGGAGGCAACAAGGCCACGGCCGCGACGTCTCCTTCCGGAGCCTGGCGGACCACCCCGATGGCCAGCCCGAGGCTCGAAGATGCCGCGTCTCCGAATTCGATGTCGCCCCGAACCCCCATGGGCAGGACGCCCTGGCTCGGTCTGCACCGGGCAGGCACCGCGACGGCCTGGGGCGCCATCGCGGCTTCCTCCTCGGAGGCATCCGCCCGCGCCTCGGCTGTCGTCGCCGGCGACTTGCATCCGGACGGCCCGAGCAGGCAGAGCGCGGATGAGGCGACCAGACGGCGCCGGATCATGGCCCGTCCAAAAACCCGTCGACCACCTCGAGTGCGAGTTCGTAACGCTCGAGCGGAGGCATGACGTAAGCGCCGGCGACCCGCCCGCGCACCCTCGCCAGCATCTCGCGGGCAATCGCCACGCCTTCCTTCCGCGCCGCGGGGCCGGTCCCGGCCTTGCGCATGCGCTCGCGGACCGCCTCCGGCACCTGCATGCCGGGAACCTCGTTGTGCAGGAACTCGGCATTCCTGTAGCTCGCGAGGGGCAGGAGCCCGACGAGGACCGGCACATCGATCGCAGCGCAGTCGTCGAGGAACCGTTCGAGGACCGCCGTGTCGTACACGGGCTGGGTCATCACCAACTGGGCGCCGCCGGCTCTCTTCTCCTTGAGGCGCGAGATCTCGCGAACGTAATTGATCGCGGCCGGCTCGGCGCCGGTCGCGAGCAGAAACCGCGTGGTCGCACCGAACGGTTTCCCGCCGGGATCGACTCCATGGTTCAGGCGCGTCGCGAGCTTGAGGATGCCGATTGAGTCGAGGTCGTAGACGGCCGTCGCATCGGGGAAATCGCCCATCTTCGGTGGATCTCCCGTGATGACCACGAGGTTCCGAATCCCGAGCTCGTGGGCGCCGAGAAGATGAGCGAGCGTCGCGAGGAGATTGCGATCTCGACCGCATACGTGGAGGATCGTCTGGAGGCCGACCTCCTGCTGCACGCGAACGGCGAGGGCGAGATTGCTCATACGGGCCTGCGCCCGCGCGCCGTCGGCGATATTCACGGCGTCGACGCCACCCTGCTTCAGCATCTTCGCCGCCGCCAGGGCGCGGGACAAGTCGAGCCCCACGGGCGGATTGACCTCCACCGAAACGACGAAGCGCTTGCGCGCGAGCTTCGCCGCGAGCTCGCTCCGCTCCTCGAGCGGAGGCGGCTCGAGCGCGCCTGCGAAGGCCTGCTGCACGAGCCCCGGACCCTCTGCGCTGGCAGGTTCTTCTTCGCGGCGAGGCTCCATGTCGCCCGAGGCGGCCGCCATGCGCGCGGCCGCGGCAATGCGCTTGACGTGCTCCGGAGTCGTCCCGCAGCACCCGCCCACGAGCCTCGCCCCCACGCGGATCATGCGCCTGGCATAGACGCCGAAGTACTCGGGCGTCGAAACATACACGGTTCGCTCGTCGACCCGCCGGGGTAAGCCCGCGTTGGGCGACGCGAGCACCGGCAGCCCCACGGGAATCATCTTCTCCACGGCCGCCAGGACGGCCATCGGCCCGTCCGAACAATTCACCCCGACGGCGCTCGCACCCCACTCTTTCGCGAGGCGCGCCACCTCATCGGCCGTCGTTCCCTCGGCCGTCCTCCCCGCCTCGTCGAGCGACACGCTGGCCACGACCGGCACACGCCCCTCGCCCGCGACGAGTGCAGCCTCGATGGCGACGCGAAGCTCGGGCGTCTGACGGAACGTCTCGAGGACCAACGCGTCGACGCCCGATTCGACGAGGGTGACGGCCTGCTCGACGAACACGGCCTTGACCTTCGCCAGGTCCGCCCCGCTCTCTGCGCCTGCCTCGCCGAAAAAGTAGCCGCTCGGCCCGATCGCCCCGGCGACGTAAGCCTGCGTGCCCGCCGTGTTGCGCGCCAACCGGACGCCGGCCGCGTTGAGCTCGGCCGCGCGCGCCTGGAGACCGTATTTCTCGAGGCGGAGAGCGTTGGCGCCGAACGTGTTGGTTTCGATGAGCTGCGCCCCGGCGCGCAGGTAGTCCTCGTGCACCTTCGCCACCAGCTCCGGCCTGGAGACGTTCAGGTCTTCGAAACATGCGCTGTAAAGCACCCCGCGCTCGTAGAGCTGAGTGCCCATGGCCCCGTCGGTCACGATGACCCCCGCGCGCAGAGCATCGATGAAGGGTCGCTCCGTCCTGGATGAGCTTTGAGGCGGCATGTTCGGGCATACTCGACTGAACGGTCGCTCTCGCAAGTACGGCCTCGCGCCCCGCTACGCAAGGCCTCAGGCACCCTTTGTGCTTTTCCTCGCCCTCCAAGGTGGCTGGAGTTTTTCGAGGAGCGGCTGTCCTGGTCGTCGACGACGACCGCGATATGCGCGACATCGTCGCCGCGGTGCTCGAGAATAAGGGCTACACCGTCCGCTGCGCGGAGAACGGCGCGCAGGCGCTGGCGTTCATGCACGGGCCGAAGCCCGAAGCCATCATCACGGACTTGATGATGCCTGTCATGAGCGGCTGGGAGTTCCTCGAAGCCCTCCGGGGCGAGGCCGAACTGGCATGCATCCCCGTCGTCGTCCTTTCCGTAGTGCGGGGCCCCGCCGGCGTCGCTCACCTCCCGAAGCCGGTCAGCGCGGACGAGCTCATCACGGTGCTCGACCGCGTTTGCCGGCACTGATAGACGCTCCGTCATGCGGCGTGCGCTCGTCGCGACATTGGCGCTCGTTTTGGGATGCGCCCACTCCCCGGCACCGCCCCGGCAGGCAGAGCTGCGGGCGCCTGCCCCCGTATC
>VFSW01006261.1_pt1 | contig 17513 bp, 19 predicted proteins | sample 5358111 | NCBI WGS metagenome assembly VFSW01 (sample SAMN11554181, study PRJNA540505) | mine drainage metagenome | isolation source: sediment from site ElyBrook_90M | place: USA: Ely Copper Mine, Vershire, VT | collected 2017
TACCAGACAGAACAAGAAAGCTGTTGACCACAGTAACATAGGATGCCTGCGGGGTATTGCTGTCGGCGGCGTTGGCGAAGCCCGTAGAGCTAGTTAGGTCGAAGTGCTGGACAATATCGTTCTGTTGGCACGCGAAAACGAAGTTGTTGAACTGCGCGAAACTCCAGATTGCCCCCACAGGTAGCGTATTATAGCTGCCCCCTCGGCTTACCTTTGTCCAGGTGCCGTTGGTATTGTTGAGCATATAAAGGTCGGTTAACGTACCCGCAAAGATGGCAATTGAGCCGTCATTTTTACGAGCGGCAAAACTTCCATATGCGGTGGCCGGAAGCGCGGTCGTGAAGGCGCTAAATCCGGGGAAGGGACCATAGCCATCCCCCCGGGGAACGACGTTCGTTATGTCTTTTGAGCTGTTCCCCTCATAGTCCGATACGTCGGGCCTGTATTCAGAAAAGAATAGGACCGGCATCAGCTTAGTCCTTGAACCATTTTCCCTCGGAGCGGAGATAGTCGCGATACAGTTCCATGGCCTTGGTGCCGGCTCCCAGTTCGCCGGCCCTCAGATCCTCGTCAAAGTGTCGCTGGTAACGGGTGGCGATTTGTTTGCCGTCCTGGTCGTAGGCGACAAGCTTTAGGAATTTATCCGGCATTAGGGCGTAGCCCCGTAGGTGCTTCGGTCAATGCGGATTCTCAGGTTATTGAACTCCCTAAACCGCTGCATCTTGATCTGGTTAAAAATCTCGATCTTCTTCCGACCGTAGGCCTCCGCCTGGTTGAAGTCCTTCACCCACAACCCGTAGAGTTTCTCTAGGGCGCCCATGACGTAGGCATCGGGGCGATTTGTGGCCAACCAGTTGAAATTACCGGAGAGGGCCGGGGTCATCTGCCAGTAGAGGAATTCCAGAGGTATCGTATTTACGGGTAGGATCTTGAGGAACCCCGCCTCCACAGTGAACACCCTCGGAATGGAGGTTGTAACCACCGGTTGGGAGTTGATCGGAAATTCCTCGTCCCAGACCGCGGGGGAACAGTATTCCAGGTCCGTCTGTGGGTTGCCGGTGAAGGTGACCCTTGACCACCCCAAGTAATCAGAGGGCAGGGTGCAAAACCCTATGTCCTGCTGGATAGTCCCGCCGCTGGTGTAGGTGTTGGTAAAGGTAGAGCCCTGTAGGTCAATCTGCGAGCCGCTAATAACCGTAACTACCCATGACCCATTGGCCTCCGTGGTGCCCCCAACATTGGCAACGGCGACAATATTCCCGGTCGCAATGGCTGGGCTGGCAGTCCCCGTGTAAGTAATCCGGATGAGGCCGGACCCATTGTTGGCCGCCCCTGTAATGGTGAGGGCTGTTGGATTGGAGGGGACAAGGATGGTCCTAACGAGGGTGCTCCTTGTCCTAAAGAGTTCGTAGGCGGCCTCGGCCTCGAAGAGAGTGATGGCGTCTTGGATTTGGGAGGTAAGGTCCGCCCGGGCGAGGATGTCCGCGACTTCGGCTTGGATGTTGGCATAATTATTTACGGGCACTGTAGCCCACCCTCAGTTGGCTGGCCTGATTGTCGGTCCTGAATTTTGCGTACTCCGGGTCTTTCATTTTCTTGTTGACCCAGTCCCAAAACTCCTGATCCATTGCCTTGGGGCTGCCCACGGCGCGACCGTCCTGCATTCCGCAGTACTCTTGGAAGAACTTATCCACCATGATGTTGTCGAGGTGCCAGACATGGCGGAAGTCGCCACGCTGCGGTTCGGCCCGCAACGCGGCGGCGGCGTCTACCGTGTCCTGAAGATCCTCGAAGCGGCGAACCACAAGGTCGCCGCCCTCAAGGGCGAGGTGCTTAGCCAATGGTGCCGCCCTTGATGCTGCTAGAGGGGGTGGTGACGCCCACAGCGCTTGATACCGCCGTGACCATGGTCTTTTCTTGCGAGGTCAGCCCCGTGTCCGCGGTAATTTGCGCGGCGCAAGACGTAACCATCTGGGCGTTGTTGGTCGTGGTGCCCGAGGCCTGGGTCTGTTGTATGGCTCGCATGGCGCTCGCGAACCACGTCAGTAGCTGTACTTGAGTGATTTCGGATGCCATTTTAGACCCGCAAGTGGGCGTTATTGGACGGGGTGGCCGACCCAATGGCGCTTGTAAGGAGGGTCACAAACGTAGATTCAACGCTAGAGAGCCCGGTGTCCACGGTGATTTGAGACGACAGTTGCGTCGCCACGTTGGAGGTGGATAGGCTCTGCGCCGAGGTAAGGGCCGTCAGGATAGACACCATCGCTCCAAACACCGTCTTGGACTCAAGAGGAAAGGCCAGGCCGGAATTGGAATGGATGCTGCTAGAGGGCTGGGCGGACCCGATAGCGCTGGTCATCGCGGTGATGATTTGCGTTTCCGCGGCGGTCAGGCTGGTGTCCGCGCTAACCTGGGACGCCATTGATGTGGCAAAGGTGGCAGTAGATAGGGCGGTAGCCGATGTGTAGGCGGTGACCACCGACGCCATGACAGTGAGGACCTGTCTGGAGTCAAAGTTTGAACTCATTAGGCCATCTCCGTGACAGTACAGGCGCCCGTCGAGGTGCTGGTGGACGAAAAGGCAAAGAGTTGCCCGGGGGTGACTGTAAAATACTCCGGATACGGACTGCCACCCACCGTTGTGACGGCGGCGGGGTAGCCGGTGGTGAGGCCGGTAATGATCATGCCGACACCGCCGGCCGAGGAAGCGATGACGGTTTCGCTTGTGGTATTGTTGATGGTTCCCCACCCCCCGATTTGGGACATAACCCGAATCTGCTGGGTGCCCGGACTGAACTTCGTGGAGAAGACCGTTGCAGAATTGTACTGCAAGACCTGGTAGATAATGGGCCGCGATGCGGCCTGTTTATCAAAGCCGCTGGCCATGATTAGAATTCCTCAACAATGTGGGTAATAAATCCGCCCACACCCGTGGAGGCGACGGTAAAAAGAATATCGCCGGCATTGACATAGAATTGCTTGGTCCCGGCGCCACTAACGAACGGACCGAAGGGGATGGCAAGCGTACCGGTTGACGTTGTTACGACAACACCGCTCGAAACGTCGGTGGCCGTAGAGGCAACCGTGGACGAGGCTCCGGTAAGAATTTGAACGTCGAAACCGGTAGCGTTGGTGCCGGTACCGGCAATCTGGTTGGGGACGTAGTACCCACCCAGATATTTGCCGCGGTTGGCGACAACCACGGTGCTGGTAGGAGCGCCCGAGGTTGACGTGGTTGCGACTGAGTAATATTTCTTTTTGAAAGAGAAGAGGCCAAATAAGGCGGTAGGCGATGCCATGAGGGTTCCTCGGGGGCTGACTGGTTGATGTGCGCTTTTATTCCCGCGCGGTGATTACATTCTTGTTGAGCGATTAGGGGCTGTCGAAGAAATCTCTTCGCGCGGCCCCCCAATGCGCCAAATGATATTCCATGTCGTCCAGAGCGCCCACTAGGTGCTTCTTTTCCTCGAACTTCTGGGTGGCTTCTGCCTCCAGAGATCCGATGCGCTGTAGAAGCTCCTGTTTGCGGGCGTAGTATTTGCGCCACTGCCGAGACGACTCGCAGTAGCCATAGAACGGTGCCGGCTCGAGAATGTCCGACTCCGGTGGGACCGCAAGTTGGATATTCGTCTTGGTCATGATGTGATACAGAAAGACTTGACAGGCTAATCTCTGCTGATTGTATTCAGAATTAGCCGCCATATCGACACCAAAGAGACCAATCGTGTGCGGCTCTTGTTCGATAGCCAGGGCCAACATAAAGCTAAGTTGTGAGGTCCACAGATAGGGGCCCCACTTATCTACGATGGCCTCCAGGGGGTATCGTCGGGCCCCTGGGTAGCCGGCGTAGGCCTGCTGCATGTATACAACGGGCTTGGTCTTTAGCCATTGCATCCATTCAACTAGGCCCTCTCTGACTTTTAGGTCCGGATTGTGTAGCTCAAACCATATATCGACGCGGGGCATTCCTTTGTTAGCCGGCGAGCACGACCAGATTTCCCATTCGGGGTCGTGGTATGGCGTCAGGCCTACCGAGGAAACCGCCGAACCACAGACCGCAATCTTGCGATTTGGTCCTGGCTCCAGAGGAACAACATTGCTCTCTGGAAACTTTGTCGGTACGGCCTCGATCAATCGACCACCCTCGATAATGGTCGGCTTCTTCTCTACGTTCCCCCCATCTTCCAAGATGGACTTGCGCTTCACAATCGCTCCTTTAGGTTAGAAGGGGCGCCGTTATGGCGCCCCCATTAGGTTAGGTACAAAGCACCTGACTAGAGTGCTGAGTGATCATCCAACCGCCGCCCGTGCCAGCCGAACTAAAGCCGGACACGATAGAGGCTGTCTGGAACGAGCAGGTGAATTGCAGCGTTTGACCACCGCCCGCTGTCATGGCCTGCGTATACCCAACGAAGACTGCCGAGCCGGTAGATTCAGTCCGGACGGAGGTAAACGTTGAGGTAGACGAGGTATTATAAAAATTAATCTGAATACCTGCCTGGGCGGGGGTGCTGAGAGACCACTCCGCCGAGCTTGCCGTATTGAAGATGAACGTTTGCGGCACGGCGGCTATAACGGTTGCCGTGCTGGTCGTGGTTGTGGTCGGCAAGTAACCCATTCCACCCATAGCGTTGGTCGGGGTCTTGTGATACTTGCTATCAACGGCCGCAAAGGTCAGCAGACTATCAGAGCCGACCAGGGCGCCCGTCGTGGTTGCCGAAAGAGCGCTCTCAACGTCCACAAACTTAGTGTAATAGGACATTATTGCCTCCCTTAGCTCGTGGTAAGGTCGGTAACGAGTCCCGAGGCTTTTTCGTTACGGGCTTCCAAGGTGTACTCAGAGATGACCAGGCGCTTGACCGAGTCGCCAGTCTGAGAGAGCGGTACAGAGACCATTCTCCGACCGTTGAGGAATGCGACTGCCCACAGGTCCATCTGGAAGGTGAACACGTCGCGCTGGCGGCAGAACCGATTCGGAACCACCTTCAACACACCGAAGTCCGACTCGTAGGCATCGACGCCGGCAGTGATCTTCTTGGTGACGGCCTGCTCAATGGGCGATGCTCTGCCCGTAAACGTGCTGAACACCTGCTTGTTGAACGAGCCGGTCATGATGGTGTCGGGCTTGCCGCCGTTCACCCACACCGCCTGAAGCACGGTCTTTAACTGAACTTCAGTAAAGGCCCGCTGCGTGCCGTTGGTACGGACGCCCGTACCATCGGACGCACTCGCGGGATCCACGCCCGTGGTGGCCAGGGTAGACACCGAGGTATTGCCCTTGGAGTTGCCGCCGATATAGGCAAGCACCGAGCCGGCACGACGAACGGCCGTATCCGAACCGGCATTAGAGGCGGACGTAGAGGCGATGAGAGAGCCCTCCATGTCGCGCTTGAGTTCGAGGCCCTTTAAGAGTTCCTGGTAGGCCATTTCGTTGCCACGACCTGCGTGGTCAACGGCCTGTTGCGTTCCAGAGACTTGCGGGACTTTGCGCGAGATCTGGCAGATGTTGCTGATGCGCGCGGTGACTGTGGTCGCGTCTGCGGCCGCGTCGTCACCCTCGAGGACTGCGTTTGTGGTCTGGGCGGTAGCAAGCGCTTGGGTCTGCCATTCATGTTTGACGGCAGTGGCCTTGGCCTTCTCGATACCCGTCATAAACGGGGTGTCGGTGGGGTCGACCCGGTAGATGATGTCTGCCAGGTCTTCGCGGTTGCCAATGCCCTCATAGGTAGCAAGGGTATTGGTAGGGAGTGACATTTATTTATCTCCTGCCGGCGCGGCGGGCGATGAGCAACTCTGCTCCGTCCTTCCATTTGCCGGTATCGTTTAAGCGGTTTTCAAAAGAGGAAAGCTCAACCTGTTTGTCAGATGCTCTTTCCGCGGGGGTGCCTGGCCGCAGTGTCTTTGATGGCGGGAGGGCTGCCTTACGAGTCTGGACGTTTGCCTTGGCTTGGCGATACAGCGCGGCGTCACGTATCATTTCCTGCAATCTGGCGTCGCGGAGGCTTACTGAGGCCTGTCCGCTCCACAGTTGATTGAGGTCTCCGTCAGTGAAGCCGATGTTTCGCAGATAGGTTACGGCCGCGGTGGCAGTCTTATGGGCTTGTTCGGGGTTGTGCATCTCCGGGGCTCGCGCCGCGAATTTGACATCCTCGTTTTGGGCGAAACTATTCCACCGCTGGACGTATTCCTGCTGTTGCTGCTGGTACTGCTGGGTAATCTGCTGATTCAGATTGTCCATCTTCATCCTGTGGTTTTGCCACAGGGCGAAGCGCTGCCAGTCGTTACGAGCCATGTTATCGACATCCGCCTGGGTGCGGATATCGGCAAACTCACCCATCTGCTGCTGCTGTAATTGCTGCAACAGGGCGGGAAGCGCCGCCTCGTATTGCTTCTTAAGGCCATCAAGGGCCTGCCGTTCTGTCTCCAGAGCCTGGCGGGCCGCTGCGGTTTCGTTCTGTCCGCGTCGGAGGGCGGTGTCTCTCTCAGTCTCGCGACGAGTCAGGTATTCCTGAGTTTCACGAGGTAGCTGAGCGAAACGCTCTTTCTCTTCCTTGGACCACGACCGCGGGGGTTCAATGGCGCCCTCTTCGGGCGGTTGATCTTCTGCGGGTACTTCAACAAAGGGTGCGGTCCTAGTAATCTCCTCGTCTGGAGATTCGTCGGGGTGCGCCTCAGTTGGGGGAGCAGCTTCTACCTCTTCCCGCCGTCTGCCGGCGTCCCGCTTGTTTCGGTAGTCAGTAAGAGAGTTAGCCGCTTCCCTAGCTGATAGATTTCCTTCCCCGCTGGTCGGGGCAATTTCGGTGGCTTGATTTAGGCCGGGCGATTCTGCCGGGGCGGACTCAGCCCCTTGTAGTCCTTGTTGTATGTCGCTCACGTTTAAAATTCTCCTCACTCAAACGGCGGAGGTCCTCGGCCGCGATTCGACCGTTCGTGACGTGCGATTTGAGGTGTTCTTGAATGATTCCGAGGATCTGTATGGCTTGCCAGAGACGCTCACGGGACACGGTCTCGAGAACCTTGGTGTTGCGCCACGCCTTCAGATATTCGGATTCTAGGTACTGAAATGATTCTTGCAGAAGTGTGTTTTCGAGTAATTCTGCCGCCCTTACCCCCTTATGTTGGGCGATCCCCAGCTTGATTTCATCCAGCGCCATTCTTACCCACGGGGTTCTGTGCGTTTAACTTCATCTTTTGCTCAGACTCCTCCTGCCTTATCTGTGAGGCATGAAGGGCGGTCTGCTGCTGAGTCTCGGCCTGCTTTTGAGCAAGCCGAGACTCGGTCTCTGCCTTATGTTGCTGCAGTAGAATATTTGAGGCCATCTCTTGCTGCTTTAGCTGGTGGTCCTGCTGGCCCTGATACATCTTCTGCTGGTGCGCCTGGCCCTCTCTGTTGGCCGCTATCATTTCCATCTGGCGCTGATGTTGGAATTTTTGCTGCTCTAGAGCCGCGTCGGCCTGGAATTTGGCCTGTTCGCGTGCCTGGTCAGCCTTCATCTTCATTTGTTGAAGCTGCGACTGGCTTTGGAGCTTCAGCATTTCGACCTGCATCTTCGGGTCTGGTTTGGGCTGGGCTGGAGGCTGCGTTTTCGGGTCCGTAAAGAACCGATCCGTGTTCTTGTAACCCGCAATTTGAGTCAGCGCCTTCGCCGTCTCGTAGATGTTGTGTGGGGTTACTACATTCGTCAGGCCGGCCATGATCATCTGCTGCTGGGCGTTGCCAATTAATTGGATGGAAGCGATCCTCTCTCCCTTCCCACCAGTCCCAAGACCGACATCGACTGTCATATCGTTCCGCTTTTTCCAGTCTCGCGGATCTATCTTCACCCATTGATTTCTCAGCCTAACTGTTTTGGCTTGTCCACCGTGCTTTCGGATCATCCCGTGAAGCAAAATGAACAGATCTCGGATACCGGTCTCCGCGAAGATGCGGGCAATCAGCTTCGTCCTGGCTTGGGCCATGGAGATAAGCTGATTTCCCACCTGCCCCGTCTGATTTTGCAAGGCGTCGGGATTCAGTCCCTGACCCTGTTCGGTAACACCGGTTCGCTTTTCCAGACGAGAGTCCTGGTACTCCAGAATGGGCAGCACGTGCTGCCCGATGGTGGGTATCTGTTGATAATTGACGCCGCCGGGCTGCTTCACGCGCACAAGTCCGCCCGGACGGCTAACAAGCAGGTCATCTAATGTATTGTCGGATGCGTGTGACTCGGCCACTTCCACCCGCGGATTATTGGCTAGATAGGCGTTATCTAGCAACGCGCGAAGCATTGCTGTTTTAATTCGCTGAATTTCCATCACAACGTCGGCAATCGATCGGCCGAAGAACCGATGCGTCATGATGATGGGCGTCATGGCCGCAAAGGGAAAGTCGTCTATTTTTTCGAGAGCAAGCTCTCCACCGTCTCGATAGAGAAGCTGTCCCTCAGATGCTCCGGAATAAACCTTGTAAAGCTCTGCCCGCCCGTTCCCCTCATAATCCATGCGAACGTAATGTTCGATGACTTCAATTCGACGCGCGGCCGGGTTGTGTTCAGAGCCAACGTTTTGATGCTCATCTACCGTGTCCCGGTTGATTTCTTCCGGCATGGTGATGGCGGTATAGGTCGGAAGCGCATCGACAACATCCTCGTCAAAACCCATTTCCAGAAGACGATTTTGAGAAATAATACTGCGATGGAAACAATAATTGCACTCATGCAGCCGAAGTGACCGCGCGGCCTTCTCAATGCCGAATTCCTCCGGAGGGACACCGAGGACCTTGGCCTGCCCGATCTTCCGGGTGTAGCGGACCTTTATGTCGTGCAGAGAGCGCGACGGCTTTGAGGGTGGGGGCCCCCCGGTGCCCGGTAAAGGGCCCCCTGGCGGCTGTACCTGTGGCCCCGCTGGGGGCACCCCAGGAGGAGGTCCTCCAGGTGCAGGTGGCGCCTGATTCCCTAAAAGACCAGCCGGAGGACCCCCGGGAGGTGCAGCTTGTCCCGGAGGTCCCGCCTGCTGCTGTGTGCCGGCCGAGGCCGGAGCGGGAGTATCTTTTCCCGAATCCTTTTGCTTGTCAAGAATATCTTGTATGGCGCTGTGGGGCGGTGATGTGAGCAGAGCAAGCTGTAGGGCCGGATCGTCAATAGGGTTTTCTGTGTGCTCGACAATCTCTACCTCTTTGTCCTGCAGGATGATGTCCAACTCATCATCCGTGAGGTCCTTATAGGTCTCCTCCTCGATTTCCTCTTTTTCTTCCCACCAACACTTGACTACACCCACCTTGGAAAGCAGGGCGTCCTTAATGAATGAGTAGAGAACCACAAAGCCGGGATTCTCTTCCATAAACACGTGACTAACATAGTCGGTTTCCTGCTCGGCGCCCGCGACATCTTCCGGCCCAACAGGACTAAATTTTACAACCTCTTCGCTGCCAGCGAATATTTCCATCATGGCGGGCATGAGGCCCTCCACGGTGTCGGCAACATCGGAGCTAACGGCGCCCGATCGCCCGTCCATCGTCGGCATGTCCTTGGACATGGCGTTGAGGTAGTACATTAGGGCGTCGTCGCGCTCGCCGGAAAGCTTGGATGACCAAACGGAGGCCAGGGCGGACATCTTCTGAGCATCAAGCATTGACTTGAGCTCGGAGTCCGACATTTTCTTACCGGAATGCTTATTGCCGGCCTCGTTCTCTGCGTATGCGCTCAAATGCGACAACTCGTCATATCGACAATCTCAATAGGTAGGCCGATCTTCCCCCAAAGAGGGAGTAACGACAATGAACGGAATAATTCTTTGCACCGCCGTCGCGATGAACATCTTCTCAGCGCCCGCCGGTAACGTCGTGGTCGGTCAGGTCCCCGCCTACAAGGCAGTCCAAATCATGGACGGCAGCCTACTTCGGGACTGGGTGTTTGTCGGCAAGCCAGACCCTCAGGGCGGTATCGCCAGCCCCCGCGGCTGGGTTCTTTATTCGGGCCTTGGGACGTGCCCCATGGACGGACCTACGGCGGGCCAAAATGACCGCTAGAATCGTCTTAATGCTCGTTGTTCTTACCTGGCTAACGGGATGTGTTGGGGTGAACTGCAATCCAGAAGAACGAGCCTACGATCAAGAACACCGCGAGTTATTGGGTATTGCGCCCGGAAAGTGCGTTCGGGCCCTCCCCGGCTATTCCACTCGCGCCGAGGGGTGGTTTAATGCAGTCCAAGCACAGGGGGGCCACTAAAGGCCCCCAGCCCCCCGACATACCGCGGAAGATACGCCCCCGACATTGCGCCAAACGACGTGTTGCCAAGATCCGCGGCCTGTCTGCTGGTGGTAGCTGGCGCGTTATAGTTGCCGCTCAAGACGTTCAGCACAATTTCTCCAGCGTGGTTCGGGGCGAATTGAATGGCCTGAACTATCGCCGCCTGCTGGGGAACAGTAAATCCCGATAGGTCTTGGAGACCGACCCTTTGTAGCTGCTGCGTAATGCCGTAGGAATTCCACCACGCCTGGTAGCCGGCAATCTGTTGGGCGGCGGATTGTTGGAGAATACCAGCGCTACTGTATGGAGCCAGGCCGCCGCCAAGGTTTTGCTGAAACAGTCCTTTATAGGCTCCGGTTACGTTAGTGGTGCTACCACCACTCTCCTCCATTGCAACCATGGCAAGGGCAGCTGGAGCCACGCCAAGATTGCCACCAACGGTGTTTAGCGCCTGAACCGCCTCCGGGCTCGTTAGTGTCGACGGCGGGGCTTGTTGACCGCGCCCGAAATAATAGCTGCCAGAACCGGGGATGTTGCCCGGTGGCACAGGCGGAATGTCGGTTCCAAATCCCGGCTGTGTCGTCTGCGGCACGAGCGTATAGTCCGGGGGCACCTGCTGCTGAGTACCATACTGAGCAACCCCCTGCGGCATCATGTAGTCGCGGGCTGCGTTAATGGCATTAACGATGTCAACGCCCTCCGTCTCTTGCTTATGGCCCGGATTAACGTCGGGATGGGCAAAGACCGGGGTATCGGGGTAATTCTGTTGCACCCACTGAACCATTGCCGCTATCTGGGCCTGGGAAGAGGCGTCGTCCGCGGCAGCGATGTTTTCTATACCAACGGTATTTATGTTACCGAGAAGGGGCTGCCCCTCGCCCAAAAGCGGCTCGCCCGTGCCGTACCGGCCGTCTGTCGTTTCATTTAGGATGCTGTAGGCCCCCGAACCACCCGGCATGATGTTTCCTTCGCGGTCGGTAACATACTGGGGGCCCTGCTGGCGATTGGTCGCGTTAATGGACGCAACGGTTTGGCCCCTGCCCGCCGCAATCTGCGCGTCAGTGAGTGGCTGTCCTTCTATGTAACCGGCTGGGGCACCGCCCTCGGTGTGGTGGATGATAAGCGCGAGCGGGTCCTGGCCGCTCGGGGCCAGACGGCGGCCGGCAAATTGAAACTGCGGATTAAGGCGCGGGGCCTCTGGTGCTGGAACGGCCTCCTCGTCCCGCGGTGCCGCGTAGTTGGTGCCCGGTATTGTCGAGCCCTGGTCCATCCCCGGCAGCGTGTAATCGGGAGGAACAACAATATTACTTTGGTCTATCCCAGAAAGTGTATAGTCTGGCGGCGGCGCTGGTTCCGGAAGTCCGTACAGCACTCCGGGTGCGCCGCTCAGAACCTGAATCATGCCGCCAAGAGTTTGCGTCGGCTGTTCGGCAAATCCACCGCCATAACCCTGACCGACGCTGTACGGAACTGACTCGCCAGAAAAAGCTCCGGAGGCATAATCATAGCCAGCCTGAATGGGCATCCATTGCGCAAGATCGGCTGGGCCCCCGCCGCCATAGGCTCCCGCCGGAACGGGGGCGGACGAGAAATTGTACGGGTCTATTTCTCCGAAGACCCCGGGGACGTAGCTATACCCCGCCTGAATAGGCGTAGATGGAGCCGGCGGAGCCTCGGTGATCCCGCCACCAAAGCCCGGACCAAATGACGGCTCTTGATAAACCCCCGGCGGCCCAAAGCCCGGCGGCTCAATTCCCGAGAATGCCCCCGAAGGGTATCCGTATCCCGCCTGAATGGGTGGGAGGGATTGCGCCAAATCAATCGGGGCACCACCGCCGTAAGCGCCGGCCGGATACGGAACAGAAGAAAAGTTATACGGATCTATCTCACCAAAAGAACCCGGAAGGTAGCTATAGCCGGCCTGGTCTTGCGGGTATGTGCCCCCAAAAGCGCTGGGGCTATACGGCCCAAGGTCTGGGGCAAGTGGATACGCTGCCCCAAGATCGTATGGCGCGGGAGGCGTCGCCATTGCGTTATTGTAGGGTACGTCCGCCACTTGAGGAATCTGAAGCGGAACATCCACCGGGTAGGTGGTTGGGCCGCCCTGGTAAAGGTTTGGGTTTTGTAGCCTCAGACCATAATCGAGACTCGCCCAGTCCAACCCCTTGGCCGCAAGGCCTGCGTTGGCGGCGGCCATAGCAAGGCCGCTCGTAATGCCGCCACCTATAAGCGCCTGAACTTGCGGCTGCAGAGGTTGCGTAAGGTCTATTTTAGAACCGGGGTCAATGCCGTAGCCGGTTAGCGTGCCTAGGTTGATACCAAAGGTCTGGGCAAGATTTCCAACTGTCTGGTCATCCCAGTTAGAGATCTGCCCAAGGGTCTTCATAGCGGCCTGGCCGGCGGGAGACTGAGACCATTGGATTGCCGCCGCCGGACGGCTCTGTGGCATCGGAACTTCTTCCAAGCCCGGAATCGCCTCTGCGACCGCCGCCTCGGCTGGGGGAGTTACCTGGCCGGGCGCGGTTACATCTGGCGCCACCAAAGGCTGATAGGGCGCGAATGTAGACTGCGGAACCTCCGGAGCCGGCATCGTTGCGAAAGTCGATTCTGGTCCGACAGCCCCCGAGATGTCCGCGGCCTGCGGGGAAACCTCTGTAGTCGAGGGCTCAAAAGGAGCAACAAGTTGTTCGTGGGGCGTAATCGCCACTCCCGGCGCCGTGGGGGTCTGTGACGATTGGATCTGGACGTCTGGCACATTCGGATAGCCCGCCAGACTGGGCAGCCAGTCCGAGAAACTAGGAATGGTCGGCAAATGCGACCCAATCCAGCCGGCGACCCCACCAGCAAGGTCGCCAATAGTTGGTTGGTTGTACCAGTCCGGCGCCGCTGTTGGGCCAGCCACGTCCCCAACGTAACCCGGGGGCTGAATGTTGTCTGTTGCAGATAGCCCGCCATAATCCGGAACCGCTATATTTGCGGACGGAAGCGGAGGGGCCGCCCACATAGATAGGTCGCCGAGATTCAGGCTAGAGAGATCCGGAAAGCTCTCGCCCAGACCCAATATTGCCGGTGAATATAGATCTTCAAGACCGAGGCCCTGGGCTGCGTCAGCAGCCAATCCTGGCGTTTGTGCGGGGTTGAAGTTCTGAGCACCCTGGGCGCCCTGACTTGCACTCCACGAATCTATAATCCCGGCCGCCATGGCCTGCATCTGCGGCGAGGCATCGGCCCCCAACGCAGAGATGACGTTATTTAGATAGTTCCCCGGGTCTAGCGAGGACCCAAACGGGGTCATGTTAGCCTGGCCAAAGGCCGTATTTGGATAGGATCCAGTGCCGGGAGCCACCTCGGCAAACGGATGAACGTTTGCGCTCGCGTTTGCGTTATGAGCGGCCAGAGCCCTAGCGGAGGTCGCGGCGTCAGTATACGTCTGCGGAATCAGGCCACCAGAAATCGCGCCGCTATTGATAGCGGCCTGTATTTGTCGCTGCTGCGCAAATTCGTCCTGGATAGTCTGAATCGGCGTTCCCGGTGACGCAACGTAGCCGCTCGGTAATACAATCGGCTGCGTGGTGACCGGTTGCAGGCCGTAGTCTGGCTGGGTGAAGTGAGACACGTTTACCCCACCCACGCTTGTTAGATTACCGTCCGGCCCGACGTTTATACCATTACCTAAATTCAGGGTACCGTTTGGGCTAACAGAAGTTCCGCCCAAGGAATCGGTCGTAAACGATATCGTAGAGTCGGGCGGAGCAAAGACGGATTGGCCGTCAAACGTTACTAGGTAATCTAGCGCCGGCTTGCCACCTTGCAGGGCTACAAAGTCAGCCACAACATTAGGCGGCAGCGTCCCGGAGGCGTTAAGCTGGGCGGCCTCTAGATTCTGGGTGTTAACATCATTCAAGACGCCAGTTCGTCCTGGCCCCTTATAGGTCCATATCGCTGACTCGGTGGGCGGAAGAGCGTTAGTGGGCCGTCCCTCGTTATACCAAACAGACGGCGGACCGTATTCCGACTCCCAGGCCGCGGTAAACGGAACCTGAGCACCAGTCGCCAGATCGGACCTAACAGTCGGTGCGTAGGTCGGCCAGTAATATTGCGAGTTGGCCGGGCTTTTGGTAAACGCTGAAATCCAGTTCGGATCACCGTAAAGCGCCTCATAGGCCGCGCGCTGCGGGTCGGTCGTTGGTTCCCCGAGGATGTGACTTAGGAATGACGAACTAAAATAGCCCTGCGGGTTGTTAGCGAATGCGGCATACCAGGCCTGTTCATTTGCAACCTGCGCCTGTTGTGCGGCGAGCTGTTGCTGATATTGCTGCTGCTGTTGCTGATACTGTGCTAATGAGGCCAGATAGTCCTTATAGACCTGCGAGGCCGTAATGGTATTGACGACGGTTTGGGGGTTGCCGTAATCAAGCTCCCAGCCCAATAGGCTGGGATCGTGCGGATTTGTTATTCCGGCTTCGGCCTGGGCGCCCTGCAGGGTGTTATTGACCGGCGTCCCGTAGCCCTGTATTCCTCCGTAGTATGCGGCCCACGCAAGAGGACTTTCCCATGCCCCCACCCCTGTATTGTAGTCTTGCGGTATTCCAATTCCCTGAGCATTGGTCTGAGGTGTACCTAGTGAAGCAGCCCAATTCGGATTGCTGGCAAGAATATTTCCGGGCTGTCCGAAATCAATCTCCCAGCCTAGGATATTGGGATCATATGGAGAGGATTGAGATAATGCGGCTGCTGCTGAAAGCGCTGCTGCGGGACTGTTCGCCCCCGTTGGGGCTTGAAACCCATGGGTCCCGGAGTAGTAAGCCGCCCAGGCGTTCGGGTTCGTCCAGCCGCCGTTAGCTTGGTTATAGTTTCCGTCAGTTGGAGCGTTTCCTAGAGACTGCGCCCAGCTTTGATTTTGCTGAAGGTCTGTATTGGGATTGCCGTATGTCATCTCCCAACCCATCAGGTTGGGACTTTGCGGACTATAACTCGCGTAGGTCTCGGCGCCCAAGGCCGCCGCTGGGGTATTTCCACCCGCTGGAGCGGTGAACCCGTTCGTGCCCTGATAGTAATTCGCCCAGGCCTGCGGATTCGTCCAGCCGCCGGCCGGGTTGGTGTTGGTCGGAGGCGGACCTAACGCAGCGTAGTTAAAATAGGATGCCGGGGTGGGCGTTGGGGCTTGGACATTGCCCCCATACATATTGGCCCAGTTTACATACTGTCCCGGTAGCGTTGGGTATGATGGAGCGGTGGGCGCTGGCATCTATTTCTTAGGCGCGTAGTAGTCACACACCCCGTTGGGGGAGATGCGACCCTCTACCATAGTGCATTTATTGGGCGGCCGGAACATTGTGCAGTGCTTACAGCTATAGTCCATCCTGCCGGTCGTGTAGCCGCTGACCTCCTTTGAAACCTTCTCCCGCGTCATCGACCCACCGGAACATTGAATGTCGTCATGATGCCGGGGGCGTTACCTTGTTTTCCGAATTCGCCCCTGTCAATTCCCTGCCAATTGGCTTTTTCGGAGGCCGCAAGTAGGCGCTCATTGCGGTGGTGGGAGACTAATCCAATTCTTCCCGGGAGCCTTTGAAGAATCTCCTTCAGGGCGCCGAAAAACCGAGCCTGAAATTCCGCATAAGATTCGCCGCCGGGGACTCTAGCCCTCGGGTTATCGAAATAGTGAAGTAGCTGCGAATGAACAACCTTGCTTTCTTGTCCCTGGAAATGCCCAAGATTCCAGGGTCTCAATCCCGCCGTTACCGCCCTCACCGGAATTCCGCAAATCTGCGATATGATGTGCGCGGTGTCGGCGGCTCGCTTAAGGTCCGAGGTGGCAAGAACATGGGGCCGGGGACCGGAACAAAGCTTTTTGCCAACATCCCGGGCCTCCTTGATTCCCCTGTCATCTAGAGGGGCGTTAAGCCAACCGCGGATTTTGTCATCATCCTTGCCGTGTGAATTCATGCTCGTTGAGCCGTGACGAATGAAGTCTACTGGGCGGGTTGGGCCCGTATATTCACTCGGCCCATTTACCAGCTTCATTACTGCCCACTTAAGCCGGCAGCAAACGGGTCATTTGGCTCAGGCGCTTGCTGCCCCTGTGGGTCTGCCTGCGGCATCTGCATCGGGATGGGCCGTTGGATTCCTAATGTCTGCGGCTGTTGTTGGGCCGTGTTGGTCAATTGCGTCAGCGGAGACTGGCCCGGCTGTGAAAGCTGCCCCAGAAGAGCATTTAGCCCGCCATCCTTGGATTGTGGGGGCGCCTGTTGCTTGAACGGATTTTGTCCGGAGGCTTGGGCATTCTGCATCAGCCCCGCCTGCTGTAGTTGCTGCATGATTTGGGCGAGCTGTGCAGCCCCTGGGTCTATCGGCATTACTGGCCTATTACCTGTGGGGCCGACCTATCGAGCCCCAATACGTGCCTAATCATCGGGATAACCCCGCTCGGCTGAGGAGGGGGGCCATTCGGAAATCCCGGCGGACGACTAAGATCCTGCAATGGCGGGATGCCTGCGCTAGGCCGCAGCATGTGCGAATTGGGTCCGGGCGCCTCCCCAACCACGGGCTGCGGGGTCTGATACGCCGGCTGTCCGCTCTGGTTCAAATATTGACGCAGCGCTGCCATCTTAGTCGCCTGGTCTTCGACCGGCATATTAGAATCCGCCACCTTGAGGGGGCTGCGTTGGGGACTGGCCGAAGGGGCCGTACTGCGAGGGCTGTCCGGGCTGATTCGCCTGTCCGGGGGCGCCGCCGGGCTGCTGGGGAGCAACCATAGAGCCAATACCGCCAAGGCGCATATTCTGCATCTGCTTCTGCATGTCCTGGGTCGCATTTTGGTACTGCGTGTATGGGCTCGCCTGTAGCATCTGACTCGGTGACAGCCCGGGCGTCAGATAAGACGGGGCCTGCGTGAAGCTTGGAGCCGCGGCGGACGCCTGCTGAGATCCCGCCGGGGCCTGCGGGCCGTTCACCAGGGGATAGGTATTTGGAAACATGTGTCAACTCACAAAAGAGTGATGGGAACATGAGCAAAAGAGCACATCCTACAGAAGATGAAGCGCCTATAGCTTCATCGTTCACACAAGGAGGTAGAAAGATATGTTCGATTGCTACGGAAGAGTGATGTGTGACAAGTGCGGGGAGAGGATGCTTGTATGCTCCTGCTTGCCAGACTGGGCGACGTTCGCCTGTCTGAACCGCAAGTGTCACCACACCACCAGGATGCGACTTCGGCCATATTATCGTAAGGCGAGGGGTCCGCCATTGTTAAACTGAGCGCAGCTCGACTGCGTCACTAAGAGC
>VFSW01006262.1_pt1 | contig 17512 bp, 15 predicted proteins | sample 5358111 | NCBI WGS metagenome assembly VFSW01 (sample SAMN11554181, study PRJNA540505) | mine drainage metagenome | isolation source: sediment from site ElyBrook_90M | place: USA: Ely Copper Mine, Vershire, VT | collected 2017
GTTACTCTACAAGCAATTCGCTTTGACGATCACCGCGTCCATCACGATTTCGCTGTTTGCGGCTCTCACGCTCGCCCCCGTGCTTTCCTCGATGCTCCTCTACTACAAGCCCGAGGAAACGCGCGGCTTTTTTGGTTGGTTCAACCGCAAGTTCTACGCGTTCCGAGATCGGTACAGCCGGGCACTGCCGACGTACTTTAAGCGTCGCTGGTTCGTGCTCGGCGGCTTCGCGCTTACGCTGTTTCTCACGGGCGTGTTATTCGTCAACACGCCCAAGGGCTTTCTGCCTGCCGAAGACCAGGGCTTCCTTATGGTTTTCGTTCAAGCCCCCGAGGGCACGTCGCTTGCAAACGAACACGCGATTTCGCTCAAGGCCGAAAAGATCGTTCGCAGCACGAAAGGCGTGCGAGACGTTTTTGACGTCGGCGGCTTTAGCTTCACCGGCTCGGCGCCGAACCGCGGCATGATGTTCGTCCAGCTCAAGCCGTGGTCGGAACGAACGACGATGGAAACGTCGCCGCTCGGCATGCTCTACGTCGGCCCAAATGCCATGCAGCCGCGATTTACGAAAACGATCCCGGAGGGATCGGTCTTCGGCATTCAGCCGCCGGCGATCTTCGGCATAGACACGCTTGGGTTCAGTTACGAACTCGAGGACCGCGGAAACGTCGGGTTGTCCAAGCTGTACGCGACCACGAACAAATACATCCAAACCGCGGCGGCCACGCAACAGCCATTTCAACTCCGCACGCAGTTCGCGATCGATTCTCCCCAGCTACAGTTCAATATCGATCGCAACAAGACGAAGGCGATGGGCATCTCGCTCAGCGACGCGTTCAACACCATGCAGGTGAGCCTCGGATCGCTTTACGTCAACGACTTCAACTACCTTAACCGCTCCTACCGCGTCTACGTGCAAGCAGACATGCCGTATCGCGAGCGCATATCGAACCTGCAGGATCTCTACGTGCGTTCCAGCTCCGGCGGCCTAACGCCACTCTCGGCGCTCGGCACCTACAGCATGCAGTACGCGGCACCGAACATCACCCACTACAACCTGTTCCGAAATATCGAGATCAGCGGCCAGTTAAATGGCGGCGCGAGCTCGGGTCAAGCGATCGCCGCGATGCAGGGTCTCGCGAAAAAACTCGACCCGCCGGGCGTCGGTTACGAGTGGTCGGGCCTGACATTGGATGAGATCGAATCGGGTTCCCAGACGATCATCATCTTTTCGCTCGGTATCGTCTTCGTGTTTCTCGTGCTCTCCGCGCAATACGAGAGCTTTATCGACCCGCTCATCGTGCTGCTCGCCGTTCCGGCGGCGCTGCTCGGCGCGCTCATCTTCATGAATTTCCGCGACATCGTCAGTATCGGCTTCTTCGCCCTACCGCAGGGCGTGCATTTCATCCCATGGCTCCTCGGCGGGGCGCTGCCGGCGATCTCACAGGACGCATACGCGCAAGTCGGCTACGTTATGCTCATTGGGCTTGCGGCCAAGAGTGCGATCCTCATCGTGGAATTTGCGAATCAACAGGTCCGGGCCGGCGCCGACGTCGTTACCGCCGCGATTAGCGCGGCGCGCACGCGCCTTCGCCCGATCTTGATGACTTCGATCGCGTTCGTGGTCGCGATGCTTCCGCTGGTGTACGCCTCGGGCGCCGGCAGCGCGGCTCGCCATTCGCTCGGCACGGTCGTGTTCGGCGGCATGCTCTTTGCCACGTTCCTGAACCTCGCCATCACCCCCGTGCTCTACGTCATCATCAAGACGCTCGAGGGCGTCGGAAAACCCAAAGGCGGCGATGGGAAGGCCACGCTCGGCGGGACCGATAGCCAGCTCTCACCTTTGCCATCCAACCCGTCCTAGGAGGCAGGCCAAGCTCGGCGACTTTTCCAACAGTCTGACCAGGGTTTTAAAGTTCTTACGCCAAGACCTCGCGTAACCGGAACCTGATACTTTTAATAGCCCGGCACGTTTACTTGGAGAAGCCTATGCTCAAGACCCTCGCCCGTGTGGGGATAGCCGCGCTTGTGGCCCTCTCACTCGGCCTTTCCGCCGTCCCGGCCCGCGCCGACAACGGCGAAGCCTCCGCAACGATCGTTAGCGGGGCGAACACGGCCATCAAGAACGCGATGGACGCCGCAGCGCAGAAGAAACAACAGGCAAGTCTGCCCAGCGTCGCCCAAGTCCCACCCGTTCAACAGCAACCCGTCGGCGGCAAAGCCCAAGCGGGTCTTCCGACCGGCTTTACGTATTTCGCCGACTTTTCGATCGCCAAACCGTTCGGCAACATCGGCGGCAAGACCAACTGGCTTCCAGGCGGCGTCGACGCCATGGCCGCCTGGGGATTCAATCCCCAAAATCGTTTCGTAGCTTCATACTACGAACTGCAGCATTACCCATATGGATTCAACAGCGGCACCGTTCCGACGTATTTGCCGCCGTCATTCCCGCTCAACCCGGGCGTCAACCCGGCGCCGACCAACCTTGCGGCGCAGAACCTCGATCTCACGACGAAGGATAAGTTCACGCTCTTGAGCTTCGAGCATCTGTTCCTGTTCAAAGCCGGCGATAAAACGATCCCGCTCGTCGTGAGTCCGACCTACGTCGCTCGCACGTCGTACATCGCGCAATCCGGCAATGGCACCGATCAAGTGCCCTTCGTAAACCAGATCACGGGCGCGCCGGTCATCGGCGTCAATACGCGCACCGCGCAGTACGACTCGGTCGCGTTCACGATGCCGTTCCTCAAAACGCCGAAGATGTTCGGCACGTTTACGATCGCGCCCACCTGGCTCACGCACCGTAACGGCGTCAATCAGGATAATAACGCACAGCTCTATCAGATTCTGTACCTGGAGTACAACGCCAACCAAAATCTTCGCTTCTTCTTCGAGCCGCAGGTTTCGCGCGACTACCTCCCCACCGACTATTACGCGCAGCATCTCGTTGCGTATTTCCTCGGAGCGACCGAGCGCGTCGGTAAGTATGGATTCGTGCAAGCCGTGCTCAACAGCGGCGGTCCGACGAACTACAGTCCGTACGGCGTCGCCTACTTCAAGTGCTACGCGCTTCCGTGCGGAGCGAATACGGTTCCCGCAGTCGGCGGCTTGAAAGCCACGCAGATTCAAATCCAATTCGGCATCGGTTCGCCGGTGGTTCTACCGTTCTAAGGATGCACGACATGATGAAACACTTCACGCGACCGATTGCACTTCTGACCATTGCCGCGCTTGCGGCGTGTAGCAGCGGTACCGGATCCACCGTTCAACCGCCGACCAACCCGTCGCCCGTACCGGGGACCCCCGCCGTTACCGGCGTGGCGCTCGTCGGCGTCGGCGATAGCTTAACCGCCGGCTACCAATCGAGCGGCTTCCTCGGCGACCCGACGGTAACGAGCCCGCTTTCCGCTTACACCGGCGGCGCCGTTCCGCCGGGCCAGGAGAGCGGCTGGTGGACCTATCTCTACGAAGAGCTTACGGGCACGCCGGCGGCCGCTATGTACAACGCTGCAACCTCACCGTTGCCGCTGATCAAAGGTCCGGGACTCGGCGCCCAACTCGTGCTAAACACCGCGACCTTGTTCGCGGCAACGCAGGCGAGTTGCAGCGCGTTCAACCTCCAGGGCTATTCGTCCTCAGGTTGGGCCGAAACTCGGATAAGCACCCCAAACACCTTTACCTATCTCGTAATTCCAGGCATCACTATCCACTACCCCAGCGCTATTCGGGGCCCGCTCCGGGGCCCACCGCCGGGTGCCCCGACGAATTGCGGCTATCCGGTTAATCCCAACGATCCGACGGCCGGCGGCCTACAATCGCTCGTCGCCGGAGAAAGCGAACTCTTCTACCCGGTGCTCGGCGGATATCAATCGACCTTCCCGGGCAACTCGCTCACCGAACTCAACGTTGCCGTCGGCCTCAAGCCAAAAGTAGCGACGGTGTGGCTCGGCGCGAACGACCTGCTGAAATACATCTTCTCCGACGGTCTGTCGCCGATTAGCGACACGCCGACGCAGATGGGTGCCGACCTCACGCAGATCGTCAGTTCGCTCAAAGCGACGGGTGCGAAAGTGCTCGTGGCCGATCTCCCGAACGTGCTCACGACGCCGCAGTTCTTCCCGGTCGCATCGGCGACGAACCGCGGCAAGCTCGTGGGCGATTTCGCTACGCTGCTGGTCGTTAGCTCGGGCGGCGCGATCTCACCGACAAACGCGGCGGCATACGCCGGCGCGAATGGCACAACCGGCATCGTGCCGACCCTCGTCGCAACGTATTGCGGCGGTGCGGCCGCGAATTGCTATCTGACGGAAACCGGTTTCCTAACGGCCCTGAAGGAAGCGCTCGCAGCGATCACCGCCAATCCGGCGGCCCCGGACTTCACGACGATCAACCTCAACGCATCCGGGCTCGGCCAGGGCGGGGCCTACATCACGCCGGCATTCGCAGCGCAAATCACTGCGGTGAATACCGGATACAACCAGGCGATTGATGCGGTCGCGACCGGTTCCGGCACGAGCGTCGCGCTCGTTCCCATCACCGCGACCTTCAACGCGCTCGCGCAACCAGGCGCGACGCTCGCAACGCTCATCCCGGGCGCACCGGCCGACACGCTGCAATTCGGCGGCGGGCTCTTGAGCTGGGATGGTTTACATCCCTCGAACGTCGGCTACGCCGTGATCGCGAACTCGTTCATCCAGACCGCGATAACGGCGTTCGGAATGCCGCTCGTGCCGCTCACCGGCGCCCAGATCTCGACGATCGCCCTGAACGGAACGTTCCCCGATCCGTACAACCCGGTGCTGGTGAATGCCGGTCTCGGCGCGAGGGTATCCGGGCTTGCGTAGAATAAACGGATAGCGAGTCAAAAACGCCCAGGAAATTGCCTGGGGTTTTTTGTATTCTCTGGGCCATGGACGCAAAGATCACCGCTGACGAGTTGCGCGATGCACACGAACTACGCATCATCGATATCCGCAAGGCGCCCGACGACGAACAGATCGTCGGCTCCGAACGATACGACGGCGCCGCTCTCGTCGATTCCGATACGCTGCCTTTTGCCAAAGACGAGCCCGTCGTACTCTATTGCGGCAGCGGTAACTCATGCGGTCGCATCGCAGCGCAATTACGCGAACGCGGCTACGACGCGCGCGCGCTCGACGGCGGCTACGCCGCGTGGAAAGAACAAGGGCTCCCAACGGAGCCCTTGCATGACGTGAGAACCCTTGGCGACGTTACCTAAGCGTAGACGCCGCGCAACCTGAGCGCTTTCACCACGCGGTCGATCGCGAGCGCGTAGGCGGCGGTGCGGAAACTCGTGTTACGCGCGTTCTTGATCGCGCGTAACTCGCCGATATTCGTGAGCAGCACGTCCGCGAGCGTCTCGTTGACTGCTTTTTCTTTCCAGAAGTAGCCCCTGCGATCTTGTGCCCACTCGAAATACGAGACGGTCACGCCGCCGGCGTTGGCCATAATGTCGGGAATGACGACGATACCGTTTTGTTTGAAGATGCGATCGGCTTCGGGTGTGGTAGGCCCGTTCGCGCCCTCGACGATCAGCTTGGCCTTCACTTTCGGCGCATTCTCGGTCGTAAAGACCTTCTCGAGCGCCGCCGGGACGAGCACGTCGCAATCGCTCTCGAGCAACTCCGCGTTGCTGATCTTATCGCCGCCCTTGAATCCGTCGAGGTTCCGATGCTGGGCAGCGTGCGCGATCGCCGCCGGAATATCGAGGCCCTCCGCGTTGTAATAGGCGCCGGTCACATCCGAGATACCGACGACGTGACACCCGCGTTCGGCGAAGAGCTTGGCCGCATAGAGCCCCACGTTGCCGAAACCTTGAATCACGACGCGCGCGGTCTCGGGCTTTATCCCCATCTGGTGCATCTCGTCGAGCGCGCAGATCGTCACGCCGCGGCCGGTCGCTTCGACGCGACCGCGCGAGCCGCCGATTTCGAGCGGCTTACCGGTCACCACGCCCGGTACGTTCTGACGAACGTGCATCGAGTAGGTATCCATGAACCACGCCATGATTTGCGGCGTCGTGTTGACGTCGGGCGCCGGCACGTCTTTATCCGGACCGACGACTTCGACGAGTTCGGCCGCATAGCGGCGCGTGATGCGTTCCAGCTCACCGTTGGAGAGCGTAGCGGGATCGCAGGTGACGCCGCCCTTACCACCGCCGAAGGGCAAGTCCACGACCGCGCACTTCCACGTCATCCAGAACGCGAGCGCCGTGACTTCATCGAGGGTCACGCCGGGATGGTAGCGGATGCCACCCTTGGCCGGGCCGCGCGCGAAATTGTATTGCACCCGGTAGCCCGTGTAGACTTCGAATTCGCCGGTATCGCGTTGGAACGGAATCGAGAAGATGATTTGACGCGACGGATGCGTCAATATTTTGCGCATTCCGCCATCGAGTTCGAGCAGATCGGCCGCCTCGTTGAAATAAGCGATGCCGTCTCCAAAAACCGAGACTTCGCGCACAGCAGTGGTCATAAAGACGTTTTAGCCTCCAAAGGGGGTTAAGCCCCTAAAACTTGGGGGTCCGGCCCGTAAACCCTGGTATAGAAAAGTCGCAGGTTGGTATATCAAGCGCCCTTCGACTTCGCTACGCTACGCTCAGGGTGACAACTAAACATTAAATCGAAAATTTACGACGTCACCCTCTTGCATGACGTACTCCTTGCCCTCGCTGCGGAGCTTGCCCGCGGTGCGCAGGGCGTCCATCGTTTTGTAGTGGACGTAGTCCTCGTACGACACGATTTCTGCGCGGATGAAGCCGCGTTCGATATCGCTATGGATCTTGCCGGCAGCGGCGGGAGCCCGCGTGCCCTTATCGATCGTCCAGGCCCGGACTTCGATTTCGCCCGCGGTAAGAAACGTCATGAGACCCAGCAGGTCGTACGCGCAGAGGGCCAGTTCGTCAAGGCCGCTTCGCTCGATACCGAGCTCGGCGCAAAATTCGTGCGCTTCCTCATCCGAGAGACCTGCGAGCTCCGACTCGATTTTCCCCGACAGCACGACCATGCGGCCGTTTTCAGCCTTGGCGATCGCGCTCAAGGCCGCGACCAGCGGACCTGGTTTGCCGATCTGACTTTCGTCGACATTCGCCACGTAGAGCAGCGGCTTCGCCGTGAGCAAGAACGACTCGCGCGCGACCTCGGCTTCGAGCGAATCGCGCGCAAAAGTGCGGGCGGGTTTGCCTGCCTCAAGCGTTGCGACCACGTGCTTCGCGGCCTCGAGATTCGGACGCAGCTTGGGATTGGAGCGGGCCTCGCGCTCGAGCTTATCGACCCGCTTCTGCATGGTGGCAAGGTCGGCAAGCGCGAGTTCGATGTTGATGATCTCGACGTCCCGTGCGGGGTCCGGATCGCCCTCGACGTGCGTGACGTTGGAGTCCTCAAAGCAGCGCACGACCATCGCGATCGCATCGGTCTCGCGGATATGGCTGAGAAACGCGTTGCCGAGGCCCTGGCCGGAGCTAGCGCCTCGTACGAGGCCGGCGATATCGACGAAGCGCACGGTCGCGGGAACGATCCGCTGGCCGTTGACGATACGCTGCAGCACCGCGAGGCGATCGTCGGGGACCGCTACTTCACCGACGTTGGGCTCGATCGTCGCAAAGGGGTAATTTGCCGCGAGCGCCTGTGCCGAGCGCGTCAAGGCGTTAAAAATGGTGGATTTGCCGACGTTAGGCAAGCCGACGATGCCGCATGAGAGTGCCATAATGAACGGCCCTCGGTTTCTGCCGGGCAGTCGGGGCGACCTTGCCCCGGCAAGAGAATACGCTGGGAACGTCGGATAGGATACCATGCGCCAAATGAAGGTCGACAAACTCGGCATCGACCTGTTGACCCACGATCCGGTGGTGATCCTCAAGGATATGGACGGGTCTCACTACCTCCCGATTCTCATCGGACCGTTCGAAGCAACGGCGATCGCGCTGGCTCTCGAAGGCGCACCCGTCCCGCGTCCGTTATCGCACGATCTCATGCGCAACATTCTCGAGTCGCTGGATACGACGCTCGAGCAAGTGATCGTGCACGACATCAAAGACTCGACGTTTTTCGCGAAATTGATTTTACGAACGAACGGCGAGCTGCAAGAAATCGATGCCCGTCCGTCGGATGGAATCGCGCTCGCGCTGCGTATGCAAGCGCCGATCTACGTGTCGGATAAAATCGTCCTCGAAGAGGCGACGCCGGAAAAGAAACCCGTCGACGAATCGGAGATGTCGCGCTTCAAAAAATTTCTCGACGAGCTCAAGCCCTCCGACTTCAACCGATGAATCCTTACCTCGCGATCGATCACGTTCAATTGGCGATGCCGGCGGGTATGGAAGACGGCGCGCGCGCTTTTTATTGCGGCGTTCTCGGTATGACCGAGCTCCAAAAGCCGCCGGAACTCCAAGGGGGCGGCGGCTGTTGGTTTGCAAGCGGCGACGTGCAAATTCACCTCGGCGTCGAGGCAAACTTTCGCGCGGCGCGCAAGGCGCATCCGGGATTGCGTTGCGCCGATTACGAACGAATGCTCAAACATCTGCGCGCGCGCTCGATCGTCGTCCGCGAAGACGATCTCCCCAACCAGCGTCGCGCCTATATCGACGACCCCTTCGGCAACCGCATCGAATTGATGGAGTAAAGGCACCGCTTGGAGCGGCGCCCCTGCGTCCGGGGATCTAGATATCCCACTGCCAGGCGTTCCACCAAGGGGTTGACGTGGCGTTGGGGCGATAATTTTTCAAATCGGGATTGTGCACGATGATGCGACGCAGATTGTAGAGCGGAACGTAGGCGTCGTCGTTCCATAGGATGCCGTCGGCGCGCTCGTAGAGCGGCGCGCGCACCTTTGGATCTTCCGACTGAAGCGCCCGTGCTTCGAGATCGTCGACCTCGTGATTGCAAAACGCGGTGACGTTCTGTCCGCGCGGATAGAGCTCGTTGCAGCCGATATACACGTGCGAGTCCGGGTCCCACGAGAGCACGCTACCGAAGATCGCAATATCGTATCGTCCGGCCAGTAGCGGACCGTCGACGGCGAAAAATCCGTTGTAGGGAAAGGGTTTGATCGAAAGGCGGATGCCGACGGCGCGAAGGTTCGCCTGGAGTTCTACGGCGAGCGCGGCAAAGGTCGGCGAGCCGGCCAAGGTTGCAAGCGTAAAGGCCAACGGCACGCCGTTACGGTGCCGGATGCCGTCCGGCCCGCGAACCCATCCATCGCGCTCGAGTAGGGCGTTCGCGGCCGGCGGATCGTAGCGAAGCGGCCGGCGACGCACGTAACCGAGCGCGGTCGCGGCAATCGCGTCGCGAACGGCGTCGCCTGCCCCGTGCGTCGCCGTCGCGATTTCTTCTTTGCGATCGATCGCAAGCGAGATCGCGCGCCGCACGTCGACGTCCGCCAGTCCGGCGCGACGTTCGTTCACCGCGAGCATCGCCTGCGCGTTGTACGGCCCCAAACGCAACGTCAAATTCGGAAGCGTACGCAGTATGCCGTAGAGGGCGCCCGGCGGACTCTCTACGAGATCGACGTCGTGCAGGCGAAGCTCCGTAAGCACCGTTTGCGGATCGGGAATGAAGCGATATTCGATCCGCGAAAGAGCCGGCCGCCCTCTGAAATAATCGTCGTTCCGGACCAGCGTCATACCCTCGCCGTGCTTCCAGGAGACGAGTTTGAACGGGCCGGTGCCGATCGCCGTACGCGTCAAGCGTCCGCGGTTGAAATCGTGCAACGCACGCAGCACGTGTGCCGCTAGAATCGGCTTTCCGCCCTCTTGCAGCGGCGCGAAAAACTGCGTGACGAACGGGGGATATCGTTCGCGCAAGTGCGCGACGAACGTGTAAGCGTCGGGCGTTGCGATCGATGCGACGCGATCGTACCCATCGCGAAAAAGCGTCTGGTGCGTCGGATCCACGACGGCGCGCCACGAGGCCGCGACGTCCGCGGAAGTAAAGGGCCTCCCGTCCTGCCACCGCACGCCGTGGCGCAAGTGATAGGTATACGTCAGGCCATCGCGCGAGATGCCGCCGTTGGCTACGGTAGGAACCTCGATCGCCAGATCCCCAACGAGCCGTCCGCGATCGTCGGCTACGACGAGATACGAATAGACGAGCGACGTCAGCGCATAGCTCACGTCCATCTGCGAGACGTAGGGATTCAGCGAGTCCGGCTCGGCGTAGTCCGCGATGCGCAAGACGTGTGGGACCGTCCATGCATGGCGTCCTCCCGCCGGCGCGGTGGGGCCTATGCGGCTACAGCCCGTCCGTCCCACGAAAAACGCGCGCCGGGCCGCGCGTGCGCGCTGGGCGGGTGGGGTGCGCGGGGACGCGTAGCGCACCTCTAACCCCCGGCGCGATATGGAAACAACAGAACGCGCCGACATCGGCGTCTTTGGCGGCTCAGGCTTTTATTCACTCATCGAAAACGCGCGCGAAGTGTGGATCGAGACGCCCTACGGGGCGCCTAGCGACCGCATCGCGCTCGGCGAAATCGCCGGCAAAAAAGTCGCGTTTTTGCCGCGCCACGGCAAGGATCATCGCTTCCCGCCGCAGGCGATCAACTATCGCGCAAACCTCTACGCGATGAAGATGCTGGGCGTCAAGTTCATCATCGCGCCCAACGCCTGCGGATCGCTCGCGAAGCACGTGAAACCGGGCTCCATGGTCGTCTGCGATCAGATCGTCGACCGTACGAGCGGCCGCAAGGATACGTTTTTTGACGGTCCGGTCACGACGCACGTCAGTTTCGCCGATCCGTATTGCCCGACGATGCGCCCGATCGCGATCAACGTGCTCAAATCGCTCGGCATCGAAACGCACGACCGCGGGACCGTGGTCGTAATTCAAGGCCCGCGTTTTTCGACGCGCGCCGAATCGAAGTGGTTCCAAGATCAAGGTTGGGAAGTCATCAACATGACGCAATATCCCGAGAGCTATCTCGCTCGCGAGCTCGAGATCTGTTTCGTGAACATTTCGTTGATCACCGATTACGACGTCGGAATCGAAGGGATCAAACCGGTGTCGCATCACGAAGTCATGGAAGTCTTCAAGAAAAACAACGATCGCGTGAAGAATGCGATCGGAAAAATCGTCGAAGGCATCGACATCAAGGCGGATTGTAGCTGCCATCACGCGCTCGACGGGGCGCGCGGTTAACGTGCGAGGCGGAGGGCGGCGCGTCGACGCCTCGATCTACGCTCGCGCGCTGCCCTATCTCCTTCGCAACCCCTCGATTCTAGCAATGCCCCTTCTGGCTGCGGTGATCGACATGGCGGTACAGTACGGCCAAGGTTTCTTCACCGATGCGGTGGGCGGGCTCGGCAACGGCCTTTTCGCGATGATCGTGCAGATCGTCTATCTCTTCGCCTTCGGCATCGCGACCATCCAAGCCAACAATATCGCGCGCGGCTACAAGGCCACGTTCGACGACGCGTGGGAAGAGGGCCGCCGCAAAGCGGGCGGAATACTGCTCGCCGCGGTCGGCTTTCAGTTCATGACGCAGGTCGCGGCGTATATCGGCTCGATTCTCGGTCTAGGCTTCATCGCGATCGTGTTACAACTCGCCGCGTATTTCTTCTTGATCTACACGATACCGGCGGCGGCAATCGGCGGGCTCCCGGGAGGCCTTGCCCTCTCCGGCTCCATCCGCGCCGTGCGCGAAAATCCCATAGCCAGCATTATTCTCGCGGTGGTTTTTGTCGCGTTATTCGTCTATCTGCCGCAATTCATCGTTATCAACTTGAGCGCAAATCTCGGTATGATCGGCTCCGCGCTTGCGCTTGCAGGCATGCGCGCGCTCGCGCTCGCCTATCTCGCGTTCCCCTTCGCCTCAACCTACGACGATATCGCGTTCAAACTCTACTAGCTGCGCCCGTGAGGGCCATGCGCACCAGCTCGGAAACCATATTGGGACTGACGTTCGTGCGCGCGAGGCGTTGCGCGTCGTCGAGCTTTGCAAGCATCGCGAGCGCACTCTCGTTCGCCACGTTGGGCAACTCCCGTAATTCGCTCGCGTAGTCGAGCGCTACGAGCGGCGCGCGATCGCCGGCCACCGCAAGCGCCGTCCAATCGCGCACCAAACCCTTAATCACGTCGAGGCCCTCATCCAACGTCTCGCGCGTCGCCCACGACTCTTGCGGCGTCACGCCGCTCACGACGCTAAAAAACCATGCCGCGACTTGCCCTCGCAGCGACTCTTCATCGGTCCCGAAGGCTGCGATCGCGCGCGTCACGCTGCCCTGACCGAGCGACGCCCCGAGTTGCGCCTGCTCTTGATCGTAGCCCACCTTCAGCAAAATATCGCGAACTTGCGACTGCGCGAGTAACGGAAAGCGCAAGTCGAGCAAGCGCGAACGTATCGTCGTCAGCAGACGGCCGGGCGTCGACGTCGTGAGCAGCAACACTACCCCGCGCGGTGGTTCCTCGAAAAATTTGAGCAATGCGTTCGCGGCGTGGTGCGTCGCAAAAGCGATATCCCCGAGCAGCAATACGCGCAGTCCACCGCTGTATGACTGCATCGAAAGCTGGCGCACGAGGTCTCGCGCGGTGAGGTCCTCGCCCTCGTAAAAACCCATCGATGCGTCGCTGTCGCCGATTTTAAGAACGCCGACGTGCTCCAAAAAATCCGGATGGCGCGCGTTATCCGATGCGGCAAAGAGTTTGCATGAGCCGCACGTACCGTCGTACCCGAGTACCGCATCGTGGGGTGCCTCGCACAACAGCGATTGCGCCAGGCGGCGTGCGAACGTCTTTTTACCGACCCCGGACGGCCCCGTGAACAAATAGGCGTGGGCGATCGATTCGCGCGTTACGCGGGCGAAATACGCCTTGGGCCCATCGGCGCCCACGACGTCGAAATTCGACGCGGTCATGCGACGAACTGCGCGATCAGATCGTACGCGAGAGCGACCAGTTCTTCGGGCGGGCGCGTTGCATCGAGCGTGCGAAAACGTGGCGCATCGTGGGCGAGTTCGAGAAATCCATTGCGGACGCGGGCGTGAAACGCATCGTCCAGCGCCTCCATACGGTCCAGGCCCGCCGGGCGCGACGATACGCGCAAGCGCGAGACCGCAACCGGCAAATCCAACAGGATCGTGAGGTCCGGGGTCAGGCCGCCGGTCGCGGCGTCGCAGAGGCGTCTCAAAAAGGCTAGGTCGAGCCCGCGCCCATAGCCCTGGTAGGCCAGCGTCGAGTCGACGTAACGATCGCAAAGGACCAGCGCTCCACGCAGCAGGGCCGGCTCGATCCGCTCCACGACATGCTGCGCGCGCGCCGCGTTAATGAGCAGGGCCTCCGTCATTGGGGCGATCGCCGAGCCCGGCTCGAGGAATATACGGCGGACCGCTTCGCCCGTGGGCGTACCTCCAGGCTCCATCGTAACGATGATTTCTTTGCCCGGAGCGCGTAATCGGTCGGAAAGGCCGGCGATCAAGGTGCTCTTGCCGCAGCCTTCAATGCCTTCGACGGTGATGAACATCACCGGCCGATTTCGACGGAGCGGGTTTGCATGTCTTTCACGGGCTCTATGTTCGGCGACATCATCGAGTGGTTTCTCGGCCGCGCCGGCGATCGCCGCCAGTACAAGCGACGCGCCGGCGCCTTTCACTTGTGGTATCAGCCCGACCCTACCGACGCAAAAAACCTCAAACAGGGTATCGGCCTCGAGCTTTCACCGAACGGCATTATGTTCATCGTTCCCGACCCCATCTCCGCACGCGAATTCAATTTGACCGTGCGCGTTCGCGAATCGAACATTCCGTTGCGCGTGCGCCACGTTCGCAACGATCAAATCCAACATCAAGGCAAAACGTGGAACCGCTACATGGGCGAGTTCACCGGCGTCGCGGCCGACCACTGGGATGCGATCGTTCGCTACGTGAACGACGAGCCGGAAGTCGATCGTCGCAAAATGCAAAACCAGGAACCCAACGATCGCGTCGACGACGCCTATCGTCTGTTACCCATGGCGTTACAACAAAAAATAATCGACATGCTCGTGTCGCAGAACAAACTCGAGCCTCCTAAGGCCGGGCAAACCCCACTGCTCAAGCTCTTCTATGGCGGACTCGTCAAACGCGCTGGCGGCAAACCCGGTCATCGGTTTAACGTCCACAGCCGCGTCAAGAAGAACGACGAAATGGTGGCGTACGATACGCGATTTATCATCGGCGAGGATGGAGACATCGTCCTCGTGTAGACGCTCGAAGCCCACGCATTGGGCGAGCGAGGAACCACTCGAAAATCCGCCTCGTGCGGATTTTCTGTTTTGCGCCTTTTTCGCCCGAACAAAGTTTTGAAGTTCGCATCCTGCGAAGGTCAAAAAAGTTCGAAATTCCCCGCCCACGCCGTGCGCGAGCGTCTAGCTCAAGGCTAATTCGATTTCTTGGATGAGGCGGCTTGGGTGGCGAGTTCGATCGTGTGGGCGATGGAATCGCCGTGGATCGTGCCGTGGCCGGGGATGACGAACGCCGAATTTGGATAGTGCGCAACGAGCGTTTTCATGGTTTGCGGCCAGGGCGCGATTTCGGAATCGGCGATGTAGCCGAGGCCGGGCGCGGTGACCGACTTAACGAGGCATCCGCCGAACAGGACGCGGTCGCTCGGAACCCACACGACGATGTTGTCGATCGTGTGGCCTTCACCCGGATAGTACGCCTCGACGTTACCAAACGTCACGGGACGTTTTTCGAGATCGTGCAGCGGCTTCGGTGGTGCGAACCCATTGTCGATGGCGAGCCCGATTGTTAAAGGGTTTCCGAAGGCCGGGATCCCGCGCGCATGCAGCGTGGGAATGCCTCCCAAGCGGTCTACGTGGAAGTGGGTCACAAGCGCGCGTGCGATCGGGGGCTTATCGAGTCTCTTCCAAGCGTCGAGAATCTGCACGGTTTGATGCGGAAGCCAGCCGGTGTCGACGAGCAGGGCGCGATCGCCGTCGATCACGATTGCGCCGTTGGCCGGATAGTAGCCCGTGTCGCCGTCGAGGATCTTGGTCGTCGTGTGGATCCAAACGTTGGGCGTCAGTTGGGCGAGCCAAACGGTGTCGGCAACGCGCGCCATACCGGGCATGGCGACCTCAAGGTATTTCGGGTCGCCCGTCCGGGCGGAAGCGGCAAGCGGCGCCGCGGCAAACGCCGCGACGCCACCCAGAAACGCACACCTCGTGCACACGGAGCTACTCCGCTATTTTGAAGATGCGGACGCGGCGGTTGGGTTCGAGGCCCGTGCTGCGCGATTGCAGGCGGTACTTTTCGGCAAGCTGATGCTGCATGCGCCGAACGTACGACGTTTGCGGCGAGAGTTCGATCGCTTGACTCGTGAGCAGCACCTGATAGATGCCCTCCTCGGCCTCGCGCAGCGCGATCTCTTCGTGATCGATCGAACCCAGATTGAACACGTCGCGCAGCGCCGTTTGAATCTGCGTCGTCGTATTCGTCTTGATCGCGTAGATCGGGACGTTGTCGGAGGCTATCTGCTTGAGCTTTGGCTGACCCTTGCGCTCTAGCGTCTTAAGCGTCAGGACGACGTCCGCGTCGTCCCAATTGCGCGCGATCGACGCGTTGACGTGCAAGTTATGAATCGCCCGTTCGATCTTATTGCGCGATACGCCGTACGGGAACAGCATGACCGGTTTCTCGAGTTGTTCGTCGCCGTGCTCGTGCGTGTCGTAGGAATCGGCCAGTTGCGGCATCGATTCCATGTCCGCCTCTTGTAAGATCGCCACGTCGCCGCTGGCCGTGCGCTGGCGAATTTCCGGCTGCGGCTGATAGCCTCGCAGGAGCGAATCGACGACCTCGGCCACGTTTTTATGAATGGCCAAGCGATCGCGATCCTGAATTTCGACTAAGAGATCGAACGTCGGCGGCGCTTTGCGTTCGAGGACGGTCTTGCGCGTGCCGCGGCGGCGCGCTTCTTCGTCCGAGAGCGTGACGGCGCTAATGCCGCCCAAGAGATCCGACAGCGTCGGATTCATCAAGAGGTTCTCGAGCGTTTGCCCGTGGGCGGTACCGATGAGCGTCACGCCGCGCTCGGCAATCGTGCGCGCGGCCGCAGCCTCGGCCTCGGTGCCGATCTCGTCGATGACGATCACCTCGGGCATGTGATTTTCGACCGCTTCGATCATCACCGCGTGCTGTAGACCGGGATCGGCGACTTGCATGCGACGAGCGAGGCCGATACCCGGATGCGGAATATCGCTATCGCCGGCAATTTCGTTCGACGTATCGACGATCACGACGCGCTTGCGGTCCTCGGAAAGAATCCGCGCGCACTCGCGCAGCATCGTCGTCTTGCCGACGCCCGGGCGGCCGAGCAAGCAAATGGACTTTCCACTGCGCAGCACGTCGAGCAAGATGTCGATCGTGCCGTACACCGCACGTCCTACGCGACAGGTGAGGCCGACGATTTTCCCTTGACGGTTGCGGATCGCCGAAATGCGATGCAAGGTTTGCTCGATACCCGCGCGATTGTCGGCTCCAAACGCCGATACCCGCGATCCAACGTGCGCGATATCTTCGTTCGAGACCGGCGTTTCGGAAAGATAGCGAAAATCGGATGCAAATCGAGCTTCGGGCGGACGCCCAAGATCGAGTACGACTTCGATGATGTCTTCGAGATTCGGGAGCCGGACGAGCGACTGCCGGATCGGCAGTGGGAAGATATCGAGGAGTTGGGAGAGCTCCCAACTCGGGGAGACCGATTGCGCCTTGACCGCCAACAGTGACCCTCGCTTCCAAGCGTGTGAGGAGGCTTTTCCCACATCTAGTGGCCAGCCCTGCCTCCACCCACCAGGTTCTGTGGAAGGAAGCCCTCTCCAACTATTTTACCACTCTTATGACCTTGAGATCGTCGTCATAGGGGCCTTGGATGCGGACGCCCGCCTTTTGCTCGAGCCGAATGTAGTCGATCAGTTCTTCTTCGATCTCTTCGCCGGGCGATATGACCGGAATGCCCGGCGGATACGGGCTCAACGTCTCGGCGCAAATGCGCCCCGCCGAGTCCTTGAACGCGACGAACTCCGTATCCGCCAGAAACGCGTCGCGTGGAAGCATGCGCATGCGCGGTATGTCCGGCAACTTGTACGTCCCGCGTTTTAAGCGCTGCTCGAGGACGCCCGAGGGCGCGTACATGTCGATCTTGCGATCGTCGCGCGCGAGTTCTTCGAACGCATTGACGAACCGCTCGGCCGCCTCCGGACTCGTACCGATCGTAAAGAGCGCAACCACGTTGAATAAATCGGCGAGTTCGACTTGGATGTTGTAGCGTTTACGCAAAATCTCCGAGGCTTCGTACCCGGTGTAACCGAGGCCCGTGACGCGCACGGTCATTTTGGTCGGATCGAGATCGAAAACACCCTCGCGTCCCTTGATCTCCTCACCGAACGCATAAATGCCTTCGATCTTATTCAGCCTGCGACGCGTCTCTTGCGCGAGCGCGATCGTGCGCGAGAGGAGCGCCGGTCCTTCGGTCGCCATCTGCATGCGCGCGACGTCGAGCGAGGCGACCATCGGCAAGTTCGGCGA
>VFSW01006263.1_pt1 | contig 17510 bp, 30 predicted proteins | sample 5358111 | NCBI WGS metagenome assembly VFSW01 (sample SAMN11554181, study PRJNA540505) | mine drainage metagenome | isolation source: sediment from site ElyBrook_90M | place: USA: Ely Copper Mine, Vershire, VT | collected 2017
GGAGAGCGGTGCCGCAACAAGCTGCGGAGGCCCCGCGCCGAGGATTGGGCTGTTCAGGCATCGTTGTCGCGCAGGAACAACCAGCTGGGAGTGCGGTCCAGCGCGTCGGGAGCATCGAAGCCGCCAAGACGCCATCCACCAAGGTGCGGTCAGGGTGTGTGGGCGAGATACCCCACACGTCGAGCTGCAGGTCCTCCCAGTGGCCCACCAGCCAAGGCTCCATTTTTGCGTTGCACTCGAAGTTTGCGGAAGGAGGGAGAGGAAGGAGTTGTAGGCGGGGAACGGGCCAGAGGTGGCAATGGAAGGCTTCGGGGCCATAAAATCAGAGCCCTGCCGCTGGCGCACGACGAGAAAAGAAACGTGCGGGACGCTGGGTCTATATGGAAGCGACGCACGAAGCCACCGTGTCGTGACCTACCGCTGACACGGGCTCAGCGGTGGCACAGCAAGTAAGAGCAGTCATACGCCCAGAGCGGCTATGCGTCATGACAACCGGTAGGATGAATGAAGCCACTGCGTGCTGAAGCCGACACCGGCGGGATGTTTGTTGAAGCTTTGATTTTGTTTTAAATAAAAATTTCAGGATTAACTGGATATCCTTGAAGATCGGGAATTTTAGGGAGCCAACTCAACTTTTCATAACAACTCGCCATTGCGGAATCTATTGTAATATTTAGCGTTCCTCGGATCATCCCTCTTTTGGCGTCTCCAAACAATTGAGTCACCTAAGTACATGCAAGAAAACAGTGATTGATCGTCATACATGCATGTAAAAGAAATCTGACATGATATGACATTCTTAATTAACCTTGTAGTACAATGCTGTCTTGGGAAGCTTCACTCCTAATTTGTTGACGTCAGAAGCTTCCCGAGCAACGACCTTTCGAACCTGAAGAAAACACATGCTCACAACAGAGAATAATCATGATGAAGAAAACGGAACTTAGGATCATCAGGCATGCATCATCGTACCGCAGTATCTTCATGAGGACGATGCACAAGCCAAATGTCAGGATGAACGACAAAAGAATAGTTGAAATAGTTCAGTGTAGCAACATGAGCGATTTTATTCAATCCATATCCTGCAAACAACAAGCAAGGACACTGAGTAGTGGGTGGGCGGCGGGTTTAATGATTGGGCCTAAGCAAAAGTCAAGCAATTTCACTAACCACGGAACTTTGCATCGTGAAATGGTGTCTTCGTGACGTGTCCGATGTACCAAGGCTCATACATCCTTTGGTATTTCACCTAGACAAATTTGGAAATACCACTTTAACTCACTTGTTATGAGCGAGGCGATGTTTTGATGAAAACTCGTAACTTCAATTCTGAGACGAAGTCTTAGAAATGAAGATCTTACCTTGTACAATTCTTCTGAAGCAAACCAGCGACTGTAGTTTGTCGGGGTGTGCCCTAACAGCATATTCAGTCCATGGCGGATAAAAGTTGATCAAGGGCGGGAAAGCTATGTCAAACTACTGACTGGTTTGCTTGTTCACGCACGCACCGCGTGGAAAGACCTTCAATTTGAATTGCAACAATTTTTTGGACTTGAACATTTCATATATCTCCGCCTTATTGGCTAGAACACAGATTAAAGGGTGGGGCAGTGAGCTTAGTCAAGTTGTCAATTGGCTTGCAAGATGGACGGATGAAACAATCGTCACCTTTAACAACGGTATCTGCGACTTGACGACCAAGCACCCCTTGGCGTTGCGGTTCAAATGCTGGCATGACGATTGCTTGTCGTTGCAATGCGAATTCTTCAATCTTCCCAAGCCTTCGGACACGATGCAGGTAAAATAAAGTCTCAGCCTCACATTGATGGATTGGATTTTCAAATGCAAAAAGACTTACATGCCTGGTTGTGAAAGAATAGAACCCATGGACGAGCTGATCATCATATCCACATCTATGGCGGAGAGGAGCTTCGTCTTCAGCTTCTCATGACGGTGAGTAGAGGAATGTGAAGATGACAGACAAATCGAACATCGTAATCAGAGCGAATCCCACCTGCATGCGAGCATAGTTTCGTAGAGAGTTGACCGGGTACAAAAGGGCTGCTTCAGCAGAGTCGAAAACTTCCCAAATAAGCATCATGTCCAACTGACAATTGCCATCCTTTGAATCGATTCTTCAAGTAAGGATGATTCTTCATTGATGATTTGTTCAACGGAGAAGTTCAGCTTCAAGAACATGATGATTCACTCACTCTTCATGAAGCTTTGATAATCTCACGACTTCGTTGTTGACCTTCGCTTGATTGGCCGCGTTCAACCCTGACTCGTTGTAATCGGCGAAGCTACTCCGCTGCATCTTGCGTGCATTGCGACGTTCCGATCCCGTCAATTGAATCAGAGGCAAGTAGACAGCCGCCGCGATCGGACCTGCGACATTTTCAGGTGTGTACAACCGAGTGAAAAAGTGAATCAACAACATTCTGACGATCATTCTCACCTGGGTATGTGCTACATTGATTGAACAATGCCGGCATGCGGTCGAAGGACAACTGAGTGATCACAGTCAGATCATGTGCGGGAGCACGCTTTGAGCCCCAGATGGCCTCGACCTTGAGGCTTTTCATCGAATGCGAAGCATGACGGAGGAAGAATCGTCAAGGTGATGCTTGAACGCCCGCATGCATGTTTGCCATTCTTTCGATTCCTCAAGGCAATTCGAGATTAGACATCCTGGGGCAGCCCCCACCTGGGAGGTGCATCGTGCTCGATCGACTGGTTCCACGTTGTCTTTTTGAAAACGAACTCCTCATCCAGGCAGCGCTTCAGTTCGACCCCCCTGTCCACCTCTGCTGCTGGCGAGGCCACGCTGATCGGAGGAGGCGAGAATAACGCGATCTGAGCCGCCACGAGGAGAGCTGATATCTGCCGTCGCGTCCGCATTCTGATTTGCGTTGCTTGTGCCTGCAGAATACGGGGCCGCCATCAGAATCGAGATGCGGCAGCACAGTTTGCGACGCTCGGGGCCCCGGGGATTGATGTCGCTCTGGAGAAGCGTCCTGGGGCCGAAACGCACCGCAGCTGCATACATCATCGCCGACATCCGACATGTTCACGCCACGGCTGCTGTTGCCATGGTTTCGTCGAGAGATCGGAGGTCCATTCGGGACAAGCTGATCAGGGTGCAAGCGACCATGCAGGCCAAAACCGAGCTGCCCAGCCTAGAGTTTTTCGTGACGTGCCATCCTGGCATGGAGAGGGTGAGATTGCGATGCACTCTCGGCTCTCGGAGAGACGGTCACATTACCAAACGCCGTAGGTGCTGGAATCTGAACTGCAAGATCTAGGTATTACTCATTCAAAGTTGGCAAAAGCAGGGGTTTCTTTTTGGTGAGGACACTTCGACAATGCAGTCTCATTGCTCTGCGCACCTCATTGAGGGCGAAAGAGGTGCTTAAAGCCATTTGCGATGCAGGACGGAACGCATTGCCGATGGCTACCGGGCCTGCTTGTGGCTGAGGTGACAAATTGCCTCGGCTCTCCACTCGATTCGACATTGGATGCTTTCTTGTCACGTAGAAGTGCCATTCGTGTGTTAATGCTCCTTTCTCGCCAGCAGCTTGCGACGGACGTTAGCAAAGGCTTCCGATCTGGGGACTCGGTGAGGGCGCCTCGTACCTCATTACTTGGGCGTGCAGCCTAGCGTATTACCGAGATTTGTTTAACTCCCTCTCTCAGGTGTACGAATCCACGAGGAATGCCGTCATGTGGAGTGAGGTCATCCTTGCTGGCCAAACTTTCTCGATCGAGTCTCGCCTGTGGAGTTGCACTGATCTCACCTCATCCATGCTGGTGGGAAGACCTTTTCGCGTATAACGTATTGATCTGATGACCAGCCCTTGCTTAGATAGCTTCAAGGCATCTTGTCCCTCTCTTTTAGGCATCAACTCGGATTAAAGATGCTATATGCGACAGCTTAAAGGACGAAAGGTGGTCGATCAGCATAATGTTTTAATCGCTCGGTGAGAGTTTGAGAAAGAAATTGTGCTTGCTTGTTCTTCTGTTGCAGGGGTGAGAAACCGAGACCCCCTGCTTCCGGGGAGGTGGCCGACGTTCCTCTGTATGCGTCTTTGTACCAAGACACTTTCTCACTCTTCCGCGACCTGAGCGGCAGTTCGCTTCATAGGCGCGGTTACAGAGACGCCATGCACAAATCGCCGTTGAATGAAGCTGCTGCCGCCGGCATCCTGCTGATGGCGGGATGGAAGGCCCTCTCTGGACCGCAGGGACTGGGTGCGTGAGATCCAAAAGCGAAATGATTTTAAAGGGGCTTCATCTTGGAGGCACGCTTCATACCACCTTTTGATCAGCAGGTGACGAGGCGGTCTTGGTCGACCCCATGTGTGGGATTGGCACTTTCCTCTCCGAGGCGGCTTTGATTTCGCTCAACACTGCCCCGGGGCTCTTACGACCCTCCAAGACATGGCCATTCAGAAAATGGCCTGATCTCGACAAGCAGGTACGTAATTTCAAGCAACTCACAAAACATCTGCTTTGACATGCATGGTTTGTTTGCTCGATCAAATTTCAGGGTCTTTTTGAGGCTGTTCAAGAGGCTCGCGATCTTGCCAGACCTTGGGGCGGGACTTTGTTGGGCAATGATCAGCACAAGGTGCGTGTTCCTGGAATCAGATGTATACTTGTATCAGAGTGCGCTCTTGCACTGCTCACAATATTGTTCTTCTCAGGGCGCCTTGTCTTTGGCACAACGGGACGCGGCTTCTGCCGGCATTGATTTGTTGGTCAAATATCGGTTGGGCGACTGCCAGTCATGGGTACTCGAGCGTTCTCCGACAATCGTCGTAGCAAATCCACCGTGGGGTCTTCGACTTCATATCGAGGATTCTATATTGCCGGTGGCCCTTGCCGAGTCCAAGGCCACGAGTGGTTCATCAAACAGCGGCTCCGCAGGTGGTCGTCCTTATACTGGACGGTCAGGAACTCGTGCGGGAACTCAATACTCAACAGAGCCTGACGGGGCGGTATCTGAAACCGATCTTGAGGAATCATGGATGGCGTTGTCTTCTTTTCTACGGCAACAATGTGGAGGTGCGGCATATCTGTTCGTGACTGCCTGCTTTGCAAGGACTTTGCAAACGTGACAATGCTGCTGGGCAGGGACATTATTGTGTGCGATTCATTTCTGATCTTTCTGTTGGACCTCCATCCATTCTTTCCCAGGATCCACTGCCTACATCTTGTCTGGAAACCAAAAGGCCGTCAACATTCTGAGCATGCGTTCCTCTCGGAAGGTTCCACTTTCGTTGGGAGGCGTTGAGGCGAAGCTGCTTGAGTTCAAGATTCTTCCTCCAAAAGCCAAGCCGACGCAAGAGGACTGAGAGCTCAATTTGCTCGGCGACGATCGAGCTTTTCCTGTGGCTTGTGTGGCTACTTCACTGCACTTAACTAAGGCCGCTACAAACGCTACAAAAGCTACAAAAATGATAAAATCAACTCTGCGAATTTTTTTTTCAAGCTTAGCCCAAATTCCTGAAGTTACTTTGAAAAACTCATTTTTATCCTGACACAACCCCAACACGCAAGCAAGCAAGCAAGTGAGGGGTGAGCAAGTCATGATCACAAATCAAGGACCTTGGAGAATGGCCTCTGTCCAGAAAGTCTCCTCTGCCTCCGAGCTTTGATGAGATTGCCATCTGTGCTGCCATCTGAGCTGTCATACGAGTGGCGAGCACCATTCGTCTCCGCAACACTCTCAGCACCACTCTCAGCACCACTGACATCAGCAGTTGAGGTCCGGGCATGACTCTGAATGTGCTGGTGGTGTTTGCGGCTGTGTTTCGGAAATGGAGGCAAGGGAGGGAGGACGCTCCTTGCAGACTCAATTCCCATGGCCTCAAATGCTTTTTGCGACGCGCTCTTGATCATGTTCATGAGCGGAGAGGGCGGAGGCGGAAGAACCTTCCCGCTGCCCGTGGTGCCGGCACGCCAATACACAACGCGGTACGCACAGCTTCCCTTGCCAATGACAGTCAGGTACGTCGTGATGTGTAGCTCGTTGCTCCCAACTAGGCGTACCTCATCGCACGAGTGCCCTGCGTGTGGTGCACGAGACACAGATCAATGTGTAATATACCTACCTACCTGCCTACTCTCCACCGACTGGAGCATGAAGCGCTCACCAGAATAAGGGGCCCCCCATTTGTAGTAGAGGTTGATGCCTCCGTCGGGCTGAACCCTGAGGTAGCCAAAGAACGTTCCCTTTCTGAGGTCACGTCGCTGATAGTTTCGTATATCGCCTGCGAGGTCGTACTCCTCAATGGGCACCTTGAGGAAAGGGACCTTGGTGAGGGCCCTCGTGGTCACGGCATCCTTGATCACGTTGATCTCCATCCCTGATGGACACATGAGGGCATGAGCATGAGCATGTGAACAGAACATGGGCTATGATTTAGGCTCCCACCTGCACACTTCTAGGCAGCGACTGTACCTTTGAACATGGCCATGGCGGCCTTTGCAACTCCATTCAGGTCCAGAAGGTCAACTGCTGCGTTTTGACTGTCTGAAATGGTTGCTTGCTGCGGCAGGTCAGATTTTGAAATTTGAAAGTCATGCATTCGTTTGATACAGAAACATAACGGCCACCGGCGAGATTTCAGAACGACAGAAATCATATTCATTTCTACCTTGTGCCAAACCCCGGTGAAGTTGGGGTCGGGCTCATGAGGGCCAGCATGATCATTAGCATCTCGAAAGTTGTTAGATTCGAAAGACGCGCCGGCAGCAGCGGAAGAAGTGGATGATGAATCCAGCCCCGAGTCCGTGGATTGCGCCCGAGGGGACTGCGTTCAATTATTAAGGTTGACGGCTTGACGCCGAAAGATTGCTGCAGTCTTACCTGGCACGCGAGGTAGAGGTCCAAGGCAAAAGCGACAGCCAGCACCGCAAGCAGGCCGACGATGTTCCATTGACGTGACGCCAGAGCAATGGCTGCCGCTGCATGAGGACATCAGCAATGTGAGCAACAGCGCTCTGACCGTGCGCACACACGCACGCACCAGCGAGCAATGTCACTGCCTTGAGAAGGACGCTGAAAGGCGACCACGCGAAGTCGATTTTTTGGAAGTCCACTCTGTAGTAGTTGAAGAGGTTATCGTAGTCGCATCCCGTGTCGTCGTCGCAGCAGTCGGCTGCCTGGCCCACGATGGCTGCTGCGTGGACGTCGAGCGGTGCCAGCTCATCATTCGTCAGCGGCCGAGTGGTGCGAGGCTGCTTCTTTTTCTGTCGGCCCGCAGACACGGCGCGCGCGAAGCCCGCGACTGCGCCGAGCACCAAGAGCACGGGGTCGGAAGTGCGGCTGACAGAGACGTCGTGAGACATGTTCGTTTTATGCTTGCGTGGCCACACGTAGACGATTACGGAGGAACTCCATCAGAGCCCGCCATCAGATTGCGAGGCCAACGCCACAAACACGCGCTCGAGCGTCGCGGCTTGACACAGCGAGAACGCGACCAGCTCCGTGGACCCTCGCCAAGATTCCAGCTGCTCGAACAAATCAGCCAGGGACACAGAGTCCCTGTGCAGGCAAGGTCGGCCTGTCTCGAATTGAAGCTCAGATGTATGCTTGTGTGCTTGCCTGGCGATGCCGAGAACGAGCTTCGTCTCGCCGTCCCGATCGATCAGCTTGGCTGAGGGGAAACGAGCCAGGAAGCGACGCATGAAGGCTGCTGCTGTATCTCCCGTGCTGTCGGTTTGGAGCAGCACCGAGAGCATGTAGCCGCTGTCGAACTTGGACTTGAGATGCTGCACGCTGCCGAGGCACCTGACAAAGGAGAGAGAAGCACAGTCAGCAAACAAAAGAGGGGAAACGGCCGCCAATATGTCGGAGCTCGGCAAACCTGATTTTTCCCTTGGCCATGATTGCAATCCTGGAGCACAGGGCTTCACACTCATCCATGGTGTGACTGCTCAGCATCACGCATCGCCCAGCTTGCGAGTCGGCGACAGAAGGGAGGCGTGCAACAACCTGCGACCGTATCAATCCCCAGAGCTGACGCCTCGCTCCGGGATCCATGCCGGTCGAGGGCTCATCCAACAGCACAACAGTGGGGTCGCCGACCTGAGTTGTGGGACGGAATTGATCCCAAAGGTCCAAATGTTTGACAAGATTCACACTCACCAAAGCGACAGCCACCGCAAGCTTGCGCCTGTTCCCTCCCGAATATGTGCCGCACTGACGATCTGCGTCATCATCAGGCACGCCCACTTTGCCCAGTAACACCGCAGCCTCGCCGTCAGCCGCAGCCCAAGGCATCCCACGCAACCTGCGCCATAAACAGCATTTGTCCGTAACTTGCGCCCAACGCCGTCCATCGCCGGACCTCACCTGGCATACAGCGCCAGGACCTCCCTCCCTGACAGCGCAGGCGGCAGCCCCTCAAACTGAGGGCAATAGCCGAGCATCCTTCTTGCTAGCGTTCGGTCGGACACCATGTTGATGCCTCCGAGGAAAGCATCCCCATTGACTTCATCAGCGCTACTACCATCAATTGGGTCGGGAGACTCCTCCCCCGTCAACACCTTGAACGTCGAGGTTTTCCCTGACGCGGAAGAGAGCCTAGACTTAGACTTATAGACTTGCTTCAATGTCAGATGTTTGCTCATCAACCCCTCACCGGCACCGTTGACGCCCAGCAAACCAAAGACCTCTGTCGCCCCGATGCCGAGCCAGAGGCCGCGTACCGCCCTCACCGGCTGACCAAAGGGGCCTCGAGGCCAGTAGCTCTTGTGGATGTTGCGCAAGAGGACCTGATGGGATTACTCTTTCAGCGCGATCTTTTGGTGAGCCCACGACACACACCTGGCTCGTGTGGTCACGCTGACCCGATTTCACCGATTGGATCTCGGCAGCAACGTCATCATCCGGCTCAGATCCATCACGAACGCCGGTGAGCAGAAACGGCTGTGTGTGCTCTACATCTTGCTCTTCCCCACTCGAGCCATGAAACGAAGACTTGAAGCTCTTTGACCATTGATGGCAGATCCTCGCCCAAGCAGCCACGAGCGTCCCCGGTTCCAGCACCAGAAGCAACGCGAGGAACACAACACCCTGGGCATGAATGAGAGTCGACGGAGAGGTTCAATTCCGGCGGATTTCCTCACACACACACACCTGTATAGCCATGTGGACCAGAGGCCGAACCGACACGTCCCAGTCTAAAGGCCCTTTTGGAGCACCGGGGACAAAGGGCGGAAGGGGAATTCCGCCGTCCTGCCCACTCTGTGCCACAGCCCAGACGCCCGAGGCGAAGCAGTAGTGAGGAGATGCGGCGAAGAGGAGAGCTTTGGTCAGAGAGTTGATGCGCATCAGCCGTCGGGGTCGCAGAAGGAAGATGACAATGTCGAAAATCCACTGTGAGCAAGGGATGTGAAGAGCGACGAAGGTTTTTACTTGAAGGGAACAAAGGTGTGCAAATGAAATGCAAACTGACCGTCGTCAAGAAGCCCAAGTACCCTACTACGAAGAAGATGGTGTTGAGGCGTTGGAGCGCCACCATCTCATCCTGCAGGTTGGAATGAACCGCAGTGATCTGAAGCCGTCCGACGCAATGCACCCTCTCGGCCCTCGCCTGGAACAACCTCTGCAGCAGGTAGGTGGCGGGCAGCCCCGAGACCCCGAGCCCAGCGAGCAGCGCCGCCACCGCTGCCAGCCTTGGCCCGTGAAACGGGGAGACGCGGTATGCTGCCATGAGCGCCACGATGCCGGCCGATGGCAAGGCAAATTGCGCAAGGTCCCACGCCAAGGACGAGAGCCAGAAGACCCAAGGAGGCACACCGGTCAAAGCCTGCAGGAGCTGAAAGCCGCTTGTCCTCTCCTTGACAAGCTGCACCGAGAAGGATGCGGTTAGCACACTTGCTGCCAGTGTTAAGCAGAGGGCGAGCACCAGGCCGGCTGCCCGCTGCTGAATGCGGACCTCGCGCTCCGAAGTCAAGGGAGGGAGGGGCCAGGAGGTCACCTGCGGAGCACATCATCACTCGCAATGGATGAGAGAAGGGGCACTGCCAAAGGATTGATACCCGCCTCGATGAGAGGACCCTCTCTTTGTGGTGACTGACGAACCAGCAGATCGACTTGCCCCGGAGGCGGCCCTGGATAAGCAGGCGGCGTAGGACTGGGCGAGGGACCTGGAGCCGGGGCGGGCACGTGATGGAGGAATCTGCGGCGGCAGCAGTTCGAGGCGGCTCCTTGAATAGGTGACCACCCCTTGCAGAAATCAAATTCACTTGCCTGAGCAGAGCTGTACTGGCTTGATTCACTGCAGCTGGCAAAGCATGAACGGCGGTCTGATTGATGAGCAACACCAACTGAACTCCATCGACAGCACTGCCGCCGACAGGAGCGACTAGCCTCTCTAAAAAGAGAGCATCATACGTTGCACTTCCAGAATGCCAGCGCGACAGCAGAAAGCCCTCGAGGCTGGTGCCCAGGTCGCCCTTTGGTTGATACAGCGATTGGCTCCCGCAGTCCTGCAGAGCCGGCCCCGTCGGTGAGGAGAAGCCTAGCAGAAACAGGTCCAGGAGCCCCTGCTCCTGCCTCGCCGAGGCTGAGGCGGCAAGGACACCCTGGGCACCTCGCAACGCGGCGGCTCGCGACAGGGTGAGCGGATGCTGAGCGCGAGGGTGCGCCGCCATGCCCTGGACCCACAAGGCGAGGTACACGAGCAGCAGAGGCACGAGAAGCTGAGTCAGCACACTCAGGCGGTCGCGGGAAGCGATCAGAGCGCGCTTGTAGAGGAGCGCCATGAGCTGCTGCCTGCGAAGCGCATGGCCTTGCAGCGGCTGCTGCAGACAGCCGTGTTGGGGGGAGGCATCCAAGCTCCGAATGTGCGAGCTGCCCGTATTCTGCTGATCCATCCCTTGCTGCTGAGCTGTGGCCGTGTGTGCCTGCGAGGTGATGGTGTGGAAGACCTCCTCCAGTGTGGTCTCGGAGAGGCCGTAGCCCGAGACTCCCGACTCGGGACCTAGGGCATCCAGCTGCCGCAGCAGAGCGGGAAACTGCGACACACACTCCTTGGGTAGTCGGAACGATAGTTCAAGGCCAGGTGCGACCCCCGGCGCCTCACGAGACGAGGAGGGTGCACCCCTGGCTGCTGCTCCTGAGGAGACAGCCCCGCCGCGCTGCTGCTCGTGCGGCCTCTCAACACCGAAGGGCCGGTGTAGCGGTATTGCCAGCGGAACGTGAGAAACCACCAGTGCAGACAGACTCTCGGGCGCTGCTTCCATCTGAGGTAGGTCGACGCTGGACGCGGCCAGCGCCAAAGACAGGGTGTAGCCTGCCCCGAATCGCTGCTTCAGCTCCAAAATCGACCCCTGTGCCGCGACCCTCCCGTCTGCCATGACCACCACGTCGTCCGCCAGCGCCTCGGCCTCCTCCATCGAGTGAGTGGTCAAGATGACGGCGGGGTGAGACGGGGGAGGCTGACCAGACTCGGGTATGGCGGATGACCGACGTGACCGGATAATGTCCCAAGTGAAGCGACGAGAGTAGGGGTCCATTCCGTTGGTAGGCTCCTGATCAATGCAATGGGCAGAGTGAGCAAGTGTTGCAAACGTTCAGGCAACCACACGGGTCCTTACGTCGAGGAAAACAACAGACGGGGTGCCGAGGAGGGCGATAGCGACGCTAAGCTTCCGCCGCTGTCCCCCGCTCATGTCCCCAGCTAGCGAGTCGAGCTGAGCCCGCAACCCAACCTCAGAAGCAGCCTCCTCCGCCACGTCCCTCAGCCTGTGCCGGGCCAGGCCCCTGATGTCGGCAAACAGCATCAGGTGCTCCCTTGTCGTCAGGTCCGGCCACAGAATGTCAAACTGCGGGCAGACTCCTGCGATGAACAATGAGAACGACATTTGTTGAAGCGCTCAGAGGTGCCGGGGCGTTTGGTACGAGGGAGGGGGATTCACCTAGGGTCCGCCTGATCTCGGGCATTTGCTTCCGCACGTCCATTCCGCCAACGAGGGCCGAGCCACCGCTTGGGCTCAGCACGCCGGTCAAAATGGAGATCAGGGTTGTCTTGCCTGAGCGGCGACAGGACAGGGAGCTCAAAATGGCAGCGCCCAAGGGATTGGCAGGACATAAAGGAGCGACAGCACTCAAATATGCGCTGGACGATTGTAAGGCCTGTCCCTTGCACAACTCGCCGCACCTGCTCCGTTGTGCCCCAGAATGGCTGTTACGCGACCAGACCGGATGTCGAGGGAAACGCAGTCCAGGGCTAGGCAAGGCACAGCTGCTTCACTGTACACCTTGCTCAAAGCCCTCACCGACACCGCAACAGAGGCCGGCGGCCTTTGAGGATCGGGTAAGACGTGAGACGATGATTCAGAAGCAGGAGTGGGCCTTCTCCAGTAGCTTGTCATGAAGGGAAACCAAAGTGGTTGGCGGGGGGCATTGGGGCTCCCTATCACCTGCAGTGTGGGAGTGCATGAAATCTCAGTTTCCTTATGGCGAAATGATGGCGGTCAACCAAGGTCCTGGTCCATATTGCCATCATCATTATCTCACATTGTCGAAGTACCAAACTAAAGCCCCAAAGAAAAAGGTGTCAAATGTCAGCATCCACAGAATTGATCCAACGCTGAAATTGCTTGCCTGAGTCACCTATTCGAGCGGTAGGGAAATACATTGGAATAAGAATCAAGAGTCAGGTGAACAGATTATCATCACCGGCAAAGACAGCGTGTGCATGTTGACTCCTTGGCTGATGAGCTCCCACTGGACCAGAGCGTTGGCAAACATGGAGGCAGCAGAGGGGGGGAGCAGACAGGCCAGCCACCACGATGTTCCGCAGTAAGGGTAGGAGTTGGGTACGAGGAAGCCGGGCAGGAATGCCATCGAGTAAGCCAGTTGAGATGCTGTGCCGGCCACTCTGGCGGATGGGAACAATGTCGAGAGGAAGTAGCTGCGAAAACATGGAATGGAATTCGCTGTTGATTCTTGACCAAAGCGAGAGAGGATGCACCTGCGGAGATTCGTGAAAGAGCCCCGTCAGATCTCCCATCACCTGAAGGAGACCAACGACGCAGCGAGTAGGGCAAAGAACGCTGCCAACAAGGCCAGCGATGTGTGCGGAAAGGGGTATGCGCACAAGGCGGTGCAGATGAGGCCCGAGGCCATGAGCGTGGACCAGTGGGTGATGGCCCACGAGGTCCAGTAGGACCAATCGCTCAGGCCTGCAGGAATGGAACAGGAAGCCATGAAGGGGAAGCGAGGCACAAAACAACAACAGTTAGAAGTCCACTAATTGACCTCCATGCTATCCCCACCTAGGATTTTCATCCCCTCTCTCAGCCTCAGCTCCCTCTCGCGCACGACTTGAGCACATGCGGCCCTGGTAGGCGGCAGGAAGGCAAAAACCAGGAGCAGATTGAGAAAGGCCGCAGCGGAGGCAGCGCCGAGGTCTTCGACGGTCGCTGGCCAGGGGAAGGGGCGGAGGAGGAGGTGCACCACTGCTGGACTGCTGCTGGTGTTGGACACTGAGCTCCTCATCCCGAGGAGAGCCCTGTCGAGCGCGAACTGGAGATTGGCAAAGAACCAATAATCGCGGTAGTAGCCCAGGCCGTTATTCGCCGTCGGCGAGACATCAAAGAGGTCCAAGAGCAGCGGCGTCGGGGGCACATCGGAGTGGTTCATGCGGATAATGTAGCGCCATGACCGTGACGCGCTGCTGCTGGGTTGCAAGGCGGAGGTCCGGTGCTCATTGTCCACATCCTCGCTGGCCGAGTCGACAGCTGAAAGGACGACGATCGCGTCAAACTGGACGAGGCAACGAAGGCAATGTGAGAGGGACGGATGAAACAGGATGTGCCTGCCTCACACCTGTCGGGGATTCTGCAAACATCTTGCTGTCGCCTCTTCCATGGACCGTGTCACCTCGATGAGCTTCGAATCAAGCACGTGGGAATGGCACGACGCCTCCTCGTGACACGTCTCGACATCCTTTTGGTGCAGGTTCAGATGAGAAGGGGATGAGGGTATGATCGCGATGATTCACCTCGCATTGCTCTCTCTTAGACTTGTTGATGAACATGCAGTGGAAGCTGTTGGGCAGTTGGGCCGAGGGGCAGGACCACATGGACGATTCCCGAGGGCAGGCCAAAGCCTTTGACAGCAAGAGGACAACATCAATGACGGACTGAGTGTCGGTGCCGGGACCGGGCGCAAACAGGATGTGAGCGCGCCCGTCAGAGCCATCGGTGACCGCCGGCCCTGGGTCGGGGTCGGTCAGGGTGTGTGTTGAAGCAAGCACGCTGCATGGTGAGCACCTGAATAGGGGTTTGGACCGGACCACGAGCGTGATTCCAAGGCGACGGATGACGACGGCACGGACTGAGCACGGGGCACCGGCTTGATGTAGTAGCGGGGGATCCACATGAGCAGGAAGAACAGGGCTGGGAGGCAAATCCCCAACAGCAGCGCTCCCCATCCGCCGACGCCGAGCACAGATCGCCGGCTTCGAGTCTGCAAGAGAAAGTTCTTCTGCAGCAACGCGTGCATTGTTGCAGCGCGAGGGCGCATCAGAGTTGGGAGGAACGTCCATCTTTGGGTGGATAGCGTTTATCCACGATGTGGCCCGTCGTCACTACCGGGGCGCAAGCAGCAGCAGCAGCAGCAGCAGGCCTGTCCAGCCAGCAGGAGTTCCCCGCCTTTCCGGACGAACTGGACGTCGACCTGACGACGGTCTTCGACGGCTTGGAGGATTTCGAAACGATCTTCGCCGAGCCCCTCTTGCAGCCGAACGCAGAGGAGGCATTCGACACGCAGCAGCATGCCGAGCCAGGGGCAGAACGGGAAGAGCTTCGAGAGATTCAGGGGCTGGTGGAAAAGATAGAAAATCAGCTGTCGAGCGAAAGTCAGAGCACTGGCCCCATGTCGAGCACCCTGAGCCAGCTGCGAGGCACGCTCTCCAGGCTGCAGCAGCAGATCGCCCGCAGCGGCCATGATCAGCCGCCGCTGCAGCAGCGGAGGAACAGGGCAGCAAGGGCGTCCGAGGCAGAGTCAGCAGGCCCACGGACCGTGGGGTGCAAAAGAACCAAGGAGAGGCATCGTAAGTTCAATCAGCTTGAGGAGTTGCTCGCGGAGAAGAGGGCCCAGGCTGCAGAGCTCGAGCGGGAGAATGTGGCGTTGAGGAGACAGCAGAAGATGCTCGATGCGTTCATCCAGGTCTGTGGCGTACCCCCAGTAACGGTGTTCTTGTTTTTCGGATCTTGATGATAAGAGATTGTCATTCGTGTGTGTGCTTAGGTTCGAGATGAGCAGATCGAGAGTTGGAGCCGGCTGATGAAAGAGGGAGAATCATTTCAGATCGCATCGTTTAAATCTCATCCCTTGCTCGGATCGTTCACTGTTCGAGAGGTGATGCATGAGTAGTAGTACCGATTCCCATCGGCTACCATCGCCGTTGGACCCTCACATCATGTTTCTCATCCCCACGCGAGCAGATCAGCAAGCTTGACATGACTGCCACCGAACATCTTCTGGGCGTAATTGTCAGCGAGGCGTCCAGCCTGTTGGCTGTCATCAATAGCATGCACTCTGGTCCTGTTCCGCTGCTGCTGCCTCAGCGGCAGTCCGCAACTCAATTCTTAGATGCTTCAGCAGGATCCTCCCCCTCCATGGTCATCGGCCAGCTAGCGGGAGGCTCTCAATCCCCGCTCGCCGGTGGTGAAGGGTCATGGCCCCCTCTGGCGCTCGATTTGCTGAACGCTGCTCACGGGCCGGCGTTGCTGTCTGTTGAGGAGGCTACTCAGCGGCTAGACGCCCTTGCGCACGGCTGCGGTGATATCAGTGAGTGCATCTGCTAAGACACTGTTAGCTCAAGTCTGAACAGCTTGATTTTGCATCTTCATTGTTTCCCTCGTTCAATATGCCCTCAGTGAAATATCTCGAATTTCTAAATCCCAAGCTGTGCATGGATTGGTTAGCTTCCTCGGCTCCCGGTGTTGTGCCACGGCAGCATTGGCAGAAGGTTGCTGCCGGATGCCAGCTGAGCAAGGAACAGATACAGGACACAATCACCCTCGACTTCCTCTGTGGCCGCCTCTGTGCAAAGGTATCTTGTCATCTCCCTGCCCGATGATCTAAGCGAGCCCTCCAAATATCTCTACTCCTTTGGCCTCAGATCCGACATGAGCGGTCTCAATTGGTCTTAGCGTTGGAGGACGAAGTGATGCATCGAGCCAAGGTTTCTCCAAAAACTTTCACCCGTCCTTCTGCTCCTGCTGTTGTGGCGACTCCAGAGTCCATCATCCAGCAGCTGTCGAAGAACCTTCACAGGGAAAGGTGAGGGACTTCGAAAGGTCCTCGGTCTCAATCTTTCTGAACGCATCCCTCCCCCTCCCCTTAGATGCATCCTCTTTTTAGTAGCCGAGGTTTTCTCCAGGCATGTGCTCAACTCTCGACAGGTGGCCTCCGCCATGGTCACGTCATTGTGAGAATCTGTCGTTTTAAGTGAGCTGTTGCTGTTTGGGACAATGATCGACTATACTTTTCCCTCTCATGCAGCCCGGTGGCTATGAACGATCTCTGCATCATCCAAGAAATTGTCGCAAGCGGATCGACGGCTCCACACACCTAGCCTTATCACGTATCTCCTGGCCGAGCGACCACTTTGACACCCATGCTCGAACATGACCACATCACATTTCTACAGATGGACTCCAAGTTCTTGTTGGGGAGATCCCTGTGCTTCACCTTTGCGATCTCGTAGATCTGCGAATAGGCAGCGTGTCATCGCAGCGCAACAGATGTATTATGCTTGAATATCTTACATGTTTCAATGAGATTGTTCCCATCACTTCGTGACTCGGCTTGTCGGCCGCTCTCTCCAACCCCACGGCCCGTCTGCCGTCAAGCATGTATGGTGCAGAGATCATTGCACGCACACAATTCACGTCAACAACCAGCCCTTTGGCCAACCTCACTTGATCAACCACGTTGTTGGGGGCGTCTTTAAAATCCAGTCGTATGTTTTGTCATTGTAAACCCGAACGAATACCTGATGCACCAAGAAAAAACAAATCGATGTTACAGCCAGGTATGGATGGGCGTGCCAGCCAGCATGGCAGCACTATATGAGACTCACCCTCAGCGGAACTCCTTCTTTATAGTTGGCGGTCTTGGCGTTGAAGTCTTTGCAAAAGCCCATGATGTTGATCCCCGCCTGCCCTGCGAGCATGCATGGAAGGAGCCCTCCATGCAAACAGCTCAACACAAGCGTACACCCTTTGGCCCTGACCTAGCGCGGGGCCGACTGGAGGTGAGGGTTTCGCAGACGCCGCATTGATGACGAGCTTGATCGTGTTGGTGAGCTGCCGGGGCAGCTGCTCCTTTGCCATCCGGAGGACGGGGTGAGGAATGACTGACGATGCTTACAGGACCGGACCCGCCCAAACCATCGAAATCGATGGGGTGAGGGGCGTGTGAATCCGGTACTGATGCGGCTGCGTCCGAGCAGCAGGAACGATACTGGATATCATAC
>VFSW01006264.1_pt1 | contig 17509 bp, 17 predicted proteins | sample 5358111 | NCBI WGS metagenome assembly VFSW01 (sample SAMN11554181, study PRJNA540505) | mine drainage metagenome | isolation source: sediment from site ElyBrook_90M | place: USA: Ely Copper Mine, Vershire, VT | collected 2017
CGCCGTGGGCGAGCAGGGATTCGCGCTCTACAAGCTGCTGGACCTGGGCGACCACATCGGCGTCTCGGGTTACCTGTTTCGGACCCGGACCGGCGAGTTGACAGTTCACGTCGAGCGGCTGACGTTCCTGGCCAAGGCCATGCTGGCACTGCCGGAGAAGTTTCATGGGCTGGCGGACGTGGAGCTGCGCTATCGGCAACGGTATGTGGACCTGTTTACCAACCTCGACGCGCGCGAAGTGTTCGTGAAGCGAGCCAAGGTGCTGCGGGCGATGCGGCAGTTCTTTGACGAGCGCGGCTATCTTGAAGTGGAAACGCCGATGATGCAGCAGATTGCCGGCGGCGCAATGGCGCGGCCCTTCAAGACGCATCACAACGCCCTGGATATGGACCTGTTTCTGCGCATTGCGCCGGAGCTGTATCTGAAGCGGCTGGTGGTGGGCGGGCTGGACCGGGTGTATGAGATCAACCGCAACTTCCGCAATGAAGGCATCAGTACGCAGCACAATCCCGAATTCACGATGCTGGAGTTTTACCAGGCGTACGCGAATTATCACGACCTGATGCAGATTACCGAGGAACTGATCGAATTCGTGGCGCGGTCGGTAAATGGAACGACAAGGACGGAGTTTGGCGGGCACGAGATTGACCTGTCCAAGTGGCAGCGGCTCACGATGCGGGAGGCGATTCGCGTCTTTTGGCCTGAGGAGGCGGGCGCCAAGCCTGCGCCGGCATCGTTTGATTCGACCGAGCTGTTGCAGGCCAGGCTGCATGCGGCGATCAGCTCGCTGGAAAGATCGGCGGGCGAAACCACGCGGCTTAGTCCGGAGCGGATAGGGGAGTTGAAGAGGATTTGCGAGGCCTTGACGGAGGTGTACTACGACTCGATGAAGGGCGCGCCGGCGGGTAAGACCGTCTACAACCTCTTCGAAGCGGTGGTTGAGCCGTTCCTGATCCAGCCGACAATCATCTATGACTATCCGGTGGAGGTTTCGCCGCTATCGAAGGCCAAGCCGGACGATCCGGCTCACGTGGAGCGGTTCGAGTTTTTCGCCGGTGGGTTTGAACTAGGCAATGCCTTCAGCGAGTTGAACGATCCGGTGGAGCAGCACAAGCGCTTTGAGCAGCAGCTCGGGGAGCGCGGGCGCGGCGACGACGAGGCGCACCAGATGGACGAGGATTACGTGCGGGCGCTCGCCTACGGGCTGCCACCAACGGGCGGTGAAGGCATCGGGATTGACCGGCTGGTGATGCTGCTTACAGGTTCGAAGTCGATCCGGGATGTGATTCTGTTCCCACTGATGAGAAAAGAGCAGGAGAGACAGGGATCAGGGGCCATTGCTCAGGGGTCAGGGGCCGGCGGTCAGGGATCAGGAAACCAGCTTTGAATATTCTTTTTGTCGGCGACATATTTGGGAGTGCGGGGCGGCGGATTGTGCGCGAGCATATCGGGCACATTCGCGAAGCCAATGCGGTGGACCTGGTGGTGATTAACGCCGAGAATGCTGCCGGGGGCTTTGGGGTAACTCCGCAGATTGCCGAGGACCTGTTCGACCTAGGCGCGGATGTTCTGACGACGGGCAACCATGTTTGGGACAAGCGCGAGTTGCTGGAGTATCTCAGCTCGGTAAAGGCCGAGAGCCAGGAGCGGCCGCGGCGGGTGCTTCGGCCCGTGAACCTTCAGCCGGGATTGCCCGGACATGGCGTATTTGAAGGCACCACGGCGGGCGGCGTGCGCTTCGCGGTGATCAACCTTATGGGCCGGGTGTTCATGAACGCGACCAACGACCCGTTCCATGCCATCAACGATCAGTTGAAGGGCATCTCCGCGAAAGTGATTGTGGTGGACTTTCACGCGGAGGCGACGAGCGAAAAAGTAGCGATGGGCTGGCACCTGGATGGCCGCGTGACGGCGGTGCTGGGGACGCATACACATATTCCTACGGCAGATGAACGCGTTTTGCCCGGGGGGACGGCGTACCAGACGGACGTGGGCATGAGCGGTCCCTACGACAGCGTGATTGGGGTCGAAAAAGAGATGGTGCTGCACCGTTTCCTGACCGGCATGCCGGGCAAGTTTGAGGCGGCGAAGGGAAATCCGAAGATGTGCGCGGCGCTGATCGCGTGTGATGAGGCGACGGGACGCGCGTTCTCCATTCAGCGCATCATGTTGGGGGAGTGAAGCACCGTTATGGCTTATGGAGCGGGGTTGAGCCTGGTGCTGCCGATTTCGGGCGGCAAGGGGCGGCCCTTGATGGTGGTCACGTTCGGCTGAAGCGCCTTGACGGGCGCCATGGTGGGAGCGAAGTGGGCCGCTTTGATCAATTTACCCTTGCTGTTGAAGGTCATGCTCCACTCCATCGGCCGCGCGTCGAGGTTCACGAACCGGATGATGGAGCCGCCGTCCCGGGGAATCTCCAGCGTGGGCCCCATGGCCGCGGGGAACACCTGCTTGTCAGGGGTCTGCGCCACGAATGCCGCCTTGGGATTGGCCCCGGCGAGTGCGGCGTAGCAAAGACCTGTCATGACCCAGTCGGGGGACTTTTCAAGATCTTCCTCGGCCCGAATGTGATTGAAAGCGGAGATGGTCAAGGCATTGATGGGCGCCGGTGAAAAGAGCGAATATCCGCGGCGGAGAATGGGGATGATCCGCACGCGCCCCTGGCCAGATCTTGGAATCGACACCGAAAACATGCTCACGTCGCCGGCGCCATTGTTCCTGGAAAAGCGCAACAGGACATGGTTGGGGAAGACCGGGCAAACCAATTGCTGATAGGTCCAGTCGCCTTCGTTGAAGCCGAGAGCCACAAATCCGGCGCGCTCGCGGATGGATGCTTCGGCATCGGCTTCCACATCCTGGTCCTGACGGGTCATCTCGCCGGCGTTGCGGACCTCAAGGTAGAGAGGAGATTCGGCGGTTCTTGAATTCACATCGAACTTTGCTGCCGCGAACGGGTCTTGCGCGGGTGGGATCACCTTGACACGAATTCCCTGGGAATCATCCTGCGCCTGGGCGTACAGAGACGCGACGGCTGCTGTAGCGGCGATCATCAGGGCGATGCGTAGGAATTTGGAGGTTACCATACTTCTCTTAGACTACCACCGCGCAAAAAAATGACCTTCGGGAACTCAAGGCGCAAAAAGGGCAGCCGATGAGCGGGCTGCCCTTTTTGATCCCAGGATTGAAACTGTGGACGGACTCCACCGGAGCCCGTCCAATTAACTATTAGTGAGTTGGACGATGACCGGCCGGTTTGCGGACCGGAGCCTTCTTCTTCACTTCCGGAATCACCTGACCGTCGCGGAGTACGATTTGCGCGGTCTGCGCGGCGGTGGCGGTGGCCGGAATCTGGGTGTAGGTGTCGTAGGTGCCGATCAACTCCGCTGCGGGCTGGGTCTTGAATTCGAATCCAGGCTGCGGAACATCCTTTTCTTCCAGCGGCTTCTTCAGGTTGACGGTGAAGTCGGCCACCTTGGCATCCTTGGCGTCCTGGGTCACAGCCACGTTGATCTGGGAAGTGGTGGCGGAGATCACGATTCCGGGGACCTGGGTTTCCTTGTCCTTGAGCAGCGCCCATAGCTTGGCGGCGGCGGCCTAGGTGCCGAGGGCCAGGACGGTTTCCTTGTCGCCGAGGGCCAGGGTGTTGAGGGCGGGGGTGGCGGCGATCAGATCATGAATCTGCTCGGCCGGGCTCTTGGCCGGAGTAATGACGAGGGTTCCGGGCGGGAACGTGGAAGCCTGGGCCTGGGTCTTGATGGCGTCGAGGCCGTCGAGAGCACCGTGGTACTTCTTGTAGTAATACTCGAGCTTGGGTTCGATCTGCGCTTTGTAGGCCGGGGGAGCGAAGTCCCAGACACGAGCAAAGAACCACACCGCCTGGACCAGGTTCTGAGCGGGTCCGGGCTGGGCATAAGCCTGAGCCAGTTGCAGAGTATCGACCAGGCCGGTGGTCTTGCTTTCATCGTCCGTGAAGAGCTTCAATTCCGCCACATACTGATCCTGGGCATTCTTGAAGTCCTTCTTGGAGATGGCGTAGTCCAGGGCAATGGCCGAGTGGAAGATTGGGAATGCGGCGTGGGTCAGCTTCTTCCATTCATCGTCGGAAGTTTCGGCTGGTTTGGGAACGTTGAGCCCCTTTTGAGCCAGCGCCGCGGCATCGTCGAGAGTCTGGGCGTCGCCGGTCTTGCCTCCCTGCTGCTTCTTGATCAGAACCGAGTAGAGGATGGCCTTGAGGTTATTCGGGTCGACCTGGAGCATGCGACTAGCCGCACTGAGTTCCTTGTCCTGGTCGCCGGTGGCCTGGTAGGTGTCCACGAGCATATCCAGAACAGCTTTCTTGACCACGCTTTGAGGATAGGCCTGCAGAAAGCTTTCGAGGGCCGCGGCTTTGGCCTTGGGGTCGGTTTGAGTGATGGCCATTTGATATGCGTTGTATTCGGCCGGATCCTTGATAGTGATCTGGTTCGAATCCTGTGCACGCAGCGTGGGCGCGGAAACGAGACTGATGCTCGCCAGCGCCACCACAGACGCAAAGACTAACTTCTTCATTCAGTGCTCCTGGGAAATGCCGAAATGGAAATCAAGATTCAAGACTCTCTCGCAGAAAGAACGACCGTTCTGCCTGTTCGGTTCAGTACCGGTTGAATAGGAAAGCAGTACCGCGGCTTCCTGTGCTGTGTTGGAAGGATTATAGAAAGCCCTGCTCCCCCTGACAAGCAAAGTTCTACATGAAAAACGTTTACCCATGGGACTGCGAGGAGAGTATAGCGGATGAACTGCACGGGAAGTCGATGGCAAAGCCGCCGATTTCGAGGGAGTTTCCGCGTCCGTAGGAATGCGCCCCTCCCGCAGGCCACCGGTACAGTTTCCACGATCGAGCCCCCAAAGCTCTCGGCGCCTAAAGCATTAGACACTGCGCCGGGCAAAACTGTTCCTGAGAAGTTTAGATGCACTCCGGCGAAATGTGCTCACGAAAAATGCCTACTGGAGCAATCGTACCAGTTCAATCTGCTCGGCCAGAAAGGCGTCGTGGCCGTGATCGCTGGTCATGTGGCGATAGTCGGCGGAGACACCTGCGGCGCGGATTGTTTCAACAAATTGTCGCACGGATTCGGCGGGAAAGAGCCAGTCGGAGCTGATGCCGACGAAGGTGAGGCGGGCGGTAATGCGACCGAAGACCTTCTCGGGGGATGATTGCCCGTGCAGGGGATCCCATGTATCCATGGTGCGGAGGATGGCGAGATAGGCGTTGGCGTCGAAGCGCTCGATGAAGCGCTTTCCCTGATGATCGAGGTAGCCGGCGATGTCGAAGCGTCCGCCGATGAGGCCTCCGCCCTGGTCGTCGAGGCCCCAAGGATCTTCGCCGTTGCGGTTGGGATTGCGGCCGTAGCGCTCGTCGAACAGGGGGGCGGATTTATAGCTGAGCATGGCGATCTGCCGGGCGAGGGCGAGTCCCATGCGGGGAGGGCGCTGGGGCAGGTAGTGGCCACCCCGCCAGTCGGGGTCGCGCTGAATGGCCTGGCGCTGGAGGTGATTCAGGGCCAGGCCCATGGCGGTGAGGGGCGCTACGCCGATAATGACGGCGCGCTCGACGCGTTCAGGGAAGAGGACGGACCACTCAAGCGCCTGCATGCCGCCCAGAGAGCCGCCGAGGACGAGGCGGAGGCGGTGGATTCCGAGAGAGTCAAGGAGCTGCGCCTGGGCGCGAACATTGTCGCCAATGGAGATGAGGGGAAAGTCCCCGCCGTAGGGCTCGCCCGTCTCGGGATTGACTGAGCCGGGGCCTGTGGAACCGTAACAGGAGCCGAGGAGGTTGATACAGATGACGAAGTCGTGGTCGAGTGACAAGACGGCGCCGGGGGCGAAGATTTCGGGCCACCATGAGCCCACCAACGCGGAGCCTGAGAGGGCGTGACACACCAGCACGGCATTGTCGCGGGCGGCATTGAGGCGGCCATACACGGCGTAATGCAGTGTGACGCCCGCGAGGGTTCGGCCGCAATCGAGCAACAGGTGCTCATCGAGCACAAAGTCGCCTTCATAGGTGGGAACCGGAATTTGCGTTCCGGCCCCCGGTAGAACTGGCCCCTCGCCGGCCGGAGTTCGAGCTTCGCTCATCACAATCATTGTGCAGCATGACCCGCCGTTGCTGTCTCACCGGCGAGAGAATGCCCGTTCGCGACCTCGATGGCCTGGTCGAGATCGGCAAGGATATCGCGGATGTCTTCAATGCCGACGGAGAGGCGCACCAGTTCGGGGGTGACGCCGGTTCCGGCCTGCTCCTCCACCGAAAGCTGCTGGTGGGTGGTGGAGGCGGGATGAATGACGAGGGATTTGGCGTCTCCGATGTTGGCCACGAGCGAGAACAGTTCGAGCGAATCGATCAGCTTCTTGCCAGCGTCGTAGCCGCCCTTGATGCCAAAGGTAATGAGCGCTCCCTGTCCGGTAGGAAGGTACTTTTTGGCTCTGGCGTGATAGGAGCTGGACTCCAGGCCAGGATAATTGACCCACTCGACCCCGGGATGCTGTTCCAGATGGCGGGCGACGGCGAGGGCGTTCTGGGAATGACGCTCGAGGCGGAGATGAAGCGTCTCAATGCCCTGGAGCAGCAGAAAGGCGCTGAAAGGCGAGAGGGCGGCGCCGGTGTCGCGCAACCCCTGGACGCGCGCCTTGAGGATGAAGGCAAGGGGTCCGAAGGCCTGGGTATAGGAGAGGCCGTGATAGGAGGGGTCGGGCTCGCTGAATTCCTTGAAGCGGCCGGATGCCGCCCAGTCGAACTTGCCGGCATCGACGATGATGCCGCCGATGGTGGTGCCATGGCCGCCGAGGAACTTGGTAGCGGAGTTGACGACGATGTCCGCACCCCACTCGATGGGGCGTACCAGCGCCGCGGAGGCGGAGGTGTTGTCAACGACGAGGGGCAGGCTGTGCTCGTGGGCGATGGCGGCAAGCTTTTCGATGTCGGCGACGTCGAGCTTGGGATTGCCCAGGGTCTCGGTGTAGATTGCGCGGGTCTTGTCGTTGATGGCGGCGCGGAGGCCATCGAAGTCGTCGGCGTCAACAAAGCGGACAGTGATGCCGAGGCGCGGCAGGGTGTAGTGGAAGAGGTTATAGGTGCCTCCATAGAGTGAGGTAGTGGAGACGATTTCATCGCCCGCCGCGGCCAGCGTCGTGATCACCAGCGTCTCCGCCGCCTGGCCGGAGGCCGTGGCAAGGCCGGCGACACCTCCCTCAAGCGCCGCAACCCTCTTCTCAAAGACGTCGGTGGTTGGGTTCATGATGCGGGTGTAGATGTTTCCGAACTCCTTGAGCGCGAAGAGGCGCCCGGCGTGATCCGCGTCCTGAAAGAGGTAGGAGGTGGTCTGGTAGATGGGAACAGCACGGGACCCGGTCGCGGGATCGGGCGACTGGCCTGCGTGAACGGCAAGGGTGGCGAACTGGCGCTGTTTTGGTTCGGACATGGTGGGCTCCTTGGGGCTGCTGCACGTTGGCTGGTTGGAGCGGCGGGGTGGCCGCGTGGTGGGGTGGAAAACTCGTGCCTAGAATGAAGTCGGCCCGAATCCTTTGGAGGACCCGGGCCGTTTTGGTTTCAAGATCGGTTGCGCTTATCGCATTCGCGTCTCGAGAGCCACACGGACAGGTCCGCCTGCCATACACATACACATGGCCATGACCTCAATTCCGGATTCCCTTGAGTTTCGCATTAGGGGCAGTATCTGCGGAGGGGTGCAGGAAAGTCAAATGGAATTACGAGGATAAGTTCGCGGGGGATTGCAGATGGCGAGCCGGTTCGCCCTGTGCGTTGAAGTCATGGTCTTGCGGAATAGCGGCGGGATTGAAGAGGATTGGGTTCGACGTTTCGATCGCTCGCGCGCGGGATGTGACGGCGAGGCGGTCTCCGGGGGGAGAATCATTCCGTTGGGAGGATCCGAATGAATTGGTAGACCGCAGCTTTGAGCGTGCTTGCAGCTTTGCTGATTGCGAGCGCATGGGCGCAGGCCGGGAAGGATGGATGGGTGTCCCCGTCTCACCCGATTGCCACAGGCAAAGCGCCGGGCATGAAGGTGCAACTGCTGAGTTCGAACGGCAGCGAGAAGACCTATGCAGTGATCTTCAGCAAGGGCGACGAAGCGTTTTCAGGCTTGACGGACTTTGCGCGGCAATACAATGTGACGGCGGCACATTTTACCGCCATTGGCGCGCTGAACGGAGCGGAGCTGGCTTGGTTTGATCCTTCGCGAAAGATGTATAAGGTCATTCCAGTGAATGGGCAGGTGGAGGTGCTGTCGATGGTCGGCGATATAGCACTCTACAAAGGCAAGCCAGCGGTGCATACGCACATGATTGCCGGGTTTCCGGATGGATCGACGCGCGGCGGCCACGTGCTGGAAGCCCACGTGAATCCCACGCTGGAGGTAATGGTGACGACGGAACCCAATGCGATGCACAAGCGCCTTGATCCTGCGACCGATTTGACCCTGATTGACCCCACTGTGCAGGAATGACGAACGGCAAATTCAACAGTCAAAAGACCCTAAGGAGATCGAAGCATGGAGCCTGTACGAATCATTGCACGAGCCGTAGCCAGCGATGGAAAAGCCGAAGAGCTGAAGGCCCTATTACAGAAGATGATTGCACCGACACGATCCGAATATGGCTGTCGCTACTATGAGCTTTTCGAATCGAATGTAGCAGGCGTTTTTTACTTCCACGAGTTGTGGAACAGCAAGCAAGATCTGGATGCGCATGCGGCGAGCAAACATTTTACTGAAATCTTTGGCAAGGCGAAGGAATTGATGAAGGAGCCGCTGGAGGTGAACTTCCTGCAGGAGGTTCAGTAGGTTTTTCCGCAAGAGATTCAGCAGGCTTGAGAATGGCCTGCCCGTCGATTGAATGCGAAGCGATGCGAACTACTCGTCCGGCTTCCAGACATAAGCGCCGGACTGGGGCAGGCCGATGTGCGCGAGGACGCGGTAGACGAACTGGCGCGCCATTTCCGAGGAGTCCGCGGGGCGGTTGTAGAAGGCGGGAATGACGGGGAAGATGACGGCACCGGCTTCTGCCGCGAGGGTCATGTTGCGCAGATGAATGCGGTTGAAGGGCGTCTCGCGCACGCAGAGGATGAGGGGGCGGCGCTCTTTGAGCGTGACGTCTGCGGCGCGCGCGATGAGCGAGTTGGCGAGGCCGTTGGCGATTGCGGCGAGAGTGCCCATGGAGCAGGGCAGGACGATCATGCCGCTGGAGGGATGGCTGCCGCTGGCGATGGATGCGCCGATGTTGGCGTCGGCGTGCTGGATGGTCTTGGCGGGCGCCGCGCCGAGGAGCTTTTCGAGAAGATCGGTGCGGCCGGAGACGTTGAGTTCTTCGGCGAGGACGCGGAGCGAGTTTTCAGAGGCGACAAAGTGGACACGGGCAACGCGGACGTCGGCTTCAAGGGCGAGAAGAAGTTCGCGGCCGAAGATTGCGCCCGATGCGCCGGTGAGGGCGACGGTTAACTCGATGGCTTCCACTGAATCGTACTCCGTTCGCTGAAGCTGTTGCGGTTCATGGTTTCCCATCCTTCCGCAAAAAGCGAGGAAGGATGGGGACGGTGATTGGTGCGTTTTGTGAGCTACTCGCCGAGTACTCGCTTGAAGATGGCGTCAACGTTGCCGAGTTGGCGGGTGTAGTCGAAGGTGCGGTTGAGTTGCTCGGGGGTCAGCAGCGCTGCGATCTGCGGATCGGCGGCGACTTCGTCGCGGAAGAGCAGATCTTCTTTCCAGGCACGCATTGCGTGGGACTGGACCAGGCGATAGGCATCTTCGCGCAACATGCCCGCCTCGGAGAGGTCGAGCAAAAGCTGTCCTGAGAAGATGAGGCCGCCGGTGCTTTCGAGATTGCGCTTCATGCGAGCGGGATAGATGAGAAGGCGGTCGATGAGGTTTTCGGTTTTCGCCAGCAGGTAATCGACGAGGATGGTGGAATCAGGGAAGATGACGCGCTCGACAGAGGAATGCGAGATGTCGCGTTCGTGCCACAGCGGGATGTTCTCAAAGGCCGCCTGGGCATTGCCGCGCAGGACACGGGCGAGGCCGCTGATCTGCTCGCTGGTGATGGGATTCTTTTTGTGGGGCATGGCGGAGGAGCCCTTCTGCTTTTCGCTGAAGTACTCCTGCGCCTCGCGGACCTCGGTGCGTTGGAGGTGACGAATTTCGACCGCGATTTTGTCGAGGGTGCTGCCGATGATGGCCAATGTGGAGATGTATGCGGCGTGGCGGTCACGCTGGATAACCTGGGTGGTGACGAGCGCCGGATTGAGGCCCAGGCGCGCACAAATGCGCTCCTCGTGCTCGGGTTTTAAATGGCCGAAGGTTCCCACGGCGCCGGAGAGCTTGCCGACGCGCATATCCTCGGCGGCAGCGTCGAAGCGGACGAGGTTGCGCTGCATTTCGGCGTACCAGTTGAGCAGCTTGAGGCCAAAGGTGGTGGGTTCGGCGTGAATGCCATGTGTGCGGCCGATGGTGGGGGTGTGCTTGAACTCGATGGCGCGGCGCTTAAGCACGGCCAGCAATGAGACGAGGCCGGCGCGGATGTGCATCGAGGCTTCCTTGACTTGCAGGGCCTGCGCGGTACCGACCACATCGTTGGAAGTGAGTCCATAATGCAGCCAGCGCGACTCGGCAGCGAGTCCTTGCGCGGTCAGGCTTTCGGAGACAGCAGTGGTGAAGGCGATCACGTCGTGCTTCACTTCCGCTTCGATCTTGTGGATGCGATCGACGGAAAAGCTGGATTTAGAGGCGATGGCTTCAGCGGCGGCCGCGGGAATGACGCACTCCTCGGCGAGCACGGTGCTGGCGGCCGACTCAACCTGCAGCCAGCAACGATACTTGTTCTCTTCGGTCCAGATGCGGCCCATGGCGGGACGGGTATAGCGATCAATCAAAGGAAGCTCCTAACGGGGCGGACATGGCAGCAGGACCGCGCACGAAAGCTCGGGCCAACACTCGATTGTACGGGGCGAGCGCCTTCAGTTGCGAGGGATGTTGAGGCGCAGAAACAGTTCGTCGTAGAGCAGGCCGCGACCGGGCTTGTAGGGCTGGAACCATTCGCCATCGATGACGAGTTGGGGGATGGCGCGCTTGCCGACGTGACGCATGACCTCATCGGAGGCGGCGGGATCGTCGTCCACATTGATCTCGGCGTAGGACACTCCGTGAGAGTCCAGAAACTTCTTTGCGGCCCGGCAGTCGCGGCACCAGGCTGCGGTGTAGATCTGAACCTTCATACGTACAATTGTACTGTGTTTTCGGGCTTTCAGGATCGGTGAGGCATGACCGCGGACGAGATCAAGACATTGCTGAAGCTTGCGCCCCATCCGGTGGAGGGGGGATATTTCCGGCGAACGTTCACTTCGGCCGGAACGGTGGATTTGGCCCGCGGCGTTCGGGCCCAGGGAAGCGCCATCTACTACCTGCTGGAGCCCGGAGCTTTTTCAGAATTGCACGCGCTGGAGTCGGATGAGTTGTTCCATTTTTACCTTGGCGATCCGGCGGAGATGCTGCACCTGTATCCGGACGGCAGTTCGGCTGTTTTTACACTGGGGCCGGATCTGAAGGCGGGACAGCATGTGCAACTGCACGTTCCTGCGCGAGTATGGCAGGGAATGCGCCTTATTGGCGACGGCAAAATGGCCTTGATGGGGTGTACGGTGACGCCGGGATTTGATTTTGCCGATTACAGGAACGCGACCTATGCGGATCTGGCGGCGAGATGGCCGGCGCAGGCGGAGAGAATCCGGGCGCTGACGCGGGGCTAGGCTTGCTGGCCGAGAAATGTCTCTCAGGTGCTTCCCTCAGATGCTGAAGCCCCGGGCTTATTTTGTTCGCTTGATGGACTTGTCAGGTTGGCGCCTGGAAACGCAGATCCTTGGACTCGCTGCGTTTGCTCAGGTTGACAGCGTTTGTAATACGGACGTTAGAAACAGGAAACTAGGATGAGCGGCGATCGCGGAAGAAGCTGCGCAGCAGTTCGGAGGATTCATCGGCGAGAGTTCCCTGCTCGACCTGCATCTGGTGGTTGAGCTTTGGGTGGTTGAGCACCGAGAGAACGGAGCCGGCTGCTCCGGCCTTGGGATCGGCGGCGGCAAAGACGAGTCGGTCGAGGCGGGCGTGAACCATGGCTCCGGCGCACATGGCGCAGGGCTCCAGGGTGACATAGAGAGTGCAGCCGTTGAGGCGATAGTTGCCGAGGACGGTGGCAGCGGCGCGCAGTGCGACGATCTCGGCGTGGGCGGTGGGGTCGTTGTAGCGGAGGACGCGATTCTGACCGCGGGAGATGATGGCGCCGTTGTGGACTGCGACGGCTCCGATCGGGACCTCGCCGGCATCGGCGGCCTGGCGGGCTTCGTCGAGGGCGGCGTGCATTGCTTCGGCGTCGGCAATCATGGTTGAGATGGTAGCGCGGCAGGCTGCTGCTGGGTCATGCAGTGGAGGGCGCCAAGGCCCCAGATGAGGTCGACGGAGTGGATGCCTATGACCTCGCGGCTGGGAAAAAGCTCGGCAAGGATGTCGAGGGCGCGGCGGTCGTTGGGATCGTGGAAGGTGGGCACCAGGACGAGGTCGTTGGCTACGTAAAAATTGGCATAGCTGGCGGGCAAACGCTGGCCGCGGAAGACGACGGGGCGCGGAAGAGGAAGTTCGACGAGGTTGAACTGTTTGCCGTCGAGGGTGCGGGCGGCTTTGAGGCGGGCGAGGTTTTCGGCAAGCGGCTCGTGATTGGGGTCGGCGGTGTCGGGTTCTACGGCGGTGACGATGGTGGCAGGCGCAGCGAAGCGGCTGATGTCGTCGACGTGGCCGTGGGTGTCGTCGCCGGCGACTCCGCGATTGAGCCAAATGACATGATCGATTCCCAGGAAATCGTGGAAGGCTTTTTCAAGTTGGTCGCGGCTCACGCCGGGATTGCGCTGCTGGACTTCGCTGAGGAGGCACTCTTCGGTAGTGAGGAGAATGCCCTGGCCGTTGGTGTCGATGGAGCCGCCTTCGAGAACGAGGCGGCGCGGACCGTCGGCCAATTCGAGTACCGGTTGCCATTCGGGCAGGCTTAACTGCTCGGCTACGCGGGCAGGGATCTGGGCGGCGCGATGCCAATCGGAGGATTTGGCCCAGGCATTGAAATGCCAGTTGGTAATGGCGACGTGACCCTGGGAATTGCGAACAAAGATGGGGCCGGAGTCGCGGGTCCAAACGCGGTCGGTGGGCCAGGTGTGAAAGCTCACTGCGTCGAGATTTGCGCCGGCACGGGCGAGAACGCTCTGGGCGCGCTGCTGCGACTTTGGATCCTGAACAAGGATGTGCACGCGCTCGCGGGCGGCAAGGAGACGGAGGATTTCCGCATAGAGCCACGGGATGGGCTGGAACTTGCCCGGCCAGTCTTCAGGGTTGTGGGGCCACGCGAGCCATGTAGCTTCGTGGCGATCCCACTCCGCAGGCATGCGGTAGCCGAGTTCGCGCGGTGTTTTCGTTGTGACGTTCAAAAAGCAGGTCCTTCGACTCGCTGCGCTCGCTCAGGATGACAGCATTTTTGGTTGAACATTGATGACAGCACTTCTGCTTTAACTTTGATCACAGCTCTTTGGGCTGAACTTAGATGACGGTAGTCAGGCCAAGGATGAAAGCGGCCTGCAGTTTTGAGCCTATTTGGGATCTCCGTCGGACGACCATGGGCGCGCGGGATCGAGGAAGCGGCTGGTGATGGGCGCGTAAGCATCGATGCGGCGGTCACGAAGAAACGGCCAGTTGCGGCGGGTGTCCTCAAGAAGCACGAGGTCGATTTCGCCGAGCAGAACTTCTTCCGCATCGTGCGAAGCCTTGGTGATAATGCGGCCAAAGGGGTCGGCCAGAAAACTGCCGCCCCAGAACTCGAGCCCCTGTCCATGGGCGCGATTGCCGAGCACATCGCCGTGTTCGTGGCCCACGCGGTTGACGCCCGCGACGTAGACGCCGTTGGCGATGGCGTGTGCGCGCTGGATGGTTTGCCACGCATCGTATTGCGCTGCGCCGAACTCGTCTTTCTCGGCCGGGTGCCAGCCGATGGCGGTGGGGTAGAAGATCACTTCCGCGCCTTGCAGAGCGGTGAGCCGCGCGGCCTCGGGGTACCACTGATCCCAGCAAACGAGGGTGCCGATGCGGCCAACGGAGGTGTCTGCCACCTTGAACCCGAGATCGCCGGGGGTGAAGTAATACTTTTCGTAGTAAAGGGGGTCGTCGGGGATGTGCATCTTGCGGTACACGCTGACGATGGCGCCGTCGGCATTCAGCGTGACCGCCGTATTGTGGTAGAGGCCGGGGGCGCGGCGTTCGAAGAGCGATGCAACGATAGCGACCCGCTCTTCGCGAGCCACATGAGCAAGCGCGGCCGTGGTGGGACCGGGAATGGTTTCGGCGAGGTCGAAGAGGCGAAGGTCTTCGCGCTGGCAGAAATACTGGGCGCGAAACAACTCGGGCAGGCAGACAATATTGGCGCCGAGCCGGGCCGCCTGGCGGATGTGCCGAATGGCCGAGTCGAGATTGTCTTCGGGGTTTGGACCCATGCTCATCTGCACGAGACCAACGTTGTATTTGCGCGAACTCGACGTCATTGGTTGCCCGCTCTCCTCACACGGCAAGGCCAACCCCGCGCTGCGGGATTGGCCTCAAATCACTGATGAAGTTCCGCCGCTAGTCTTCGTCAAGAATCAGAACAGCAGCAGCGATGGTAGTGGTCCACATTCCGCGCTTATCGCCAACAGCCGACTGCGTAATGTTGCTGGTGCGGACGATTTTGTTGGAGATGCGGTAGATCTCCTTCTTCTCGTCCCAGCTCTTGTCGGGATCGAAGTCGACGTCGAGCGTGGTGGCGAGCATTTCGGCAGCCAGTTCCTCTGCATATTCGCCGGCCTGCTCTTCAGTTTCGCCGAAGCTGTGGTGCTCGCTCAGGTAGCCGTAGGTGTTGCGATCGGCGGGGATGGCCACGCCGATGCTTGAAACGATGAGGCGGTGCGGCTCGCGCGTGGAGTTCTCCGCAATGACTGAAAAGACGACTTCCCCATGATTCAGGTACTTGAGGCCTTCCTTGCGGGTGATGACTTTGCACTGCGGCGGAAAGATGGATGAGACGCGCACCAGATTCTGCGATGCGATTCCGGCATCCCGAAGGGCCAGCTCAAAGGAGGTCAAACGCTCCTTATGTTTGCCTACACCCTTGGTAAAAAACAGCTTCTTCGGGACCATGCTTTTTCCCAATTTCTATGTGTCCTCCGTGAACTTCAAGATCGCGATTTCCGCGAAAGGTTCCCGGTTGAGTTTATCGCATTCAGCCGGGTAGAAACAGGATGGGCCGTGATTTCATGGGACGTTTACATCGATCCGGTCAACATATGGGCGGGAGCGCGGCGGTCTCGCCGGTCGCCGAGCGAGCTTTATGGCGATATTTGCGGGGATTTGCGGTACCGGCGTAACTTTCCGCTCGGTTCGGTGTTTGGGAGAGTATGAAGTGGCAATATTGGCTCGGAATTCCCGTTTTGAGCGCAGGAATGGCGAGTGTGGCAGTTCTTTCGCAAGATGCCGCGCCCTCGCAACCGCCGCCTCAAGGATATGCTGCACCACCCAATGTTCCTCCTCCGCCTCCCGCAGATGGACCGGTGGTGCTGGATTGGACTCCGGCAGCGATGACGCAACTGAGCGCCGAGGCGGCGGTGAAGTCCAGTTTCACGCTGGACCGCAACATGCTGGGCATAGCCGCGGGCATGATGCCGGACTCGGATGAGCCGACGAGGCAGGCGATCAACAAGATTGACGGCGTGAGCGTGCACCTGCTGCGTTTTGGCGCCGGAGGCGTGCCGGATGAGGCGGCAGTGAGCGCGATCCGGGACGCGTACCACCTGCGCGGCTGGAAGCATGTTGTGACGAGTACGAATAGCGGAGGGCCGGTACACAACGGGACGACGGACGTTTGGATGGTGATGGACGGCATCAACGTGCGCGGCGCGGTGGTGCTGGCGGAGACACCGAAGTCGGTGACGCTCGTGACGGTAGCCGGAAACTTGAGCCCGATTGACATTCTCCATCTGCGCGGGCATTTCGGAATTCCAAGGTTTGATGGCGATGGCGTGAGAAGCGAGCGGGGAAGATAGAGTCCGCTCAACGTTGCCACCCCTAAATTGCAGGTGTTAGCCTTCCTGTGAACATACGCCTGGAAGGGACACCACGATCTACTATGCAAACGACCTATAACGGGCTGGAATTGCCCAAAGACGGGCAGCCGATCGAATTCAACCACGGACAGTATCAAATCCCCGACAATCCAATCATTCCTTTCATCGAGGGTGACGGCACCGGGCGCGACATCTGGAAGGCCTCGCAGCGGGTCTTCGATGCCGCGGTGGCGAAAGCTTACGGCGGAAAACGCAGCATCAAGTGGTTTGAGATTTTCGCCGGTGAGAAGGCCTATCGGCAGTTCAACAACTGGCTGCCGGACGACTCCGTCGCGGCCGCGCGCGATCTGCGCGTTTCCATCAAAGGGCCGCTGACCACGCCAATCGGCGGGGGCATTCGCTCACTCAACGTGGCTCTGAGGCAGATTCTGGATCTTTATAGCTGCGTGCGGCCGGTGAAGTACTACCAGGGCGTGCCCAGCCCGGTGAAGCACCCGGAAAAAGTGGACATCGTGATCTTTCGCGAGAACACAGAGGATGTGTACTCGGGCATCGAGTTCAGAGAGGGCACCGACGAAGCCGCCAAACTGATCCGCTTTCTCAACGATGAGATGCTCAAAGGCGGCAAGAAAAAGGTTCGCATCGACTCCGGCGTAGGCATCAAGCCGATCTCGATCTTCGGCAGCAAGCGGCTGGTGCGCTATGCCATTCGCAGCGCTCTGGAGACGGGCCGCAAGACGGTGACCCTGGTGCACAAGGGCAACATCCAGAAGTTCACCGAGGGAGCATTCCGCGAGTGGGGCTACGAGGTTGCCACCGAGGAGTTCCGCGCGCAGACGGTGACCGAGCGTGAGAGCTGGATTCTGGGCAACGTGGAAGCAAACCCCGGCATCTCCATTGAAGAGAATGCCGCGCTGATTGAGCCGGGCATGGAGTTTGCACCGCCGGCCTTCCGCGACAGCGTGTGCGCTGAAGTGAAGGCTGTGCTTGATTCGATCGGCAAATCTCACGGGAACGGCGCATGGAAATCGAAGGTCCTTATCAATGACCGTATCGCCGACTCGATCTTCCAGCAGATCATCCTTCGCCCGGCGGACTATAGCGTGCTGGCCACCACCAACCTCAACGGCGACTACATCTCCGACGCAGCCGCGGCGCAGGTCGGCGGGCTTGGCATTGCCCCCGGAGCCAACATTGGCGATGGCTTTGCCGTATTTGAGGCCACCCACGGCACCGCTCCTAAATATGCAGATAAGGACATGATCAACCCCGGCTCGGTCATCCTGTCGGGCGTAATGATGCTGGACTTCATGGGCTGGAAAGAAGCGGCCAAGCTCATCG
>VFSW01006265.1_pt1 | contig 17506 bp, 15 predicted proteins | sample 5358111 | NCBI WGS metagenome assembly VFSW01 (sample SAMN11554181, study PRJNA540505) | mine drainage metagenome | isolation source: sediment from site ElyBrook_90M | place: USA: Ely Copper Mine, Vershire, VT | collected 2017
CACCAAGTCACCATTGGTTGTTGCAGTATTTTAGACTCCCTTGGATTCCGGAAAACCGGCGCCACGTGATTTCCAGCCCTCATCCTTAATAATGATATTCCAGATTGAGCCCCCATTCTCGTGGTGGCGCGTATTCAACACTCGCAAGTCCTAATGATGGCAGGAAATCAATGCCAGACAACAAATAGTGCCTATTCGTAAGATTCGTGCCAAAGGCAGCGATACTCCAAGTTTTATCCTGGGTTGCAAAAGTCAACCTGCCATTGACGAGCCCATAAGCTGCCTGTGTCCCCACCGGACTATTGGCGACATCATGATAGATTGTACTTTTGTAAGCGTAGTCCAATCTTGCCGCCAAATCGAAGCGTTCAAGAATTCGCAGATCATATTCGGCTGAAGCGGTGGCGGACCATTTTGGTGTATCAACAAATTGACTGGCCGTTGTGAGTGGCGCGGCGGATGGATCTACCGAGGTGTATTTGGCATCGATGAGTCCAAGGCCGCCGCTCAATGTCAAACCAGGGAGCGGCACCGCCACGAGTTCAAGTTCACCGCCTTTTATGGCCGCCTTGGCCGCGTTACCAACCGTGGTGGTTGGCGCACCTTGAGCTGTACCCTGGATGATTGTAAATTGAATGTCATTATACAGACTGTAATAGGCGGTGGCGTTAAACCGCAGCCGCTTGTCAAACCACTCAGACCGTAAACCGGCCTCAAATGTCCAGACTGTCTCAGGCTTATAGCTGGTAAATGCATCAGTGCTAGTGGCCAGACCGTTAAAGCCGCCACTCTTGAAGCCTTGCGCGGCCGACACATAGGTCATGACATCTGGAGTCCATTTATAGTCAAGGCCGATCCGCGGCGAAAATGAAGACCAGTGGTCACTGTTGGTGAGGAACGGAAGAAGTGTCAGGCCGGAATATTGCCCATAATGAAATACATCGCCGTCTTTCGTTTCATAGGTGGATCTAAGCCCCGCCGTGAAATTGAGTTTGTCGGTCAGTGAATAAGTTCCCTGGCCATAAGCCGCATAGGCTTTGTTACTAATGCCGGTATCGTATACAAAACTCGCATCTACACCAATTGCTCTAAGTGGTGCGTATATGACATCAGTTTCACTTTCAGTTGCTTTCTCAGAGAAATAATAGATCCCGCTGACCCACTTCAGGTGATTATTAAACGAGGTTCCACCAATTTGGAATTCCTGTGTAAATTGATGTGAATCTATGGACGTAATTTGAGAAACCATATCTATCGGAGAGCCGTCAAAATCAACTCCAATTGAGGTATTGTTTTTCCGGTAGGAGGTAATCGACTTTACGTAGACCGGCCCGGCATTCCAATTGATTGAAAGTGATGTGCCCCAGATGTCGGCATTATTAAAATCGGGCCCGGTACTGTAGTTGCTATAGTAACCATTGGTGAGCCAACGATTATCATAGGGCGGGTTGATTAAACTATTAAGCAGACCAACCAGCGGTGCCTGTGTATTTATGGCAAGCACTTTGAAAGGATCGGCGTCCTCCCGAATTCTGGTAACGTCGGTCGTGGATATAATTTCCAAGTTTTCAGTGGGTTTGAACAAGATCGTTCCACGGCCAGAATCACTCTTGGTGTTGCCAAACTGCTGGCCACTGGCGAGGCTATGCCCATAGCCATCCTGATTATCCGTTGAGAGCGTAAGCTTGACGGCAAGTTTATCCTGGACCACCGGAATGTTGAGACTCGCAAGAGCATCAATGCGATTGAAACTACCGGTGGTGAGCTTTATCTTTCCGCCCGAATCAAAGTTGGGCATCTCGGTTATGACGTTAATAGCGCCACCAATGGTGTTTTTGCCAAAAAGCGTTCCTTGCGGGCCGCGCAAAACCTCAATTCGCTGGATATCCATCATTTCAAAATCAAGGCCTTGCATGCGGCCCAGATAAACACCGTCAACATAGACGCCGACACCCGGATCGTTGGTGATGTTTACGTCAGTCTGGCCGATACCGCGAATATACATCAGAGTTGCCGATTTTCCGTTTTGTCCCTGGTTGCCCATGTCGAGATTTGGGGTGAACTGCGCAATATCCGTGAGAGTGTTGACAGACCGCGCATTGATATCCGCTGCCGTAAAGGCGGCTACAGAGATTGGAACCTTCTGAAGAGGTTCCGATCGCTTACGCGCGGTTACCACAATTTCCTCGATCGCATATGGTTGGTCCGCTGCCTCTGCCGCCAGCACTTTTTGCGCGGGCAACAAAGTTGCCGTTACCACGGTCAGATATATCGTGCTTTTCAGAAACCTTCCCAATTTAAAAGGAATGTAATAGCCGACGCTATGTTTCATCGTTGAATCCCCTATACATCCGACTGTGAGGTTGAGGTTCATGCGTTGTCCGTCGAATTGATTGTCAGTGTGAGCCACATATCTGTCCGGCAACCCCCACGTAACGGGGGGGTGAAACAGACGTAGACGTGCCCTTCAGACACAACGGTACCGACAGCCGGGGCTCCTCGCGTTCCATAGAGCGAAGTTCTCTTCCTCCCCCCCCCCGTTATGTGGGGGTACCCAGGCAGGTGTCTGGCCCACACTTTGTTTGCCGAGGAGGTCTCGACAACATGGCTCAATCGAGTAGAGGACTGGAGGACTCATGGTCACATGCGACACTTGTGTGCTCGATGAGAAGTCATGCTCGTGGGGGCCGTGCTGGCGTCCGACAGACTACCGTGCGCTTACGCGCCCCGAGACCGCCTGCGCCAAGGTTTCCATGTGAGCGCCTCGAACGGTCGGAAGGCAGTCTCAGAACGCGCGGATCGCGCCGGACATCATGTCCGCAGTAGACGGAGCATCATGGGCTACACAATAGACATCGATACCGGCGGTACGTTTACGGACGGCTTTATCGCACAGGGCGAGAACGTACGCACCGTCAAGGTGCCAACCACGCCGCATGACCTCACAGTCTGCTTCGGTGAGTGTATCCGCGCTTGCGCCGAAGCGTTTGGACTGCCGGTGACGAGGCTGCTGGCACAGACCGATATCGTACGGTTCTGCAGCACGATCGGCACGAACACGATCATTCAGCGCGACGGCGCCAAAGTCGGTCTCATCGTTACGCAGGGTCACGAGCAGCTTGCGCCGGGCGAGCGCGGAGCGGCGCCCGCGGCGCTCGTCGCTCTTGAACTCGTCGCCGGCCTGCGCGAAGCGATGAGCGCAAAGGGCGAGCCGCAACAGGCACCGGATGCAGTGGAGGTACTGGCGGTGGCCCAATCTCTCATCGACCGCGGTGCCAGGGCACTCGTCGTTGCGCTCGCGCACTCGGAGCGCAATGCATCCCACGAGCAGGCGGTCCGCGACATTATCAAGCGCGAATACCCGAGGGATTACTTGGGAAGCACACCGGTATTTCTGGCATCCGATATCTCTACACATTCGGGTTACGCCGCGCGCTTGAATACGGCCGCTATCAACGCGTACATCCACTCCAAGCTTTCTCGCCTGTTATACAAGGCCGGCGAGGATCTGCGACAACGCGACTACAGACATGTGCTGTTCATCGGACACAACAACGGCGCGGCGGCACGCGTAGCGAAGACGCGCGCCATCAATACCTATAACTCCGGGCCCACAGCCGGGCTGCTCGGCGCCCGCGCGGTCGGACGACTTTATGGCCTCGACAACGTCATATCCACCGACATGGGTGGTACCTCATTTGACATCGGCATCGTCCGCGAAGGGAAAGCCAGCCTCGCATTGGAGCCGGACGTCGAGGGTTTCCGCTGCAATCTTCCCATGATGTCCATCAGAGCGCTTGGCGCCGGTGGGGGCTCGCTCGCAACTGTCGTCGATGGAGTGCTAAAAGTGGGACCGCGATCGGCGGGCGGCGTCCCGGGACCGGCGTGCTTCGACCGGGGCAGTACGCAGCCCACGGTAACGGATGCGAACCTGGTACTCGGTCTCCTCGACCCCGGCTATTTTCTTGGGGGCGCGCAACGTCTCGACCTTTCAAAAGCGCGAACCGCGATTGAGACGCACATTGGGTTACCGCTAGGTCTTAACGTAGAGAACGCTGCGCTCGCAATCAAGACGGAGGTAGATCAGATAATGGGACGTGCAGTCGCCGATGCCGCGCGCGGGCTCGATCCACGCACAACCACGATCGTTGCATACGGCGGTGCGGGTCCGCTGCACGCCTGCGCGATCGCCCGCATCGCCGGAATCGCGCGCACGATACTGACGCCATTTTCTGCCGTTTTCAGCGCTTTCTCGTCGTCGCAAATGGATATCGGCCACCTCTACTATCGGCGGCTCGACCTCGACGTTCAAACCGTGCCGGACGCTGCCGCACTGGCCGCGGCTGAGAAGTCGATGCGATTGGAAGCCGAACGCGACATGCGCGGCGAGGGCTTCGACGTCGTAGCGCTGAAATATGAGCTCCGCGTTTTTGTTAGCGCGAGTGGAGATAGCCGCGAGGTTCTCGTCAACGTTCCTGCCAACGCGTTCGAAGAGGTCCGCGCATGGACGAAGATCATGACGGAGGCGCGCGCAGAGCTCGCGCGCATGGGATCGAGTGGCACCGCGTTGTCGCTGACGTCGCTTAGTTTGTTCGTCAGTGCCGATGCACCGCACGTCGATCTCAAAGCGCGTCGCACTTCCGCAGCCGCCGCCAGTACGCCGCAGGTGACGCGCTCGGTATACGGACCGAATGGTTGGGAGACCACGCCGGTCCACGCACGTAACACGCTTGCGCCTGGCATGGTACTCGCCGGACCGGTGCTGATCGATGCATCGCAAACCACCTTGTACGTCGAGAATGGTTGGCGTCTCGAACTCAATGGACACGACGACTTAATGATTACGAGGACTCCAGAATGACACGCGCGCGTATTACGGAGTATCTGGTGGTCGACTGCGATAACGAGCGTTGGCTGTGCGAGCGCTGCGGACACGATCTCGGCTCGGCGCGGGATGACTATAAGCGAGGCTGCCTGGTTGCGGAACGGCCGCTGAGCGAGGTGCACCCGCCGGTGACTCATGGGCAGAGCTATAGCTTCACGCCGAGCCCCGACTACTGTCGTTTGGTCGAGTTCTATTGCCCTGGCTGTGGCGTAATGGTGGAAAACGAGTATCTGCCGCCCGGCCATCCGCTGACGCAAGAAATCGATCTCGATATAGATGCACTGCGCACGCGCCATAAAGGCGCCCAGTAGAGCTATGGGGATCGAGCGGATAATCGGTCCGTTGCAGACCCCGCTGCTAATGCCGGTCGAGGCGGTGGCCGCCCGACTAGCCGGCGCCGCGCCGGCGGCACTGTATACGGCCGCAGCTCTGTGGGCGAAGGAGGTTCGCACCGCTGCACAGGTGTTCGGATGCCGAACCGCCTTGATCGGCGGCGTTCCGTGGGTCGCCGCCGAGGCGCTTGGCGGCGTGGTCGACTGGCAGCGTGAAACGGTGCTGCTGCCGTCTGGATCACCAACCTACGCTCGAACAGCACGCTGGACGGCATTTCTGGAGGCGCTCGAGCAACTGCTCGCTGATCGCATGGCTGGCCCGGTCGTGGCCCTTGTGCCGGGCGGCGCGCTTCTGGTACGCAGCCTTTCCATGGATCACGGGGATAGCGCTCTCACGGCGCTCAAGCTGGCGCTCGTCAAGCTTGTGGAGGACGTCGGCAAGGCGCGGCCGGATGCCATTGTTCTCGTGGAGGACACGGCGCTCGGCCCCGGCGAGCTGTCACCGGAGTACCGACGCTTGGTGAGCACCTTGCACAACATCACGCGCTACTTCGACGTGCCGCTCGGCCTGTCGGTAGGCACGGCCGACGCCGGGAAGCTTGACGCGCTCGCGCGCTTGCGGCCCGAGGCGCTGCTCCTGACCGCCGACGCCAGCGGCGAACTAGCTGAGGTCGAGACCGTGCGCCGGCTGGCGTCCAGCGTCCAGCTCGTAGGTCTGCCAGTCCTGCTCACCGACCCGCTGGTTGCAAGTGAGCGCGTACAGAGCGGCCGCCTCAGCCTGAAGGCAGGCACCTGGTGTGTGTGCTCCGCACGTGAACTGCCCGCAAACACCGAGCTGGCGGCGGTCCGGGCATTGGTTGCACAGATGGGAACCGTATGACACTTCCGGCGCAGGGGATAAACATGGCGACGAGCGCGTCCTGGATGGTTGGAGTCGATGTCGGTGGAACATTTATGGACTTCTACGGAAGCGACGATGCCGGACGCGCGTTCGTCACGAAGACGCCAACGACCCACTATGACCTGTCGGTAGGCTTCATGCGTGGGCTACGCCAGCTGTCCCGCTCGGCCAGCCTGGAGTTGCCACAGTTTCTGACGCACGTCACGTCGCTTCGCTACTCGACTACGGTCGGGACCAACGCCCTCATTGAGCGCACCGGACCGAAACTCGGACTGATCACCACTGCTGGATTCGAAGACACCATATTCATCGGCCGCGCACGCAGCTGGGCCGACGGGCTCGGCTGGAGCGAAGGCCGGGATCTCGCTCGCATCCAGAAGCCACTGCCGCTGATTGAGCGTGAAATGGTGGTCGGGCTGAACGAGCGCATCGACTGCACCGGCACTATAATTTCTCCGCTGGATCCAGACGAGTTGCGCGACAAGTTGCAGCTCCTCGTCGATCGCGGTGCCCAGGGCTTCGTAATCGCGCTGCTCTGGTCGTTCGTGAACCCTGCGCACGAACAGAACGTGCGCTCTCTAATACAGAGCGAATACCCTGAGGACTATCTAGGCTCGATGCCCGTGATCCTCTCATCGGACGTATCACCGAAGGCCGGCGAGTACCCGCGGACGATGACGGCGATCGTCAATAGCTACATCCACGGCCTGATGGCGGACGAGATCGCGCGCCTTGGCTCCGAACTCAAAGATCAGGGCTTCAACCGTCCGCTGACTCTGGTGCATAGCACCGGCGGAACGAAAAAAGCTTCGCGCACGCGCGCTATACTGACGCATAACGCGGGACCCGTGGCGGGACTGCATGGCGCCGCCATGCTTGGCCGCGTAACGGGTGATCGCGATATCGTGTTCACCGACATGGGCGGTACCTCTTTCGATATAGGTCTGATAGAGGGCGGCGCCATCCACGGGCACGATTTCATCCCCGTGGTGGACCGCTGGCGCACGAACATCCCAGCGATTGAGGTTAGATCAATAGGCGCGGGCGGCGGCTCGATCGCCTGGATCAACCAATTGCTCGGCAACGCACTCGAGGTCGGGCCCCGTTCGGCCGGATCGATGCCGGGCCCCGCCTGTTATGACCAAGGCGGGCGCGAGCCGACCGTTACGGATGCCGACCTGCTGCTCGGCATCTACAATCCGAACAATCATCTGGGCGGCGAGATGCTGCTCGATCCTGAACTCGCTCGTGCTGTCGTAGAGGAGCATATCGCGCGACCGCTTGGCGTGAGCCCATTCGAGGCGGCTTGGCGCGTCCGGCGCCTCGTGGACGCAAAGATGGGCCACGAGGTATTCAACGAAGTGGCACTCAAGGGTCACGATCCTCGCCGATTTGCAATTCTCGCGTGCGGCGGAGCGGGCGGCGCGCACGCCTGCGGCTTTGCAGCGCACGCCGGTGCGCGACGCATCCTGATGCCGCCGCAGTCGCCCGTGTTCGGCGCATTCGGCGCATCCGCCATGCCAATTCGCGAAGTCTGGGATCGGTCGCGCAGCCTGCAGCTCTACAACTGGACGCAGCGCCGCTACCTCGAGGACACGGAGCGGTTCAACGTCGTCGTAAACGATTTGCGCCGGCGCGCGCTCGCGGATCTGCGCCTGGAGGGCTACGCGGAGTCCGACATCGAGTTCGCGCTCGAGCTCGAAATGCGCTACGGCAGTCAATACAAGCTTACTCGCGTCGAGTGGGCGCCGCTTATGCTGCGCTCGGCCGCCGACACCCAGGCATTGTGCGACACCTTCAACAAGCGTTACGGCGAGACCTATTCACCTGAGGCGACCTACACGAGCGGCGGCATAAACGTCGAGACGTTCTGTTTAACGGCCACCGTGCCGGGCCGGCCGCTCACTCTTCCATCCGAGCAGGCCGAGAGCGAGGCGCCGTCGGCTAATGCGCGCGTCGACTCTCGCCCGGTGTATTGGGAACCGAAGGGCGGCTTCGTCGATACGCCGGTGTGGGACTGGTCGAAGCTGGCGCCCGGCAACGTACTGCTGGGACCCGCAATCATCGAGGCTCCGCATACGACCTACGTCGTTGAGTCCGGCTGGCGATTCGAGCTGAGCACAAACAGAATCGGTCTTCTCGACAAACTCTGAGGCTAAAAAGGGGACCCGCGATGACAAGCACAGGCTATGGCCGCGATTTCGAGATCGTGCAGCGGATGCGGCCCGAACCCATCACGGCGGAAGAGCAGGCCGGCATGGCCTTGCTGGACGACGTCGAGTTCGAGATCTTCCGCCACAAGATTCACATGATCGCGCTCGAAGGCAAAGAAACGACAATGAAGCTGGGTGCGTCGACCGCGATGCGCTTCGGCGACGTGGCGTTCGGCGTGTTCACTCGCCAGGGCGACCTGGCGATGTGCGCGACGGGAATATATCACCACGCGGTATTGGCCCAGATTCCAGTGAAGTACATCGTCAAGCACTGGGTCGATGAGCCGTCGGTGGGAGTCCGCGACGGCGATAGTTTTTTCTATAATGATCCTTTCTATGCGGGTGTGCACAACGCCGATATGGGGCTCGCCGTACCGGTGTTTCATGAGGGACGTCTGATCTGCTTCATCGGCGCCGTGGTGCACACGGGCGAAACAGGCGGTGCAGCGCCCGGCGGCATCTCGCCGGCGTCGCGCAGCAAGTACGACGAGGGAATGCTGGTGCCGCCGATAAAGATCGGGGAAAACTATCAGCTGAAAGAAGACCTGCTTACGATGATGGCAGCGATGACGCGCGATCCACGCACGATGATACTCGACATCAAAGCCCGCTTGGCGGCCGTGCGTATCGCTCAGCGTCGCGTGCTCGCGGTGGTCGAGGAAAGGGGCGCGGACGCGGTCATCGGCGGCTTGCGGCGAATTCTGAAGATGACCGGTGAAGCGGCGCGCCGCAAGATCGCCGCGCTGACCGACGGGGTGTATCGGCAACCGCGGTTTCTGGACTCCGTGGGCCCCGAACCAGGCTTGACGAAAATCAACCTGACGGTCATCAAGCGCGGAGGGCAGATCACGCTTGACTTTGAGGGTACCTCGCCGGCCGCTCTGAACCTTCCAATCAACAGCTTCTTTCAGGGCATCATAGGACTATCGTGCGTGTATTTCTGTGGGTGGATGCTATACGACCTGCCCGCCAACAATGGTCTCCTCGACGCAATTGATTGGCGATTTCCCGAGGACTCGCTCGTCAATGCAAAAGGCGATGTCTCAACATCGCTCGCACCACTCGTGCAGGTGTGCTTCACTCACGGCATGTTCCTATGCGGTGCGCGCATGAGCTACGGGTACGACCCACAGCGCGCCGTCGCGTCATCGTATACCGGCTTTGCAATCTCGCTCTTCGGCGGCCTCAATCAGAAGGGCGAACCCATTGCAGACATCACGCCAGAAATCAATGCAACCGGCGGTGGCGCGCGCCCGGACATGGATGGGGTCGATTCGGCGGGCGCATTCTTCGCGACGATGAGTGATTGCGGAGATGTCGAGTCGACCGAGGAAGATCGGCCCTTTCTGTACCTGTTCCGCAATTTCTTCCACTCGACCTACGGCCATGGTCGGTTCCGTGGCGGCGCGGGCGTGGGCGTGGGACTCATGGTGCACGGTTCGTCTGTGCTCGCACTGGGTGGCATGGGTGCAGGCGCACGATTTCCTACGACTCTCGGGGTGTTCGGTGGCTACGCCGTGCCGCCGACCTTCGTTCACTACGTGCATGGATCCAACATGCGGCAAATGTTTGAGAGCGGCGACAGCCGGCGCCCCACGTCGCTCGCGCAGATCTACTCATCGCAGAACAGCGAAACGGGTACGGACCACTACCACGACGTGAATATGGCGGTCGAGCCGTTCGCTCCCGGCGATACCTACTACATTGCGGTCGGTGGCGGTGCAGGCTACGGCGACCCACTCGAGCGGGACCCTGCCGCCGTGGTGCGCGATCTACGGATCGGTCTCGTGACCATGTCGGCGGTCGAGCAGATCTACCACGTCAAGCTCCTGCCTCAGACGCTCTCCGTGGACGGCGAGGCAACCGCCCGTAGCCGCGAGCTCGCACGCCGGACCCGCATGAAGCGCGGCCGGCCGTACGCCGAATTCGTCCGTGAATGGTCCAAGCTGCGCCCGCCTGCGGAGATTCTTCGCAGCTACGGCACCTATCCGGACCCGGGCGAGGGCCTGCGCGCCGCCTTGCTGCCGCGGGCCGCGAACTCGTGACCGTCGTCGATCCACGGCCGGATCTCGCGTGCGCGGCGACGGTGCACGGGCTGCTCGCCGTGCGCGCCGCCGCCCACCCGGACCGCGAGTGCCTGGTGTTTGAAGGCAGCCGTTACACATATCGGCAGGTCGCCGACCGATCATGCGAAGCAGCCTCCGCCCTGCGGGCGGCCGGCATCGGCCGGGGAGATCGCGTTGCGCTCATGCTGAGCAACAGACCGGAATTCATCTTCATGTGGTTTGGTTGTTCGATGCTCGGCGCGGTCGAGGTTCCGATCAATACGGCCCATAAAGGCGACTTTCTCGCTTACATGCTCGAGCAAGCGCAGTGCCAAGCTATCGTCGCTGAGAGTGCGTTCTGGCCTCAGCTGCGAACGGTAATAGAACGGCCGAGGACACTGGAGTTCGCAGTCATTCTCGATGGCACACCTGCGCACACCGGCCGGGTGCGTGTCGTGCCGTTTGAGTCCTTGCCTTTGACGGAGGCCAAGCAAGATGCCGGAGTTACCGGCAGTGCACCGCACGCGATTCTGTTTACGTCTGGCACGACCGGCCCATCGAAAGGTGCGGTCATGCCGCAGAGCTACCCACTCCTTGTCGGCGAAATCGTCGCCACGACGGTCGGATACACCGCGAACGACGTTCTGTATAACGCGTTGCCGCTATTCCATGGCAACGCGCAGTTCCTGTCGACCGTTCCCGCGCTTCTTGCCGGAGCGCGCATCGTGCTGGCGAGGAAGTTTTCGGCCAGCCAATTCTGGGATGACGTACGGCGCAATGGATGCACGGCATTCAACTACATCGGCGGAATTTTGGCGATTCTCATGAAAGCCGAGCCGACTGCGCTCGATCGCGATCATGCGCTGCGCGTCATGTTTGGCGGCGGGGCGCCCCGAGAACTGTTTCGAAGCTTCGAGCACCGCTTCGGCGTGCGCCTGATTGAAGGGTACGGCATGAGCGAGATTGGCCTTCCGCTGATGACAACGGGCGGTAAGACGCCCCCCGGGAGCTGCGGACAGCCGCATCCGTGGTACGACGTGCGTCTGGTGGACGAGGCGGGCGAGGAAGTTCCGACGGACATGCCAGGAGAGGCTCTGGTTCGGCCGAGGCGCCTCGGGGCGATGATGATCGAGTACTACGGTATGCCAGAGCGCACCATCGAGGCGTGGCGCGACCTCTGGTTCCACACCGGCGATTACCTCAAGCGCGATGAGCAAGGCGATTACTGGTTCGTCGACCGTAAGAAAGACGCGCTGCGCCGGCGTGGAGAGAACATATCGTCCTGGGAAGTGGAGCAGGTCGTCAACGCGCACCCGGATGTGCTCGAGTCCGCCGCCATCGCCGTTGCGGCCGATATTGGCGAGGACGACGTCATGGTTTGCGTCGCGCTGAGACCGGACCGCGTGCTCGAACCACAGACCATTTTCCAGTGGTGCGACGACCGAATGGCCGCGTTTATGGTGCCGCGCTACCTGCGAGTCATGCGGGCTTTGCCTAAAACGCCAACTGAGCGCGTGCAGAAATTCGAGCTGCGTCAGCAGGGAGTTACCGCCGACACTTTCGACCGCCTTGCCGCGCAGCGACGCGAGGACGCATGAACTGCGCGCCACGAGACCTGCCGATGTTCGCCAACGGCGTCGTTGGTTTCGGGCCAGCCCCAGAGCTGCTCCCCTATCTGATCGGCGGGCACTGCACGCTCTGTGCTCTATGGGTGTTTCCATGGGCCGAGCATTGCTCGAGCTGTTACGGTCAACTTGCGAAAGTGAGCCTGGGTACGCGCGGGGTCGTCTACAGTTTCACGATCGTCCGCATCAAGCCGCCGCTGGGCCTATCCCGGCCGTATGCGGTCGCCTACATCGATCTTGCGGAGCGGCCGCTCAGGATCTTCATGCTCATCGATCCCATTGCTGCGCAGTCGATGGCGATCGGCCAGGAGGTCGAGCTCGCCGTCGCGTCTCTCGGCGTCGACCGCCAGGGTAGTGCGTGTCGGCGGCCGCTCTTCCGGCCGGTCGAGCGGCCCGGGAATCAAGGATCCTCGTGAGCGCCATCATTGGCATCGGCCTGACGGCATTCGGGCAGCATCCGCACCGAACTCTCGTTTCGCTCGGTTCTGAGGCGGCGCTGGCAGCCTTACGCGACGCCGAGCTGTCCGCAGTCAGAGTTGAAGCCGGATTTTTTGCCAATGCCTTCGCGGGTCGATTGCTTGGCGATCTCACCGTCGGGCAGAACGTGTTCGCCGAGCTCGGCATAACCAGGATTCCGGTGGTAAACGTCGAGAACGCCTGCACCTCGGGATCGACAGCACTGTATCTCGCACGTCAGGCGATCGACTCCGGCGCCGCAGATGTAGTACTTGCCGTTGGCGCCGAGAAGATGTGCGTACCGGGTCTTGGACTCATCGATTCCGGTGCGACAGAACTGGATACACAGCTCGGCCTCGTGACACCCGCGAGCTTTGCGCTGCGCGCCGTTCGCCACATGCACGACTTCGGCACAACGCCGCGTCAACTCGCGATGGTGGCTGCCAAAAATAGACGGCACGCTTCGCTCAATCCGAACGCGATGTTCCGCAAACTGGAATCCGTCGAGGACATTCTCAATTCACCGATGGTCGCGGATCCCTTGACGCGCTCACAGTGCTGTCCGATCGCTGACGGTGCTGCCGCCGTGCTGCTCGCAAGCGACCGTGTGGCGGCGACTTTCGCCCGGGCGGTTTCCGTTCGCGCCGCGGTGCTGCGCTCCGGTTCATACCAGAATCCGGCACCGCTTGCCGAGTGGCCGACCGACCGCGACACCGCTCAGCTGGCTTACGAGCAGGCCGGGATAGGCCCGGACGAGCTCGACGCTGTCGAGTGCCACGACGCATTCACTATTGCGGAGATCCTCCATTACGAGGCCCTCGGCCTGTGCACCGCCGGCGCGGGTGGGCAGTTCGTCGAGTCGGGGGCGAGCGCGCTTGGCGGCAGCACACCCGTCAATGTTTCAGGCGGACTCTTAAGTCGCGGCCACCCGCCGGCCGCGACCGGACTTGCCCAGTTGTGCGAGCTCGTATTGCAGCTTCGGCACGAGGCGGGCGCTCGTCAAATCGATGGGTGCCGCAACGGTCTCGCACACTGCATGGGCGGCGATAAAAGCGGAGACACAAAATCATGCACCATAGTCGTCCTGTGCCGCTGAGGTGCCCGCGAGAGTCGTCGGAATTGCGCTACCCCGACCGCCGGGCCGGGTGCCGAACGGTCGCGCGCTCCGGCCATTTGAACTTGCACGCGCTCGGAAATATTGGAGTCGGCGTCAAAAGAGAGGTTCGTCATGGGCACGTCAGGTAAGGAGATCGTCATTGCCTTCGTTGAGAGGATCGACGCGCTCCTCAAGGGAGGCACCGCCGATGTATGGGATCTGTTGAGCACTGACGCAATTCTTCAGGTGAACGGTACGACACCCCTGTCGGGTCTGTATCGCGGCAAGCTAGAAATTGTGGATATCTTTGCTCGATCGGTGACTCGCCTCGTCTCCTCCGGTTCGGTGAGCGTCATCGACACGATCGGGCAGGGCGAGCAAGTTGGCGTGCTGCTAATGATCCGTGCGATCACCCGTCGGGGCCGCGTCTACAACGCGAAGGGCGACCCTGCCGGGGGTTTCGTTCATATGCTTGCCGGAAAAATTAGCGAGTTCAGGCTTTTCCCGGATACGACACAGGTGGAGACCGAGATCTATGGGCGACGGTTCGCCCCGAATAGCGCGCCGTCCAACACGCAGACGAGGGCGCAATGATCGATCACGATGTGGGTGGGATTGTTCTGAAATTCTTCGGAACGATGACCCGCGCGATTCGCGGCGAGCCATACGACCCGCTGGCGCTGTGCCACGATGACGTCACCTGGACCATGACAGGCAGCGCGCCCGTCTCCGGCACCTATCGCGGACTCAGCGACTTCCGCAACACGATCGGATGCGCGCTTGCGGAATCATTCCGGCCCGGAGCGACGTTCGGAGTGTACGTGCGCGAGATCGTCGTCGAGAACCAGCGCGCGGCCGTCGTCGTGCGCAGCCATGGCGAGTCTGCACATGGGCATCAGTACAACAATATTTACTTATTTTTCATCGAAATCAGAGACGGCCGCCTGTTCAAGGTCGTCGAATGCTATGACGGCTCACTCGTAAATCAAAGCGTGTTTGACACACATATAGAGTGAGCATCGCGGCATCCATTCTCGACGAGGAGGCACTCCAGATGAGACACCGGGTCAATATTAGGAGGTCGTGGCGCCTAAGTAGCGCTACCGCGCCGGACGGCCGGATGACAAGTGGATTACTTTTGGAGGAAGGGGCATGACAAGAGTCCAGAGCAAGATCGCGGTGGTCACCGGCGGCGCATCAGGCATCGGACGCGCGACGGCGACGCTTCTGTCAGAAGAGGGCGCCACGGTGGTTATCGCAGACATAAACAGTAGCTTGGGCAAGGCGACCGCCGCTGAAATTCCCGGCGCCGTTTTCGTCGAACACGACGCAGGCGAAGAGACGTCCTGGCAGGACTTGGCCCGTGAGGTCATCGAGCGCTACGGACACATGGACATCCTAGTAAACAACGCAGCGATTACCGGGGTCGAGGGGCCAATCGCAGATCCGGAAACGACGTCGGTCGCAAACTGGCGCGCCATCCAGCGCGTCAACCTCGAAGGTGTTTTCCTCGGCTGCAAGACCGCCATTGCCGTCATGAAGGTGCGCGGCGGGGGCGCCATCGTTAACGTGTCATCGTCCGGTGCCATCATCCCCAGTCCGATGAACACGCCGTATGGTGCCGCGAAGGCCGGCGTATTGAATCTGACAATTACCGTGGCGATCCACTGCGCCGTAAAGGGGTACGGTATCCGCTGCAACGCGGTACTTCCCGGCGGCACGCGAACACCCATGATGGCCAATCTGATCGACAGCTTGGATAAGGCGGCGCAAATCAAATCATCCGTCCCGGCCGCGGCCTTTACGAAAGGCAGCGCTGCTTTCGGCCGGCTCGCAGAACCGCGCGAACTCGCGAACGCCATCGTGTTTCTCGCCTCCGATGATGCCTCTTTTGTCAATGCCGAGCTATTCGTCGTCGATGGCGGACTTCGCTGGCCTACCATGCTCGCCTAACCACCGTCTGCCAATGGAGAGGAACACAATGAAGAACGTTGCACCACAGGAGCGAGCACTTTTAGAGAAAATGCGCGCCGGCGGATTCAAGCCGGCATCGCAGATACCGCTCGCTGAGTCGCGCGCCGGCATCACGAAGATGGTCTTTGCGATGGCGGGGCCGAAGGTTCCGGTGCACGCCATAGAGGACCAACGGATCCCGGGACCGGGAGGAGAGCTCACGATCAGAATCTACGAACCCGATCCTGCGACGCGTGTGGTCGGAGCCGTGGCGATTTTTTATCACGGCGGCGGATTCTACCTAGGCGATCTGGAGACCCACGACCACGTCTGCCGGTTCCTGTGCGCGCACGCGGGTGTGGCCGTCGTGGCCGTCGACTATCGCCTGGCGCCGGAACATAAATTTCCAGCGGGTCTCGAAGACTGCTACGCGACCCTATCGTGGGTGGCGGCCAATGCCGCTGCGCGTGGATGGGACAGTCGTCGGATTGCACTGGTCGGCGACAGCGCGGGTGGAACGCTGGTCGCTGCGACATGCCTGCTGGCGAGGGACCGGGGTGGGCCTGCGATTGCCATCCAGGTTATGGTGTACCCCGCTCTTACGGTCGAGGATGGGCGCGAATTCGCCTCCAGAACAGAACTCGGCAACGGCGACTACTTCATCGCTTTTGAGGACTTCGCATTCTTCCGCCGGACATACCTCGAAGAAGGTGAGCGCGACGCCGCCAATCCGCTCGCCTCGCCGATTCGTGCCAAGGACTTCCGTGGGTTGCCATGCGCATTGATGGTCGCGGCGGAGTTCGATCCGTGTCGGGACGAGAACGCGCGCTATGCGGAGCTGCTGAAGGCCGCTGGTGTACCCACCGAATACGTATGCTTCGAAGGCACGATCCACCCGTTCTACCTGTTCGACGGCATCATGGACGCCGGCCGCAAAGGTCAGGAGCTGGTTGCTGATCGGGTTCGCAGCGAATTGTCTAGAGCTACTTAGGCGGCATCCGGCCAAGCATGGTATCGCAATGAGGAGGGACCAGTGGACACGCCAGAAAAAGCCATAATCGCAGAGTTCATCAGACGCATCGACGGTGCGTTGAAGGGGCAACCGACCAATCCAGCCGAGCTGCTGCATGAACGTATCGTTGCCCAAATCGTGGGAACCACGCCTGTATCCGGTCTGTTTCCGACGCGGGACGCCCTGTGGGGTGTTGCCGGTCAAACCGTCATGGAACGGATCAAGCCAGAGACGTGGTCGGTCCGCGTACTGACCATGCTCGGGACGGGATCGCGGGTCGCGGCGTCTCTCGCGATCGAAGGCGAGACGCAATCCGCAAAGCGCTACAACTCCAGGGGATGGCCGACCGCCTGCATCTTCGGCGTTCGATACAAGAAGATCAATGAAATATGGTTATGTCCCGACACACTGGAAATCGAAACAGTGATTTTCGGGCGCCGCTGCATTGCCAATTCGTGAGGAAATACCCGTGACAACACCAACAAAGCTTGCCGTGCAATTTGCCACTGATCTGAGGGACGCGTTGCGCGGCGTACAGGTTGATCCCCTCAGAACGATGCACCCAGACGTTGATTTTAGACATCCGGTCGTTGGGGTTTTCAAAGGGCGCGATAACCTGTCCCGGGCATTGGGACCGGAAATGGCGCGACTCTGGAAATGCATCCCGACCGGAGGCTTCTATGTCGTCGATACGATTGAGGAAGACGATCGCGTGTTCATGGTCGCGATGAGCCACTATGAAGGGGTATCGAGCCGCATACCTTACAACAATGTCTATATGTTCTTGATGAAGGTTCGCGACGGTATGATCATTGAAGTCGATGAATGTTTCGACAACGCAATTGTCAGGAGGAGCGGGGACAACGTGCATCTCGAATGGTGACGAGGCGCGCTCGTTCGCGCGCTGTGAACAGGCGCCGGTGTCGACGTCAGTAATTCATGTCCAGTATTTCAGGTATTGATGTCGAATTGTTCGAAAACTCGAATT
>VFSW01006266.1_pt1 | contig 17506 bp, 17 predicted proteins | sample 5358111 | NCBI WGS metagenome assembly VFSW01 (sample SAMN11554181, study PRJNA540505) | mine drainage metagenome | isolation source: sediment from site ElyBrook_90M | place: USA: Ely Copper Mine, Vershire, VT | collected 2017
CTCTCGAAACTACATCCAGCGACGCTGATCGTCCGTTTTTCCGCATCCTGCTAGAAACATATGCGGCTTTGCGGCGGAATGGGCGCTGCTGACGAGAGAAGCCGAGGCGCGTGTCATCTTGTCGTGCCCCGCTCAGAGGGCTTAAGGCAAATTCCTTGGGCGCTTGGCCATGAGGGACGAATTGCGGAAGTTCAGGGACAATATTGCGGTTCTGAAAACCGAAGGCTTCTTTGAAATTCCGGAGCGGGAGCTCTGGGTAAGCCACGAACGGAGAATGGCGTTCGGCCATATCGCGCTGCGCGAGAATGGGCGGCAGTGGCTTCGCGATAATCTCGACGAGCAGCCCGACGCGGGCGAATTCGTTTTTCACTTTCAATCTGTCCCGGCAGACCCTCACGGTCCTGAGGCCAAAGAACTTTTGCAGAACTGCTATCAGGTACTGGAAGAAATCGGTCTCGCCCTTCGGCCTTCGGTCCGCTATGCGACCTTCCGGTCAAAGCGTAACTAGGCGCGACCTTCGCCTTTACTCAGGGTGCGCACGACCGATGAGGATTTAGGATTGGTGTCGTTGTGAACTCGTCGATCTCTTCTGGGCGCGGCTAGTGTTTCACTTTGATCGAGGTGACCAAAGGTGGCGAGGCGGGATAAAGCAACGAAGCACGGCGTCATTGTAGAAGCACAACCACCATACCGATGACGCATCGGTTGTTCCTTGATCCACGAGCAGATACCGGCAACCGAAAATCTCCTGATAGATGATTCCGAATTGCGATGCTTCCAGAAATCGCCGTCTATCAGTCGAAAGTTCGAGCAAGGCGTTGGGGTTCCACAGGGACCGGAAGTCCCGTGGCAGAAGCTCGCCAATGTGGTGGGCATATAGACCCTGAACGATCTTGCGCATCAAAGGGTAGAATCGCTGCGTCTCGATCCGGATGCCCGGCGTGTGGTCGAATACCAGCCCGGCGGGCGAGATAAGGTCTATTTTCGGGACCAATGAAGACCTGAGAGATTTCCGGAGCGGCGCGCTTCGCTCAAAGGAACGCTTCGTCTTTGTGTCCCATAGCTCTTTGGCACTGGCGCTGCCTTCGGATCCCAGGCCAGACAAGATGACTCGCGCGTATTCTTCATCGAAATTGTTGTGGCAGGCATAGTGCGCCGGAAGAGTTAGCATGTCCGCCGGGCGGGGACTTTTGAAAAAAGAGTAAGGAATAACGTGGTCGCGGCTATTGGCGCCATCGCGGCCGCAGATATAGCAGACAGGAGGCGCGGGCTTGTCCTGCCGCTTGGGTGTCGACTCGGTGTTCACGTCCTCCGTCCATTTTACGCAGCAACGATAGCGAGCAACAGTTTCTTGCGGGAGATTTTGAGGCTGTTGCAATACGGGCACCAGTCCGGGGCGATCGGATGAGAGCAAGAATGATTGTCGCGAGGTCTGCGGGACATAGTTCTGGGCGCGTCGGCAGCGGTGGCTGGATGTTGGCGGCGATGCTGACGTTGCTGCTGCTGGTGTTGATGATGATCGTGATGGTGATGAGGTTCATGATGAGAATGCTGGTGGTTGGCTAGGATGGTCAGATCGCAAAGTCGGCGTGGTCACGGATCTGCAAAATGTGGGCGGAAAAAAGTTAGCCGAATCAGCGTGTTAGTGGGGGCGGGCATGACTATTTGAGTTCCGGTAGGCGAAGAGCGAAGAGAGCTACTTTGGCAGTTGTTTCGACCGCAAAGACGCTGCGCCCAAATAATTGCAGCTGGAAGGTGTATGGAGGGGTCATGGTTCGTCCCTCCTTCGCGGCCTGAGCGGCGATGGCGTCGATGTTTTCTCTAAAGTAGGTTTCGAGGTCGCGTAAATGTCTCTTTAAGCGGTCGCAGGTGAGCCCGACCTGGATGCTGGTGCCGTCCGTCGCAATCCCACCACCCGGCGGCATATAGACAGTGTGGTCTTTCGTTTCGATCATAGTGAGGATGCCCGCGTTTCGCAGTTGCTTGAGCTCGGAGTCCGAGTGTCCCTGCTCCAACCCTACGGCGTTTAAGCGAAATCGGGCGATCGAGTCGGGCCAGTTTTGATGAATGATTTCGATCATCTCCTGGCGGCTCCACACCTGACCGGCGCCGCGCCCGTGGGTCCAAATCTGGATCGTGAAAAGCTGGTCGAGAAGGACGCGGGCGAAAAGCACGGGACCGGTCCTGGTGACGAAACCATCCGCCTCGATCGTTGTCCCGAGGTGGAGGTGGTGGATGCCCCAATCGTTCAACAGGCCGTCACGATAGAAGGGATCGTCTATTTCCTTGCCCTGATGGGGACGGAGGTCTTCTCCCCGCTCGGCCTTTTCCTGGATTACTCGCAGCCCCTGCTCGAATCCGGGCGGGCAAACCAGCTCGCTCGCTCGTTCGACAACGCGGGGCCGAGGTTGGATGCGGCGAAGGGCGGTATTGAAATAAGCTATTAGCAGCTCGTCGGGTGAAAGCCCTGCGGGCACATTATAGCCGGCGGATCGCAGGTCAGCCGGCAGTATTCCACAGATGTCGCGGTGAAACTCGAGAGTTAAATCCATTTCCGCCAGATTACCGGAAAAGCGCGGCTAACGCGCGGGGGCACGAAAATTATATCCGATGTGGTTCAATTCCATGATCTTCGTTTCATCGGGATAGAGGGAATCGATCGCGCTGTCAGATCCTTCGCGGATTGCGCTCGCGAGGAGTAGAGTCGGCTTTGCCATTGGAGACATACTTCTGAGCGTCCGCACCGTCCGCTACAATTTTTTTCATGGCGGTAAGTTTCATGAAGGACCGATCGATCAGACGAACAGCTCGTGCGGGACTGCCTCGGGGTGCTGGAGGGCTTGCTAACCTTGCCGTTGCCCAGGGGAGTTGCCGAGCACTTCACGCCGGAAGGACGAATCTTGGCTTTGGACCATGACTAGCGCGAAAACGAGAAAGACAGTGGCTGCAGAAGAAGTGTGGCTGAAGCGCAGCTCGAACACTTTGGGGCTGGGCGTGCCTCTCGTTATAATGGCCATAGGAGAGAGCGGTGAGCATCAATGGTGGGGAGAGTATTCTATCCTAATATCTGGCGGGACTACTGCCTATTTGAGTCAGCGCACAACTCTGAATACTGCGAACGTTCCGGAGGACATACTCGGCGGATACTCGTCATTCATGAAAATGGAAGTTGAGCAGCAGGTGCAGACTCGGCTTTCTGTTCATTTGTTTGAGCTATATGAAAAAACGAAGAGTGACTACGCTCTACAGAAGATCGATCTGGTGGATGCCGTGAAAGAAGATGTGATTAGACTGTGGTTGCGCGGACATTTGCATGAGGAAATAAAAAAAATAAAGGATACCACCCAAAGCGAGACGCTCAGAACGTTTCTTACGAAGGTTGTTCAGCTGCCGGACGTGTTTACGATCAAATAAGCTTCAGTGTCGCTGTACGGCTAATTCCTAGACTCACGCCCGCACTGAATCAATACGTTAGAGGATGTTCGTTGACTAGTGGCTATTGGTCGTCATCTCGCTCCCGCGCGACTTCCGTCGGGTCGCGGTCATCACGAAGCGAAACGAATTTCGGATGACGAAGGTGATTATCGAGCGTCCAGTCGAGGGATTCGATCATCGCTACTAGTTGCGGCTTCAGCCAGCGGCATCGCTTCATATCTTCGGCGGTCAGCCCCTCGCCCCATCTGCCCTTTCCAGATTCGGGAAGATTCCGAAACGGGCATTTGGGGATCGGGAGACCCCGAACTTCGACAATACCATCCGACGCGAAGCTGGCGTGAAGCTGCTCCGAATTCGAGCCCACCGGCCTTGAAATCCAGTCTTCTCTCTTAACCAGGCCAAAATCACCGTAAAACCTTCGGATTATTCGCGGTCCCGCTGACACCAGAATTGGCCCATCCAGGGCAATCCCCTCTGATCCTCGTGTGCGCTTGACGGCCTAGGCTTACAAATGTAATTCTCCTTTGAGTGTCGCAGTCTCTAACCGATCGCCAGCGCTCCATCCTCGATTTTATCTCTTCCGCCATCCAGAGGAGTGCGCCACCGTCCTATCGGGAGATCGCCGCGCACTTTGGAATCACAGTGGGCGGTCTCCAGAAGCAAATCAGGGCCTTGGAGACTAAGGGGGTGCTCCGGCGTCCTAGTGATCGGGCTGCGCGTGGGCTTCAGGTCCTCGCCGGATATGCGCTAGCGGGTCAGATGCGGTTGCCGATCGTAGGCCAGGTTCCCGCGGGACCGCCGGTCGAAGCGGTCGACAACGTCGAGGACCACCTCGTTCTTGACCGCGTCCTCGCTAAGGGCGCCGACTTTGTGTTGCGCGTGAAAGGCGACAGCATGTCCCCTGAAATTTTGGAGGGCGACCTGCTCCTCGTAAAGCGCGCTGCTGACGCGGACAGCGGCGACAATGTCATAGCCCACGTCGGCGATGGCGACGCGACGGTGAAGCGACTTCGCAAGGCCAACGGCCAAGCCTGGCTCGAAGCAGCAAATCCCCAATACCCCATGCTGCGCTCCCCGTCCCTCAAGGTTGTGGGCCGCGTCGTCGGATTATTGAGGCAGTTTGGATAGGCGGACAAATGCCAACCTCGGCGACTCGGACGATCCCTTGGGTGATAGAGCAGCAGACCGCTGTGAAGCACCAACTTCTGCGGTCTTACATCGCGACGTGGATGAACATCCTCTGGCAGCAACAGGAGCGCCTACGGCAACCACCGCATCTCATCTACGTCGATGGTTTCGCTGGTCCTGGAGAATATTGGAGCACCGAGAAGCGCGACAGTAAGGTGGATGGTTCGCCTATACTCGTCGGCAAAGTCGCAAACGAATTGATGAGAGGCCAGCGGAAGTTAGACATTATAGCCTTCGACACAGACAAGCGCACTGTCGACCACCTTGCTCCGCTACTGGCGGGCATCAACACCAAGCAACAGGCTTGGGAAGTAGGCACGAGGATTTCTCGGCCGGTGCCAAGGGGCTCATCAATAAGCTCGCAGGCAGGCTCGGGCACGATTACCCTGCGTTCTTCTTTATCGATCCCTTCGGATACTCGGACTTCCCGATGACGCTTCTCGCCGAAATTCTTAAGCACGAACGCACCGAAGTGTTCATCACTTTCATGACCTACGACATTGTCAGGTTCATGGGAAAACCCGACGCCGAGAAGAAAATGATCCAGCTATTCGGGACCGCGGATTACAAGAGCTACACGCAATCCAACACGCCCGAAGAGCGGGTTAACTTCGTCACGACACTCTATCGGCGACAGTTGTTGTCCGTTGCCAAGGCGAAGAACGTCATCGGCTTCCGGATCAACACTCCCGGACAGGAGGGGCGCGCTCGCTACTTTCTCTTCCATGCGTCCAATCACATTAAGGCGCTGAAGGAGATGAAGAATGCGATGGAGCGCACCAGCGATCAGGAGTTCAAGTTCGAGGCCATCGGCGTTGGTGAGGGCGATCAACTGGATCTCTTCGTTGCGACACCCGAGGCGCAGATAAAGGCGGCGCTTCTCGGGTATGTCGAGAGGGCACCCAAGTCACGAGTCGAGTATTCGCGGATTGAGGACTGGGGATACGAGCGAACATCGGGAGTCGCCCGTCATATCAAGGCCGCTCTCATCGACTTAGAGCGGGAGGACATAATCAAGATCGAGAGGAAGCCTAAACAGAAAAAGAACACGGTGGTGGAAGGGGCGATAATCACGTTCGTACGGAATCTTCTGTAAGCCATATGGCGTTCGAGTCGGCGATCGAGTGGACGGAGAGCACCTGGAACCCGGTCACGGGCTGCACGAAGATCAGCCCGGGATGCAAACACTGCTATGCCGAGACCTTCGCCGAGCGGTGGCGCGGAATACCAGGCCACCCCTACGAGCAGGGATTCGACCTCAAACTCTGGCCTCGGCGCTTGGAAATGCCCCTTACGTGGAAGGAGCCTCGGACAATCTTCGTCAATTCGATGTCCGACTTGTTCCACGAGGACGTGTCGGACTGGTTCCTGGACCGCGTGTTCAATGTGATGGAGCACGCTTCCTGGCACACCTTTCAGCTTTTGACAAAACGCACTGAGCGGTTCGCTCAATGGAGTCAGAAAAGATTTCATCGGGGCGCAATGTCGATCAATGGAAAGAAGCGTTGGCCGAGGAATGTTTGGGCTGGAACTTCCGTCGAATCGCAGGACTATGTCGACCGGATCGACCACTTACTCAAGGTGCCAGCGGACATCCGATTCTTGTCGGTCGAGCCGCTGTTAGGCCGCGTCAAAATTAAAGTGGCGCTGCTGAGGCGGATTCAATGGGTAATCGTCGGCGGCGAAAGCGGCCCTCATGCGCGGCCGATGAACGCCGATTGGGCCCGCGACATTCGGGACCAGTGCGTGGCCGCCAAGGTTCCGTTCTTCTTCAAGCAGTGGGGCGTTTACAATTCGCGCGGTGAGCGCCGAAGCAAAAAAGCGGCTGGACGGGTTCTTGACTGACGGACTTGGGACGAAATGCCGGTTCTACAAAAAGCTTGAACGGCTCGATTCACTCGAGCCCGAATCTGCTTTTCGGGGAAGCTGCCGATTGCGAATCCTCGCGCGCCGTGTAACTCGGTAGGCAAACCATCCAGTGGCCGCAGAACAGACAAGATTCATCCCGGCGCAAACAAGGGGGCTTGAAATTCGGCCATTCGAGATTCTAGAATCGCGAATAACGAATAACCGAGATGCTCATGGCGCTGAAGCCTCAAGACATTGTTGTCTTACTGAAACTCCTCAAATCGGGGGGCAAACGGCCCACCTATGCCCAGTTGGCGGTCGACCTCTACATGAGCCCATCCGAGATTCACGCTTCAATTCGCCGCGCTCGCGCCGCCAGACTTGTTCACGGACCCGAGTTCGGCGATCGTGTAAACACCAAAGCATTGGAGGAGTTCCTCGTCCATGGGATCAAGTACGCTTTTCCTCCGGAAAAGGGAGGTATGACTCGCGGTATGCCAACCGCTTCTGCGGCGGAACCGCTCAGCCGTAAAATGACCCAGGAAGAACCAGTTCCAGTCTGGCCGTTCGAGCAAGGCTCCAAGCGGGGCTATGCGTTTCTACCCCTCTACAAGAAAGCGCCACAAGCGGCTCTGAAGGACCATGAACTCTATCAGCTACTTGCGCTCGTAGACGCACTGCGCGATGGGAGCGCGAGAGAGCGCGAACTAGCCAAACGCGAGCTTTCCTCTCGGCTTAAGAATTGAGCTTCCAATCGAATCGACAGATTCTGGCCAGATGGCCTCAAGCCGAAGCCGCGCAATGCGCGGCGTGTTCGCGTCGTCACGTCAGACCATTGCGACCGTTGCGGTATGGACGGCCGTTCACGGGGCCGTTCGTTTCATGTGCCTCATGATTTTCAAGGCGGCTGTAAATCGTGCGGCGGTTGACGCCCAAAATCTTCGCAGCGCGGACCTTGTTGCCACCGGCGTATGTGACCGTACGGCAAATTAATTCGTCGACGACATCTTTCATTGAAGAGCCCAGGTGAACGGTAAAGGAACTGTCCGGCCGAGCTGTCGCTTCAATCTCCGAGGGTAGGTCGCTAACTGCCAACCGCGTCGATTCGCAGAAAATCACGGCGTGCTCGATTGCATGCTTCAGCTCACGAATATTGCCGGGCCACCAGTAGCGGGCCAGCGCAGTAAGGCACGCGTCATCGATGCCAGCGATCTGTCTGCCGTGCTCCGCGTTCGTCCTCTGAACGAAATGGTCGACCAACAAGGGCAGGTCCTCGATACGCTCCCTGAGCGGAGGAAGATGAAGCGAACAAACCTTCAGGCGATAGTACAGATCCTCGCGTAGATGTCCGTCTCGAATCGCCCGATCGATCGGTCGATTCGACGCCGCCAGCACCCGCGCGTTGACGGGTATTTCTTTCGTACTGCCAACAGGCAGAACCCTACGCTCCTCAATCGCGCGGAGGAGCTTGGCCTGCGTTTCGCATCGCATCTCCGTAATTTCGTCGAGGAGGAGTGTGCCGCCGTTCGCGCTCTCGAAAAATCCCTGCTGCCGGCGGTCCGCGCCGGTATAGGCGCCCTTTTCATGACCAAACAGGTGGCTTTCGATGAGCGGTTCCGGAATCGCGGCACAGTTGACGGGCACGTACGGACCGTCGCTACGCGATGAGAGCTTGTGGATGAGTTGAGCCGTGTCCTCTTTTCCGGTCCCGCTTTCACCGGTGATCAGGACAGGTACATCGGATGAGGCGACCCGTTCGATCAGGCTCATGAGCTGGCGCATCGGTACGGACTGGCCAATCATGGCGAACTCCCACGCGGATGTTTCCCTTCAATCCCTTCCGCTCCCGCCTGTGGATAAATAGTCGCCCCGCCCTAACACGTCAACAATAATTGAGATATTAGAAGACGATTCCGATGAATGGGTAAAGCTAAGAAAATGGCTCGCGAGAGAGAATTCCAATTTGTGGGTCACTATAGCTGCCTCGATTTCGTTAACACACAGTTCGCGAAAGAAGATCGACGCCGCACCGATCTTCTGCGCAGTTTCGCTGATCTGATCAACTGGCTCGGCGAATCGCGGCTTCTAAATCGAGCGCAGCTGCAGAGCGCTCCGAAGCTGTGGGGAAGCAGACATGCTGTGGAGCGCATTTTTCAAGACGCGCTCGCCTTGCGTAGGGCGTTGTTTGCTATGGCCGAAAAGCTCGCGACACAACGGCCTGTGCCACGGGAATCACTTGAAGCGATCAATAAGATGATTGAAAAGCGTCCGGCCTGCGTGCTTCGCGCGCGAAACTCGGGGCGCTTTGAGGAAGTGACCCCCCTGGATCTGCACGAGCCCGAGCAGTTGATGGTGCCAATCGCGCAGTCAGCGAGCGATTTGCTCTGTCACGGAGATCTCGCGCTCGTCAAACGATGCGCCCACCCCGCTTGCGGCGCCTTCTTTTACGACACGTCCAAGAACCACACGCGCCGCTGGTGCAGCACGACTGAGTGCGGCAATCGCATGAGGGTCGCGGCGCATTATCGCCGCCGACGCGCTGCCGGTTAGCCAACCGCTTCTCGACTGTCGCGAGCTCGGCGCTCGTTCCGTCCAGCTTCACGACCCGCAGCGCGTGAGGTGCCAGCTTAACCACCAGGAAAATCGGCCGTGGATTTCCGCGAGTGACATCGAAACGACCAATGTGTGTGTGCAGAATCTGCACATGCACACTTTCCCGGTCGCCGACAGATTTTTGAAGATCAGCGCCGGGCGTTCAAATCGAATTTTCTGTCCGAATCGGTCGGGCACCGGGTTTGCATTCTGAGCCGTTTGGATAGATGCGGTTGCGGGGCGTGGGCGATCTCCTCATCAAGTGAAGGAGGCATCACTCAAATGCCCGAGATCCAGAGTTCCGAGTCCCAAGAGTCCGATCGGCTTTCATCGATTCTCGCCGGCTACCTGACACCGAAGGAGTTGGCTGGCGCGTTCGGCGTTACCGAACGAACTATCGCACGCTGGCATCGTCACCGTCAGGGACCGCCACGTGTAACAATCGGCCGAAAGGTTTACTACCGCCGGGAGTCTGTGAACGCGTGGCTCACGGAGTGCGAAAGACCAGAACCGAGGGCGCGCGCGACCCGCGTTTTGCGCGTGCGGCAGCCCGTTCAATCAAGCGTCCCGCTTGAGCGGAATCACCTCTCCGCGGTTGCGGGATCTGGCGGCGGCAACGATTGAAGCAAAACGGTCCGTTGCCTGACGCAGCGGATCATCGGCCAAATGTGCATACCGCGCGGTCGTTTGCGGCTGTGTGTGCCCCAATAGCCGACCAACTATTGGGAGCGACATACCGGATGAGACCAAATGGCTCGCATAGGTATGCCGCAGGTCGTGAATCCTAACGCCTTCTATATTTGCCTGCTTGCAGAGCGCTGACCACACCTTCTTGGGTTCCTGAAGAGGTTTGCCGGGTGCGTCGCCAGGAAAGAGATACTCGCTGGTGCTTTTCTGTTTGATCGAAGCAATTAGCTGCACCGCCGGAGGGCTCAAAGGTACGTGCTCAGTGCGTTTTTGCTTCGTGTGGTGGCTTGGCTTCGTCCAGATCCCGAGCTCGAGGTTGAATTCTTTCCAAGTGGCTGTCAGTACTTCTCCGCGGCGAGCTCCCGTCAATAGTATCAACCGAATTGCATTCGCGGCAGATTGATTTGGGTGCTGTTCGAGCGCATCGCAAAGGCGATCTATTTCCGCAGTCGAGAGCCAGCGATCGCGCCGTTCTTCGCGGAATTTTGCAACTCCCTCGCAGGGATTATCGTCACGCCATTCCCAGTTCTTAGCGACATTCATCATCTTACTGAGGAGCGAACGGACACGATTCGCCTGATAAGGCGAATCCTTCATCGATTGGTGAAGTTCCTCGATATCTCGACGCTTCAGGTCCGCGACCCTGATCTTTCCGATCTTCGGCAAGATGTGCTTGCGGGCCATACCCTCGTTAGACCTGATGGTATTTGGTCGCAGATAAATTTTCGCATGGCGTTCCGTGAAATCTTCAAAGAGATCAGCTACGGTCGGAGCGGCACGCTCTTTATGTTTTTCTTCCAGTGGATCGCCACCGCTTCGAATCAGTTCGCGCAATCCGATCGCTTCGTCGCGCGCAGCTGCAACGCTCAATTCAGGATGTCGTCCGATCGTGTAGCGACGCTCTCGGCCGCGAGCATGATAGTTGAGGACGAAGGACACCACTCCTGCCGCAGTCATACGAACGCCGAAGCCAGGAATCTCGTTGTCGTAGATTATGCGATTTCCGGTTTTGGGAACCCTGAACGACTTGACGATTCTTTCGGTGATTCTCTGTCCCATCGCGCCATCCTGTGTCCGTGCTGTGTCCGTACGAGAACGGATTTGGATGTCTTTGAAGATGACTCAGAATCATCAGGTCGTCAATGGATCACCTTATCTGACAGGCTCTTTTGTCAACAGCCTAAGCATCTGTGTCCGTTCGTGTCCGTATTCTTGGAGAATTTTATCGATTCGTAATCAGCAGGTCGTCGGTTCGAATCCGACGGGTGGCTCCAGGTAAATCAAAGCGCTTTTCGTCCTCGGATCTCCTCAAAATCCGCGATGCCTATATGGTGCACTATGCGCCGCGAGTTCGGCGGGAACCTGGTGGTCGAGATGGTTGAGAAAGCCGATTAACTCCCGATGCCGGAGGCGGGTTTGCCTTGGGCGATAACCGACCCATCGAGCGCGTTGAGCGCCCCGGACAGGGTGGTGGTGCCGATCACGCAAGCAAGAATTATGCAAACTGATTAGGGGACGCCCCACTGGCCGATTCCTCAAGTTCTCGCGACGGCGGAACGCGCGGCGGGCGATTTCGCTTGTCGCACGCCCCCGCTTCGTTCTATTTGAAGACGCGCCTTTCGATTGCCGGGCCGCTTGCGCCCGCCGATCCTGGCGAATCCGACTCGGCCGGTAGTCATCGCCATCGATGACCCGGACCAGGGAGACAAAGTTTTATGGCTGATTACAGTATCAAGGACAAGGTCGCGGTCGTCGGACTGGGCGAATCGACCTACTACAAGCGCGCGCAGGCTCCGGTCAGCGAGTTTCAGCTTGCCCTCGAAGCGATCCTGAAGGCGGTCGATGACGCCGGCCTCAAGGTCACCGATCTCGACGGCTTCGCCTCCTACGCCAACGATCGCAACGAAGCCGCCCGGCTGGCGACCGCACTCGGCCTGCCGCATTACGCATGGGCCAGCATGGTCTTCGGTGGCGGCGGTGGCGGCGGCTCAGGTGCGGTCGCGCAGGGCGCGGCTGCGGTCGCGGCCGGATACGCCAAGTACGTGGTCGTCTATCGGGCGCTCGCGCAGGGCCAGTTCGGGCGCTTCGGCCAAGCCGCACCATCAAAGAATATCCGCGGGCCGGCAGCCTATGTCCATCCCTATGGATTGTTTGTACCAGCACAATGGGTAGCGCTTCGCGTGCGACGCTTCATGCACGAGCACGGAATGACCCAGGATGCGCTCGCCGCCGTCGTGCTGGCCGACTACTTTCACGCTCAGCGCAATCCGCGCGCCGTCATGTATGGCCGCCCGCTCACCCGCGAGCAGTACGACAAGTCGCGATGGATCGTCGAACCGTTCCATCTTTACGATTGCTGCATGGAAAACGACGGCGCCGCCGCGCTGATTCTGACCACGCCGGAACGGGCGCGCGACTTAAAGCAGAAGCCGGTCCTGGTGATGGCCGCCGCACAGGGCGCCTCGGCCCGCGCCGCCGCCTCCGCCGAGAACGATCCGCATTACCCGTCGTCGCACTTCACGACGCTCGCGCCGCGGCTCTTCGAGACGGCCGGAATCAAGCCCAAGGATATCGACGTGGTACAGATTTACGAGCATTTCAGCGGCGCCGTTCCGATAAGCCTGGTCGAGCACGGCCTCTGTAAGCCTGACGAAATCGCCGATCTCTGCACCTTCGAGAATCTCACCGCGCCCAACGGCAAGCTGCCGCTCAATACCAGCGGCGGCAATATCGCCGAGTGCTACATGCACGGCCTCGAACTGGTGAACGAGGCCGTCCGCCAATGCCGCGGCACTTCGACCAGCCAGGTCCCCGACGCCAAAATCGCGCTGGTCGCGTCGGGCCCGATGGTCTCGCCGGTCAGCGACCTTATCGTGCACGGCTAGCCCGCGCGCCGCGAGATTATTTTCGCATCGAACATCGAATAAGGAATCATCCGATGGCTGAGCAACAGACCTATTATCTCCCCGAAGGACTCCCGGCGCCGGCCGGCCAGCGCGACGGACTCGACACCGAGTTCTGGGCCGCGACGCGCCGTCACGAACTCAAGGTCCAACGATGCAACAAGTGCGCGACCTTCCAGTTCGGTCCCGAATGGATTTGCCACAAATGCCATTCGTTCGATCTCGGATGGCACACCGTCTCCGGGCGCGGGCGTCTCTATAGCTGGGTGCGAATCTGGAACCCGGTGCATCCCGCGCTCAAGGATGCGTGTCCGTATATCGTCGCGGTCGTTGAGCTACCCGACGCCGGGAACGTGCGGATGGTCGGCAACCTGATCGGCGATCCGAAGCGTGACGTGCCCTTCGACTCCGAAGTCGAAGCGGTCTTCGAGGACCATCCCGAAGCGACGCTGGTCCAGTGGAAGCCCGTGAAATAGCCGAAACTCGCTGACGGGCCGTCTATCGCGAAGCTCGCTATCGCCGCGTCGCGCGCGTCAGTAGGCGTCCTTGAGGGCGCGGGTCTTGGCGAAGATCGCGACCGGATCGTCGCCGATCGACGGATCGATCTTCTTGAGGCTCGCGCGCAGCTCGGGACTATCGGTGCGGATGAACGGATTGATCTTCTTCTCGTCGCCGATCGTCGAGGGAATCGAGTACTTGCCCTCGGCCAGCGTCTTGACCGTCCAATCGTGCTTGGCCTTGAGCGCCGCGTTGGTCGGTTCGAGTGTCAGCGCGAAGCGGAGATTCTTCTCGGTGTATTCGTGGCCGCACCAGACCTGGGTATCGTCGGGCAGCGCCGCGAGCTTCTTGAGCGAGGCGACCATCGTCTCGGCCTTGCCCTCGAACACGCGGCCGCATCCGGCGATAAACAATGTGTCGCCGGTGAAGACCGACTTGAGCGTGGGAAAGTAGTACGCGATATGGCCGCTGGTATGCGCGGGTATACCAATCACGCGCCCGCGAATCGGCCCGATCGCGACTTCATCGCCGTCGTCGACCGGATCAGTCTGCGCCGGAATCCGTCCGCCCTCGGCCCGCGCGCCGTAGACGCGCAATCCTGCGACCGCGCGCGCCAGGTCCTCGTTGCCGCCGACGTGATCGAAGTGCCAATGGGTCGGCAGCGCGGCGACGAGTTTCAGCCCGCGCCGGTTTACTTCCGCCAGCACCTTGTCCGCCTCCGCGCAATCGACCACGCCGCATTGCTTCGAGGCGTCGTCCACGATCAGGTAGGCGTAGTTATCTTTCAGTTGGGGCACCGGAATTATCGCCATCGCCGTCTCCTTTGCGCGCAGATTCGATGCGCGCGCATTCACGCTGCGACGATACTGTAACCCATGTCGACGTAAATCGTCTGCCCGGTGACGCCGCTCGCGAGGTCGCTCAGAATCGCCGTCGCCATGGTGCCGACCTCTTCGGTCTTCATCGCGCGGCGCATCGGTGAGCGCTGCTCGACGTCATGCGCCATCGAGTGATAATCGCGAATCGCCGAAGACGAAAGCGTGCGCGCGGGCGCGGCGCTGAGCGCGTTGACGCGGATATTCTTGGGGCCCAAATCCGCCGCGAGATAGCGCACGCACGCTTCGAGCGCCGCCTTCGCCACGCCCATCACGTTGTAATTCGGTATCGCGCGCACGGCGCCCAGATAGCTCAGCGTGATTATCGATCCGCCGCCGCGCGCTTCCATCAGCGGCTCGGCCGCCCGCGCCATCGCGACCAGCGAGTACGCGCTGATTTCGAGCGCCTTCGCGAAGTTCACCCGATTCACGTTAAGGAACCGATCGCGCAGGTCCTCGCGCTCGGCGAACGCGACCGCATGCACCAGCATGTCGAGTCCGCCCCACAACTCGCGCAACTCCGAAAATGTCATGCCGATTTCGATATCGTTGGTGACATCGAGTTCGCCCACCACCAGCGCGCCGATCTCTTCGGCCAGTGGACGCACGCGCTTTTCGAGCACGTCGCCCTGATAGGTCATCGCGACCTCGGCGCCCTCGGCCTTGAGCGTCTTTGCGATCGCCCATGCGAGACTCTTGTCATTGGCGACACCGACCACCAGCGCGCGTTTCCCTTGAGCTATACCCATCGCGGGCTCCTTCGTGTTTCACGGATCGGCGGCGATCGTCCGCTGATATCGCACACGCGGACGCCGCGCACTTCGATTCAAGCGGGCGCGCGCGGGCTCGATCCGCGATCGAGATTAGCACTTTTCCCGGCTTTGATCCGCGCCCGGCGTGCGTTCAGACGCCGCGAAAGCGATGGGGTCGTCGATTCGGGCTTCGCCGCCTCTGGCGCGCGCGGGCGGCCGCTATGACTGGCCGTCTTGGAACGCCCTCAGCAGCCGGCAGCGGATCAGATGACCCGCTGCCGCAGCCCTGGAGCCTAATATTCTGGTATCAGGACCTGAAGTGCGAAGGCGGGCCCGAGTAGGGTAAACCCGCCTGGTGCGCCCGTGTTGTAGTATTGTATGGAGTAGGGCCCAAAGTACCCGCCGTTAGGATCTTCGACGTCCACTGCCAGAAAGGTCACGTTCGCAGCCGGTGTCTCCGCCGTTGCAGACGGTGATCCGGTAAGATTCATAAAGGTGGCGTACTCGTTGTTCTCCTGACACTGGTCCGGCGGCACATTTCCATTCGAGCACTCTGGGAACGGGGCGCCAAACATGGTTAACAGCGTGCCGCCTTGGTCGTAGCTCTGTTCAAACATTGTGATGTAGTTATCGGACCAACTCCCGCCGTACCCCACAGCGGCGTAGTTAGCTGAGTTAAAGCTGGCGCCGCGATAACCGACGAGCATGCCTCCGAATTCCCCCAAGAATTGGGCGCCGCAGACGGAAGCGCTCTGGACCGGCCATGTGAAAGAGTATTGTCCGCTATCGCCGATTCCGAAAATGTGCACCGCCAGCCAAACAGTCTCATCTTCGTAGTCGGTGCCCCCGCCCGCACACGCCACAGGGAAACTGGGGACAAGGCTGGGCTGATAACTTCCTATGCCTGGCACCAGAATGGGAAGGAAGACCCAACCTGCTGGAGCGCTCGGTGGCGTCGTGTCATACCCGCCAGCCGTCAGCGTCGCGATCATTGTATCTCCAAACTGTGATCCCGGCGGAGCTGTCAGCGTCAAATTGCAGTTTGAGCCGACTCCGCCACACTCGCTTTCAGTGCTCGAGGACCCAGTGAAGTAGGGCAGTGGATCGTTGAGCTCCAGCCATTCTGTATTCTGCAGCGAACCGGTGCTGCCAGCCGCCCCCGATCCCGAGGTCCACTCCTCAACGGCCCAAAAGACGTCTTTCTCCCCGCTGCGCGACGTCAGGCTGGGGTCCCAGATGGACGAGTTGTAGTCACCCCAACGCGACTGGGCCGGCTTGCAGTTGAGCGTTCCGTTGAACGTGCCCGTGCTATTGAAAAGGTCGCCAAAACGGAGCACGGCCTGGCTGGCTTGCGCGCCAGCGCCGTTGTTCCCGAAGCCGTGGAGAAGCGTGTAGCTGACCTTGGCAGGGGCGCTCGCGGTAAATTTCGTGACAGTCTGATAGATATCCAAGTCGGGATCAGCGGCAACCGTTGGATAGCCGAAAATCACGTTGGGAGCATTTACAGCATAGGCGTTCCATGCGCCGGTCTCCATCTGCTGCACGTACGTGAACGAATAGGTGTCGGTGGCGGAGGTACTGTCAGGAGCCGCGAAGGTGGTGATCAGGTAGTGCATGGTGTCGGTAGCACCAGGCTGTAGAATCGGGGCCGATCTTATAGTCGCATCGCCTAAGAAAATACCGCAAAGCTGAGTCGGATCGCTGCATCCGGGCTGAGGCGCGTTAGGTAGATTGAAAGCGGAATACGGACCGCCGCCAAGTCTACCAGTGGTTGAAAGGGATGTCAGGTTGCCAGTGCTGTCCAATTGATAAAGGTTGATGGCTGCCCTTTGCATATCCGAGGCGGCGAGGATGACATAAGGGTACCCGGTGACAGATACATCTCTGGTAGGGCGCAGGCCGATAACCAAATTTGTGGGCTGCGCCCAGCCGACAGGCTGAGGTTTGAAGACTTTATCGGAAATGTTCTGCTGCGGGACGAGCCATATCGAATCGACTCCGGGTTGTCCGCCGAGCGGTTGGCTCGAGCAAATCGAGTCGACCACCAGCCAGTCCACGTCGTAGCCGAGTACCGGCTGGTCTGCGAATGGGTCAGACTTGTCTAGGCAGACGCTGGTCGACCATCTGAGCCAGTTCCCCGGCGTGTCGAACGGGCTGTTGCTGGCGGTATAAGCAAAAAACAGGGTCGTGACCAATGTAGTAGGATTTACCGAGAGCGCGGTCGCGACCCACGCGCCGCGGTATGGATCGAAGGCGATCTGAGGATCCGTCATGAAAAAGCCTGAGGTTCCACAGTTGGGCATCGGCTGGCCGTTCACGCCGGTTTGACACCAGAACGCATTGAGCGTCTCGTAAGGCTTAAGGGACGACTCGCCGCCGGCGGCGCTCGGTATGCTCATGTCCTTGTTGTAGATCCACAGGCCTTGGTTCAGCATCTCGAAGTTGTAGTTGGACGAAACATCAGCCGCTACATCGGGCGGTTGCTCGGTCGTGTGTGGGTCAGGCGGATTGCAGGCATCCGCGCCGCCTCCGCTCTGCTCTAACATTACGGGAGAGGCGGATGCTGCCGGGGCGGACGCGGGCTGAATCCGCAGGACCTTGGGGCTCGGGTACTGCTTGGGCGGTTGGGGCGACAGGAAGGTGCCGGTTGGTACCGCTATGGCCGCGTCATGAAAGGATTCGTTGATTCCGCTCTGCGGTTCCAAGTCCACTTTACCCTGAGGACGCG
>VFSW01006267.1_pt1 | contig 17505 bp, 10 predicted proteins | sample 5358111 | NCBI WGS metagenome assembly VFSW01 (sample SAMN11554181, study PRJNA540505) | mine drainage metagenome | isolation source: sediment from site ElyBrook_90M | place: USA: Ely Copper Mine, Vershire, VT | collected 2017
TTGGGATTACGTGGTCTGGAGCGTGATGGAGGTATACGCGTCAAATCGCCTCAAATACAACAACCTTCGGGCCGAATCTACGCAGACTCCCCCGGATGGGCGGACGAATCTTCAGCAATCGGGTATCAAAATAGATTTGTTGTTCGAAAGGGCGACGGTTTTCGACTTCTTCGCAAAACGCTGAAACTTATCCTGCAGGGACAAACTCCTCTGACACATCCGCCATCTCTTCCCCAGATCCACATTACCCGCGTCAATTGCGCAGGGGGAAGTTCTTCAGAGACTCCTAAAAGAGGAAGATGCAAACAGGAGGGTCGAGACTGCGAGGGCCATTGCCACCCGTGTCACCTCTTTGACGAGTTGATTCATCGGATGAACCCCGCTCAGCTTCCTTGCGCTCAATGCGCTCCCCGTGAGGCATCTCCCTCTTCCGGCGATGGCCGCTTCATCAGGAAGGGCAGGGGAACAAGCAAAGCGACAATGACTCCAAGCACAAAAAACGCGCTGATAAACGCAAGCACGTTCGCCTGCGCGTCGACCATTTGTTGAAGGTACGCAAGCGATCGCTGCCCTGCATCGGCGGCATTAACGCCATGGCTAATGGCCGATTGCCGAATACCCGCAAGATAGCGATCGAAAAAGATGTTGCCGTAATAGAGATGCGAAATCAGGTCCACACGGCTGATTTGCCTGTGACGGGTCACGTAACTTACCAGAAACGATGTGCCGATCGCGCCCCCCAGGTTGCGCACAAAGTTGCTCATGCCGGAAACCTGGTTGTTATCTTCCCTGCGCATGCCCACGTAGGAAAGCGTGCTGATGGGGATGAAAATCAGCGGCAGCCCGACGACCTGAAAGACCCGCATCCAAACGACGGTCGCGAAGTCGACGTCCAGCGAGATGCGCATCATCCAGAACATGCTCGCCGATGTCAGCACAAATCCTAGCGCAATGACCTTGCGCGGGTCGAACTTGCTCCCCAGAATTCCCGCCACCGGCATCAGCACGGCGAGCGCAATCCCAGCTGGAGAAAGAGCCCAGCCGGCGCGCTCAGCGGAATAGCCCAATTGAATTTGCAGGAATTGCGGGATGAGAATAGTGGATCCGTTAAGTACGACGCCAAGTGTGAAATTGAAGACAATGGCGGATGCAAAGTTGCGGCGCTTCAAGAGCGAGAGCTGGATGATCGGATTGGGACATGTCCATTCCCGCCAGATCATCGCAAGCAGTGCAATCGCGGCGATCGCCCCCGCGGTACGGATCATCCCTGAGTCAAACCACTCGAGTTGTTGTCCCTTGTCAAGCACATACTGCAGCAAGCCAACCCCAAGAGCGATGGTAATGATCCCAAAGGTATCTGTCTTCTGCCCTCGCGTAGCGCGCGCCTCCAGCACGTGGCGAGGATCGTGCACAACCCTCTGGGTGAGGAACAGCGAGATCATCCCGATGGGAACATTGATGAAAAAGATCCAATGCCAGTTGTAGCTGTCGGTGATCCAGCCGCCGAGGGTCGGCCCGATTGCCGGGGCCACAACGATCGCCATTCCGTAGATCGCAAAGCCCATGTTTCGCTGTTCCGGGCTGAAGGTATCCGCCAGGATAGCTTGTTCGCTCGGACCCAGTCCTCCTCCACCCAGCCCTTGCATGATCCTGAATACGATCAGCATGGGAAGGCTCGTTGCCAGGCCGCAGAGCATCGAGCTCAGCGTGAAGAGAATCACGCAACTCATGTAGAATCGCTTGCGCCCAACACGTGTCGACAACCAGCCGCTCATGGGCAGAATGATCGCGTTCGAAACCAGGTAGCTCGTGAGCACCCAAGTGCTCTCGTCTGCCGTCGCTCCCAGGTTTCCTGCAATGTGGGGAAGAGCAACATTTGCAATCGAAGTATCCAGCACTTCCATGAACGTCGCCAGGGTCACGGTCATGGCCACGACCCACGGATTGATGCGGCCCGGCGCTGAAATTACCTGAGCCACACCGTTGCCTCAACAGACATTCCAGGGCGAAGGCCGTCCAGGCCGCCCTGATTCGCCGCGAGCCGAATACGTACCGGCAAGCGCTGAACTACCTTGATGTAGTTGCCCGTTGCGTTTTCAGGAGGAAGCACGCTGCTGCGAGCGCCAGTGATCGCGGAAATGCTCGCAATCGTCCCTTCGAAATCCTTTCGTAAAGCGTCCACGTGAACCTTCGCTCGCTGTCCGGCATGCATCCTTGCAAGTTGGGTCTCCTTGAAGTTTGCTGTTACCCAGATGTCCCCGTTGCCCACAATCAGCATCAGCGGTTGACCCTCGCTTATGCGATTTCCAAGTTCGGCGCTTCGCTGGGTCACAATTCCATGCACCGGCGAAACGATGTGGCAGAAGCTCAAGTTGAGCTCCGCGCGTTGCAGCTGTGCCGCGGCGCCCTCAGCGTTCGCCCTCGCAGTCGCCATATCCGCTTGCCGGATCGTGAGCTGGCCTGGTGCCGTTTCCTTTATCTGCTGGCGTTTTGCGGCCTGCGCGTCCACCTCGGACTTGCGTTCTTCTATCATCTTGCCCGCCGATGCAACGCTTGCCCTGGCTGCGGTTGCGTTCGCATCGGCGGAGCGCGCATCAGCGACCGCCCGGTCGTAGTCCTGTCGAGAAATCGCGCCTCCTTGAAGGAGCCTTTCGTACCGAAGAAGCTGAGCCTCATCCCGCGAGCGAATCGCTTCCGCTTCAGCCTGTTTCGCTTCTGCGCCTGCAAGATCCTGTTTTGCGGCGGCATATGCTGCCTGGGCTTCCGCGAGCTGCGCATCTCCGGTTAACGCCGACGCTGTATTCTCTGCCTCCGTTATGGCCACGGAAGGGCGCTCTGCATTGAGTTGCGCCACAGCCTGGTCATACTGGGCCTTGGCTTGCGCGTAAGCAACCCTTTGTTCGCTGGGGTCGAGGTCAACAAGCGGTTGCCCGGCCTCCACGACCTGATTATCGGTGACATACACGGCGGCCGTGGTGCCCGAAATCCTTGAACTTACTACATTCAAGTGTCCGTCGATTTGTGCGTTGTCGGTCGACTCGTACCCCTGGGAATACAAGGACCAACCGATCGCGCCTCCGCATGCCAGCAGGCCCCCGAGGCCAGCGATCAGAATCCTGGTTGTGTTTTTCTGGTTTTGCGTTGCCGGGACGGCTTCAAGTTGTGCTCCCTGTGGCATACTAAAAACATACTGACCGGTCAGTTTATTGTCAACGCCAAATCCCCCGCAGATGTATAAATAGGGAAAGTCTCCATGCAAACAGCAACTAAGCAACAGCTCCGGACCCAGGAAACGCAGGCTAGACTGCTCGATGCGGCGGAAGAGGTCTTCGTGCGGGACGGATATGAGAGCGCACAGCTCGATCAGATCGCCGCCATCGCGGGCCGAAGCAAAGGGGCGGTTTACGCGCACTTCAGAAGCAAGGAAGATCTTTTTCTTGCGCTTTTCGAGCATCGCACTATGGCATACATCGATCGCCTCATCGCCAGCCTTCGAAAATGTGCGAGCCGGGAACAAAGTCTGGAGGCATTTCGAGAGTTCTATGTGGGGCTGGTGCGCGACAGATCGTGGCCGATTCTGACCCTCGAGTTCAAGCTCTTCGCCCTCCGCCATCCCCACTCAAAAGAGCGGCTCCGCAATGCCTTTGAAATGTCCAAGGCGACGCAGGACGAGGCGCTCTACGAGCAGTTGTTTGGACGCCTTACCCGCGGCGGGAAAACGGAAAATGATCTTTCGTTGATGGCATTGGGCCCGATCCTCTCCGGCTTGATACTCGAGAGCCACTTCGAACCAGAGGCGCTCACGGAAAAGGTTCTTCGCAGGATACTGGGTCGGATATTCGACGCTCTATTTCCGGACCGTCCTTAGCATCAGGCTCGACTTTGGGCCTCTGAAGCAGGCGGTGCAGGGAAGTGCTCGAAGACATGAAAGGCGCTGACATCCGCAGCAGCGTACCTTTCGCGGCGTTCACTTCTTCCGCGCCATCCCTCGGATCAGCTCGTGCAGAACATGCGATGCGAGCGCATATTCCGCACGACGCCTCGGGAAATTCTAATTAACATCCGCATGCAGCGGAAGATCCCGCGACGAGCGACCCACACTCACGGTGCGCGGCCCCTCCGCGGTCTCCCACTTCTGATCCTTCGTCGACCAATACTGAAGTTGTCGCTCGGGGATGTGAAACGCAATCACCTTCTCTTCTCCGGGCCCCAGGTGAATGCGGTCAAACGCCGCCAGCGCGCGCACTGGGAACTGCACGCCATCGGGAATCTGGCCGGGTGCGCCCAGGTACACCTGCGGCACCTCGTCGGACGCCATCTCGCCGGTGTTCTTGATCCGCACCGTCACGTCCAGGCCGTCATCGGCTGCCTTTGCCACCTTCAAATCCGAGTATGCGAATGTCGAGTAGCTCAGCCCGTGCCCAAACGCGAACATGGGCTCGATATTCTCCTTGTCGAACCAGCGGTAGCCTACGTTCACGCCCTCCGAGTAAGTCGTCTTGTGATCCACTCCTTTGTAACTGCGCTCGGGGTACTTGGGATCCGTCGCCGCATAATCCTCCAGCCGCTTGCCCCACGTTACCGGCAGCCGCCCCGCCGGTGAAACCTTGCCCAACAGTAGATTCGCCGTCGACCATCCGCCCTCGTCGCCCGGCCACCACATCTCCAGCACCGCCTTTACCTTGTCGATCCACGGCAGCGCGACCGGCTGACTGGTATTGAGCACCACAATCGTGTTCGGATTGGCTGCTGCCACTTCGTCGATGAGCTTGTCTTGGTCGCCAGGCAGGCCAAACACTGGGGTCAGCCGCGTCCAGGCAAACACCACCGCAACCTTTGCATTCTTTGCCGCCGCAATCGCTGCGTCGTGGTCGGCCTGGCGCTGCTCCGGCGTGTACCAGTTCAGCCGTACCTGCACCGGCGCGTTCGAAGTGTCAGGTGAGGTCTTGATCTCGATCGTGTGCGGACCGGCCGTCAATTCCACCGCGCGCCGCACATTATCCAGCCCGTCCGGAGTGGGAACCACATTGTCCTGGTTCCCCTGCAGAATGTCTCCGTGCACTCCGCCCTGAAATGCCCCGGTTCGCGTAAGCGGCTTTCCGTCCAGGGCAATATTCGCGTCTGTCCCCATTGCCTGCAAGTAAATCCAGTAGCTGCCCGCATGGGGCGGCGTCAGCGTCCCATTCCACGTCACCGTAGAGTTGGGCGGAAGCGCATTCCCGCCCTTGGTCGTGAAGTCTACCTGTGCATCCGTCTGCGACGCCGATCCGTCCGTTCGTACCAGTCCCGGCTGACCATCGTGGCTCAGCGCGCTGGCCGGAATAGTGGTTCCGTTCATGTCGTCTGCCACCGCAAACTGGATGCCTGCGTTGCCCGAAATCTTGCGCATCGCCGCCAACGGGCCCACTTCGCGCCACGGCAGTCCCACGCTCCGCTCGCCATTGATGCCGATCGAATCCACTTGCCCTGCGGTCGGCCCAATCAGCACCACGGAATCCAGTTCTCCGGCCTTCAGCGGAAGTGCGCTTCCCTCGTTCTTCAGCAGCACCGCGGCGTCTTCGCCGGTCTTCTCAATAATCTTTGCGTTCGCTTCGATCGCCTGCTGCGTCACCGCGTGCTTCTGCATTCCATTCATGTAGCCAAAGTGAACAATCTCGTACAGCACTCGTCCCGCCGCGCGTGTCACCGTGGCTTCGCTCACGGTACCGTCCTTTAGCGCTTCCGTCATCTTCTCCGGACTCAGCTTTACGCCAAAATCCCCGCCGCCGCCCCGACGCTCGGGCGTGGGCTCCTCGGGAATATGCCCGCCGAACATCCCCGCGTTGGCGCCGCCAGACCGCGGCGCCGGTGGCGGAGGTACGGGCTTCGAATCGAAGAACGAAGGAACGTTGAACGGAGCCTTTGGATCGGGCTCGCCCGGCATCTCCATGTCGAGCCCCGCGTTGATAAAGGAGACTGCGTGCACCGCCCCCCAGTCCGACGTTACAAATCCTTTGAACCCGATCTGGTCGCGCAATATGGTCGTCAGAGTGTCCTTGTTGCCGCAAGCAAATGTCCCGTTCACCCGGTTGTAGGAGCACATGATCGACGAAACATCCGCCTTTACCGCCGCGTCAAACGGCGCGACGTAAACCTCGTGCAGCGTCTGGTCGTCCACAAAGATGTTGCCGGAGTTCGAGTCGTACGCCACGTAATGCTTTACCTGTGCCATCACGTGCTGCGACTGGATCCCCCTGATCTCCGCCACACCCATCATCGAGGTCAAGTAGGGATCTTCTCCGAACGTGTTGTATCCACGGCCAAACTCAAGATCGCGGTCGATGTTCACAAACGGTTGCAGCGAAACGTCGATGCCCAGCGCCCGGTCTTCGCGACCAATCACCACCCCGTTCTCCTCGGCGTCCTTTACGCTGAACGTCGCGGCCACGCCCATCGTCGCCGTCTCTCCCTGCGAAGGATGCCGCGTCAGCACCCCCGGAGGCCCGTCGGCAAAGCGCAGCCCCGGAATCCCCAGCCGCGGCACTCCCGCCAAGTATCCCGCCTGTCCCTGGTACACGCTCGGATCCTCATGCGTCCCGTGGATCAGCGTCAGCTTTTCTTCGAGCGTCATCTGGCTCAGAATCTTGTCCACGCGCGCGTCCCCCGTAACCACCGGAATCGTCTGCGCATACGCTACGGCCGCGCCAGCTGCGAAAGCCGCGCCCAGGATGAGTGATGAGAGCGGAATCCCCGCCAATAAAGTTGCGGCCCTTCGCCGCGTTAGCAGACCAATGTTCACAATTGCCTCCCCGGTAATGCCCGATTGCCCGCATTTTCCACGCACGGTTTGCGTATCGAGCAGTGCGCGAAGCACTTAGGCGGGCTCTCGATGGTCGGGAGAAGTGTACCACCGGCTTTTCCTCAGCTGCCGGTCCAGCGCCCGGCCTTTACCGGCTTTAGCCGTGGGCTTCCCGCTCTGTGCATTGAAGAGGGCAGGCTCAGCCCCTGAATGGAGCCGAATCTTCCGCAGCTCGCCCTTTACTGTGGCGTGATGATCCCACCCAGCGCGTGGCGCCGTGGCAAGAGGATCCCCCGATGATCCACCTCCACGGGCGGCGATCCAGCCGGGACCGGCGCCGCATCTCCGGAGCGCTCCACCAGCGCGCCCCCGCAGGCAGGGCACCAGTCGGCGGTCGTCTCGTGCGCCAGCACGGCATGGCAACGTGTGCAAACAGTCTCCATCGGCTCAATTCTATCGCTTCCATCAAACGGGCCTTCCCGGCAAGAATCCGCTGCCGTCGTCATCAGCCCAGTCGCTGTTCATGCCGTAGACTTGTCTCGCGCTCGCATCCCACTTTTATGAGGCTCCCATGACGCATCGCGGCTTCGATGAGCAGATGGAAGCGCTGGAAGCCCTCAAGGGCCTGCCGCTCGATACACAAGCCGTGGCCTTCGTCCGCAAGTCGCTGGCCCACAAGAGCAACTTTCTCGCAGCCAAAGCCGCGCGCCTGGCGGAAGAAGCCAACCTCATCGATCTTCTCCCCGATCTCATCGTCGCCTTCCATCGCTTCTTCGACCAGGCGGAAAGGACCGATCCGCAATGCTGGGCCAAGAATGCCCTCAGCCGTGCGCTGCCACGGCTCGGCTGCCGCGACAAGGACATCTTTCTGCGCGGGCTTCACCATCACCAGTGGGAGCCGGTGTGGGGCGGCCGCTCCGACACCGCCGGAACCCTCCGCGCCAACTGCGCCCACGCCCTGGTCGCCTGCGAGGGACTGGCCAGCGAAGACCTGCTGCTTCTCCTCCTTGACCTGCTCGTGGACAAGGACAAGAGCGTGCGCGTCGAGGTCGTGCGCGCCTTGGCCCAGGTCGGCGACTTGGCTGTCCCCGTGCTGCGCCTCCGCGCCCTCATTCCCGGCGAAGTTCCTGAGGTGCTGGCCGCTTGCTTCAGCGCGCTGCTTGACCTCAATCGCGATGCTGCAATTCCGTTTGCTGCCCAATTCCTGCCTGTCGGCGACGATGCCGCTGCGGAAGCAGCCTTTGCCCTGGCGCAGACGCACAGTCCCGCGGCCCTGGCAGCGCTGCTTCAGGTCCGCAGCAGCCCCACGCCTGCAACCTCTGAGCCCTGGTTTACCGGCGTCCTGCTCAACGCCATCGCCCTCACGCGTCTGCCCGAGGCCGCGGACTTCCTCGCCGGCCTGATTGAACGTGACGAGCGCGATGCGCCGCTGGCCATCGAAGCGCTGGGTAAGCTCGCCCCCGGCAAGGAGTTGCGCGCGCGCATCGGCAGGGCGATAGATTCATCTGGCAGCCCGCGCCTGCGAAAGGCCCTTGTGGAGCATCTTCCGGCGATCGAATCGGAGGCCGCAAAGTAGTTCCCACACCGAAGATCGCTCAAAAGTGCAAAAAATAAAACGCCGATACCCAATAAAGTCATTGAGTTACGTGTATAAACTGCAGTGAATTTGCAGTAAATCTCGAGCGGAAGCTGAACCAGGCCGGAACCCGTAAAAATAAAACGTCGATGTCCTATGAAATCAGCGAGTTATGTGCTTAAACTGCAGCGAATTGCACACGCTCTGCCGGTCGAATTGGCCTCAATTTGCTCATTTGGAATGGCTGCGACACCTTGTTGCTCGCCGGCGAATTTGGCCGGATAAGAACAGGATGCGGTGCGCAGGATTTCCTCGATGATTTGATTATCTCACATGTAACCAGGGTAACAGGCAAAGTTGGTTACTATTGTTTTCTCATGAAAACAAAGAAGTTAGAGAATCTCTTTTCCACAGGGTATTGACTTTTTTGGAGAGGGGCAAATTCGGGCGCGAATTGGGGTTCCTTTATCCCGGTTCTCTCGACCCACTCGCTCGCTTGATTTCTCGGCGCCTTTGCGCCAGATTTCCGTCTCTGACAGCACCGGGCGCATTCCCAGGGCCGGGCATACCGGACTTTTCCTAAGCGAAACAGGGATGTTCCGGTCGATTTCCCTTGTCCGGATGCCAGGCCGTGCGCAACATCGCCTATCAGGTTGGCTTGCACTGCGCCACTCTGAAGGTTTCGGATGTCGCGCAGAATGCGCCTGGGTTCGACTTGCATGCCGATGGTTACCAACTGGCCAGGATCGCTCTCTAAGCTCTGCATCATGATTGCGGTCTCAGGGTGCGCATCGGACGACTCGCTTACGACTTCGGCGCCCAGATCGGGAGCTCCCGCAGGAGCAGCCGACAACACCTCCGAGACCCTAAATGAGGCCGGGAGCCCTTCGGGCCAAGCGCACCATCTTCTCGAAGGCAGGTGTGCTGTCGGGCACTGAGCACCTGGACGCCCCAGATATCCATTCGCCTTACACAACAGCCGGGGACTAACAGCCGCTCGGCTTCGATTACCAGAAAACGAGGATGGGCTGAATGGAGTACGTTATCTAGGTAATCTATCAACAGGTTGAATATTACTAAAGTACCATACTGAATATTCCACTTTAGTTTTAAGATCGTCCTCCAGAAGCCGCAGAGATTTTTCATCAAGACTCGGAAAATGCGCGAGATCGCGACGTGGATTAAGGCAGGTTCCCCATGCGACTGAGAGACGAATCCGGCCAGGCAATGATCATCACAGCATTCGCGGCTACGATGCTGGTGGGTGTCCTCGCGTTTGCGGTGGACGTAGGGATGCTATTTCAGTCCAAGCGCAAATTGCAGATTGCCGCCGACGCGGGAGCCGTCGCAGGCGCGCTCGATTACCTGTACAACGATTCGAAGACATCGGCCAGCGCCGCGGCCGACAATGCATCGAGCAGAAATGGCTTCACCAACGGCACCAACGGCGTGGTGGTCACTGTTAACACCCCTCCCGCGGATGGCCCCAACGCCGGAACAGCCGGTTACGTTGAAGTCACGGTGAGCGAACCCATCCCTTCGATGTTCGCGAACTTGCTGGGCATCGCTTCCACCAACGTCAAAGCACGATCGGTCGCCGGTACTCCCACCAATGGCACCGCCTGCATTTGGGCGATGGCGCCTACCGGCACCGGATTGCAATTGCAGGGCGCCTATAACATCCAGGCTCCAGACTGTGGAGTCTATATAAACTCCACTTCTTCCGACGGCGTTTCGATCACCGGCAGTGGAGGCACCGTCAATGCGTTGTTTGTGGATGCGGTAGGTAGTTCGGTTGGCCATCAGACCAGCCCCACCGCGGTCACTCCCAATGCGGCGCCGCGCAGCGACCCATGGGGGAATCTGGTCGGGCCCACCCCGACCAATGGCGGTTGTACGACTACAGATTCGACCACCACCACCATAACCGGCACCGTATCCGGCCCCGGTCTGGGCAATGCGATCTGCTATACGAATGCAGTGACCATCAATGGCGCAACCATGGGCGCGGGCACGTACATGTTCGAGAATGGCGTTACCATCAGCGGCACCGTGACGGTAAACGGCGGAACGCTCGATGTGTATAGCGGAACCTTTAATCAGGGCAACGCCATCCTCAACATGACCGCGCCCACCTCAGGCTCATTCGATGGCATTGCCCTCATGCAGCCGCCCAGCAATACCAACGAGCTGCAGGTCCAGTTCGGCAGTGGCAACCAGACACTGGACGGCTATATCTACGCGCCCGGCGCGGAAGTTTATTTGCAGGACAATGGCGGCGGCATAGTGGCCACCGGAGTGGTAGCGAATTACATCTACGACACGTCCTCCACCGTCAGGATTCCCAGTTATGACGTTGCTCATGCCGGCACCACGCTCAATCGCCTGGTGACGGTGGTGGAGTAAGCGAAAGAAGCCATGTTCCCAGCAAACGGAGTCACAGTTCGACTCAGCAACTGGCTCCGCCGCCGGAACGGCCAGTCCCTGGTCGAGACCGCGCTTGTGTTCCCAATCTTCGTGGCGCTTCTTATCGGGGCTGTGGACCTGGGGCTCGTAGCAAACGCTTCCGTGGAGGTCGCCAATGCGGCCAAGGCCGGCGTTATCTACGCGGTGCAGAATGGAGCCACCGCGTCGGATTCCCCCGGCATTCAAACCGCGGCGGCGGCCGACGCGCCCAATCGCACCTTGACCACTACCTCGTCCATCTCGTGCATCTGCTCGGATGGAACCGCGTCAACCTGCCTCAACACCGATTGCCCCAACTCGCATATGGAAGAGATTGTGACCGTGAATACGCAAGCCACCATCGCCCCTCTTATCCATCTGCCGCTGCTGCCCGCGTCATTTACCGTGAAGGGACAGGCCATTCAGAAATGTCTGCAGTGAGGCAATCGGCGCGTTGGCTCCGGATGCAGCTTGGCCGCGAGTCCGGTTCCCTCTCAGTCGAGATGGCCATCTCCTCGATCGCCTTGTTGGCGATCCTCTTCGGCATATGCCAGGTCTCGCTGGGTTTGTACGATTATCACTTTGTGGCTGACGCCGCGCGCCAGGCCACCCGCTACGCCATGGTGCGCGGCTCCGCCTCATGCACCAACACTCCAAATCTCTCCAACTGCAATGCCACTGCTGACGAGATCCAGACCTATGTCCGGGACCTGAACTATCCCGGCATTGTCTCCAGCAGCATCACCGTTACCACCACCTGGTACACCGCCACCAATACAACCCCCAGGACGTGGTCAGCGTGCAGCAGCGGAACCTGCAACGCGCCGGGCAATATGGTTAAAGTAGTGGTCAGCTATCCCGTTCAATACACCATCCCGTTTGCCAATACACTATCGCTCAACCTCGGCGGCGCTTCGCAAGTGGTCATCGCGCAGTAGCTCATTGCCTCTTGCGCAGGTGAATTGCGGCGTCCGGACGAACTGCCGTCGGATCCAGAGCGTGTTTCAGGAACCAGCCTCCGTGTCAGGACACGAGTTCCGAGCCTGCTGAAATGTCAGAGTGGTGTGAATGACTGTCCGAAATCAGCGGAGAAGCGGCTAAAGCGAGTTGATTATGAGGAAAAAATGCGGTGGGTACCCCTGCGCCTGCCTATTTGGCAGATTGGCAACCACTTGACGCCTCGGGCGTGCACCCTGGGGCCGGGGGCATCGGATTTTCAGCAGACGAAACAGAGATGTTCACGCCGATTTCCCCCTCCGGATGCCAGGCCGTTTGCACCATCGACCATGAGGCTGGCTTGCACCGCGGCCGATCGGCAAAGGCGCGCAGGTAGAAGGCGTCCCTGGTCTACGCCTGGTCCAAAGCGCTTCAGCTTGCGGTGAGGAACTTCGGGGTTCCCGCCCTACTTACCGCACCAAAATACCCCAATTGTGTTACGTCTACCGTTACTTTCGCATCGCGTCGTTTCTAAAGTGTTATTTGCGGACTCTGAGGAAGTCCCTACGATCATTGATGAAACCATTTGCAATCCTCAAGAAGCATTTGAGAATGACCGATTCAGGCTTTAGAGGAGATCAGGTAGCGCACATGAACTTGAGAGACGAATCCGGCCAGGCAATGATCATCACAGCATTCGCGGCTACGATGCTGGTGGGTGTCCTCGCGTTTGCGGTGGACGTAGGGATGCTATTTCAGTCCAAGCGCAAATTGCAGATTGCCGCCGACGCGGGAGCCGTCGCAGGCGCGCTCGATTACCTGTACAACGATTCGAAGACATCGGCCAGCGCCGCGGCCGACAATGCATCGAGCAGAAATGGCTTCACCAACGGCACCAACGGCGTGGTGGTCACTGTTAACACCCCTCCCGCGGATGGCCCCAACGCCGGAACAGCCGGTTACGTTGAAGTCACGGTGAGCGAACCCATCCCTTCGATGTTCGCGAACTTGCTGGGCATCGCTTCCACCAACGTCAAAGCACGATCGGTCGCCGGTACTCCCACCAATGGCACCGCCTGCATTTGGGCGATGGCGCCTACCGGCACCGGATTGCAATTGCAGGGCGCCTATAACATCCAGGCTCCAGACTGTGGAGTCTATATAAACTCCACTTCTTCCGACGGCGTTTCGATCACCGGCAGTGGAGGCACCGTCAATGCGTTGTTTGTGGATGCGGTAGGTAGTTCGGTTGGCCATCAGACCAGCCCCACCGCGGTCACTCCCAATGCGGCGCCGCGCAGCGACCCATGGGGGAATCTGGTCGGGCCCACCCCGACCAATGGCGGTTGTACGACTACAGATTCGACCACCACCACCATAACCGGCACCGTATCCGGCCCCGGTCTGGGCAATGCGATCTGCTATACGAATGCAGTGACCATCAATGGCGCAACCATGGGCGCGGGCACGTACATGTTCGAGAATGGCGTTACCATCAGCGGCACCGTGACGGTAAACGGCGGAACGCTCGATGTGTATAGCGGAACCTTTAATCAGGGCAACGCCATCCTCAACATGACCGCGCCCACCTCAGGCTCATTCGATGGCATTGCCCTCATGCAGCCGCCCAGCAATACCAACGAGCTGCAGGTCCAGTTCGGCAGTGGCAACCAGACACTGGACGGCTATATCTACGCGCCCGGCGCGGAAGTTTATTTGCAGGACAATGGCGGCGGCATAGTGGCCACCGGAGTGGTAGCGAATTACATCTACGACACGTCCTCCACCGTCAGGATTCCCAGTTATGACGTTGCTCATGCCGGCACCACGCTCAATCGCCTGGTGACGGTGGTGGAGTAAGCGAAAGAAGCCATGTTCCCAGCAAACGGAGTCACAGTTCGACTCAGCAACTGGCTCCGCCGCCGGAACGGCCAGTCCCTGGTCGAGACCGCGCTTGTGTTCCCAATCTTCGTGGCGCTTCTTATCGGGGCTGTGGACCTGGGGCTCGTAGCAAACGCTTCCGTGGAGGTCGCCAATGCGGCCAAGGCCGGCGTTATCTACGCGGTGCAGAATGGAGCCACCGCGTCGGATTCCCCCGGCATTCAAACCGCGGCGGCGGCCGACGCGCCCAATCGCACCTTGACCACTACCTCGTCCATCTCGTGCATCTGCTCGGATGGAACCGCGTCAACCTGCCTCAACACCGATTGCCCCAACTCGCATATGGAAGAGATTGTGACCGTGAATACGCAAGCCACCATCGCCCCTCTTATCCATCTGCCGCTGCTGCCCGCGTCATTTACCGTGAAGGGACAGGCCATTCAGAAATGTCTGCAGTGAGGCAATCGGCGCGTTGGCTCCGGATGCAGCTTGGCCGCGAGTCCGGTTCCCTCTCAGTCGAGATGGCCATCTCCTCGATCGCCTTGTTGGCGATCCTCTTCGGCATATGCCAGGTCTCGCTGGGTTTGTACGATTATCACTTTGTGGCTGACGCCGCGCGCCAGGCCACCCGCTACGCCATGGTGCGCGGCTCCGCCTCATGCACCAACACTCCAAATCTCTCCAACTGCAATGCCACTGCTGACGAGATCCAGACCTATGTCCGGGACCTGAACTATCCCGGCATTGTCTCCAGCAGCATCACCGTTACCACCACCTGGTACACCGCCACCAATACAACCCCCAGGACGTGGTCAGCGTGCAGCAGCGGAACCTGCAACGCGCCGGGCAATATGGTTAAAGTAGTGGTCAGCTATCCCGTTCAATACACCATCCCGTTTGCCAATACACTATCGCTCAACCTCGGCGGCGCTTCGCAAGTGGTCATCGCGCAGTAGCTCATTGCCTCTTGCGCAGGTGAATTGCGGCGTCCGGACGAACTGCCGTCGGATCCAGAGCGTGTTTCAGGAACCAGCCTCCGTGTCAGGACACGAGTTCCGAGCCTGCTGAAATGTCAGAGTGGTGTGAATGACTGTCCGAAATCAGCGGAGAAGCGGCTAAAGCGAGTTGATTATGAGGAAAAAATGCGGTGGGCTGAAGCATGCGCCCGCCTGTTGGCACGTTGGCAACCGCTTTTCCCCACTTGCGAGCATGCTCAGCCGGATTGACGGCTCGGGGCGCACGTGATTGGATGAGTGGCGGGCGATTTCAGCCGGCGTTCCGGCTGCCAAAGAGGAACCCATGAGGCGGGGAGGGTTTATGTTCGCAGTCCTTGTTTGGGCGGGATGGATGATGTGTGCTTGCGGCGGAGGCGGGAGCAGTGAGTTGGTGAAGCCGCCGGAGCAGCAGGCGGCCACGCCGTCGATCGCGACCGCCCCGGCGCAGAACGGCGCGGTGGTGGTGACGCTGGCCGACTCGACCGGCGGCTCCACTATCTACTACACCGTGGACGGGAGCACGCCGACCAACACCTCCCCGGTGTACGAGGCGCCATTCCTGGTGGCGAGCAATTTGACGTTGAATGCGATGGCGGCGGATGCGCCGGCATATCTGAACAGCAGCGTGGCCACGAAGACGTTTTCTCCGAACATAGCTTCGGGCACCCTGGTATGGAGCGACGAGTTCACCAACACGGGCACCACCAACTCGCAGCCCAATCCCAGCGTTTGGACCTACGACACGGGCAACAGCGGCTTTGGCAACCATGAACTGGAGAACTACTGCGCGTGGGGATCGAACACGGCGCCGTGCTTGGCGGCCAGCCCCAACGCGTACGTGGGCACGGACGGCTACCTGCACATCGTGGCGGAGCAGCCCTCGGCGGGCGTATACACCTCTGCGCGGATGAAGACGCAGGGGCTGTTCAGCTTCCAGTACGGGCGAGTGGAGTTTCGCGCGCGGGTTCCGGAGGCGCAGGGATTCTGGCCGGCGCTTTGGACCCTGGGCAACAACGTGACCACGGTGAATTGGCCGGCGTGCGGCGAGCAGGACATACTGGAGCGGGTGAACGCGGCCACGAACCCGGATTGGAACGAGGGCTCCGTTCATGGCGTGGGATTTACCGGCAGCGCGGGCCTGGGCACGGTCTACTACCTTCCCACCTCCGAGACTGCGGCGGACTGGCACACGTACGGGATGATCTGGAAGCCGGGCAGCGTGGCCTACTACTTAGACGACCCCTCAATTCCATACATTACGTACACAACGTCAAGCCTCGCAAAGCTGAACGGAGCTGTGTGGCCGTTCGATGCGGGACAAAGCAACTTTCTGATCTTCAACCTGGCGGTGGGAGGCGACTGGCCGGGGGCGCCGAACGCGACGACTCGGTTTCCGTCGGAGATGCAGGTGGACTACGTGCGGATTTACACCTACTGAGCAATTGGCTTCGCACAATGCGGCGCTTCCAGGGCCGGCATTCGAGCCGCCGGTAGTGATTTGAACTCGTTGGACTTGAGACTCGGGGCGCACGCGACACGCGGTATGGCTCCCTTAACTGCGCACCTGGGACCGGGCGCTCCGGATTTTGCAGCAGCTCTTTCAGCCAACTTGCACGGCGGGAAAAGCCAATCGTTTCCGCGAGTTCGCCGCTTGATTCACAAATTGTTCCGGCCCACAGCCATCATCGTCCTTCCCGCAACTGAAACGCACTAGTCTGCCTGACCCGGGCTACACTTCGTTTGGCCTCATCAAGCCATTCCCCGCTCGAAACCGGAATTCCGTGGATACTATGCGAAGCCGAAACATTGCATCAAACCTGGGAATCTACGTCTATGGTGGCGCAGCCGTCTGGCTGGGTCTGGTCGGCTTGGTGTCCGGCGACTTCGCCGGCGGCTGGCAGCACGTCGGCCCGAACACTCCGCTGCGCGAGCCGCTCGCCTATCTCACCGCTGTAATTGAGTTAGCCGCGGGCATCGCGCTCTTGTTGCCGCGGACCGCGCGCTTCGGCGCTTTGTTGCTGACGATCCTTTACGCTGTCTTCACGCTCCTGTGGGCCCCCAAGGCCTTTGTCGATGTATTTCGTCTCAACTACGATGCGATGGGAAACGTCTTTGAGGAGTTCTCTCTCCTTGCCGCCGGTCTTGTCCTGTGCGCGATCCTTTCGCCTGCCGGTTCGTCTTTCTCGCGGCGCGAGTCCCTCTTCGCGCGAATATTCGGACTTTGCCCGGTTTCCTTCGGCATCGTGCACATCTTCGACACCATGCAGGGCATAGCGAGCTGGGTCCCCAAATGGCTTCCGCCGGGGCAGTTGTTCTGGGCTTACGCCACCACCATCTCCTTCTTCCTCGCCGCGGCCGCCATCCTTACGGGTATCATGGCTCCGCTGGCCGCCCGTCTGCTGACTGCGGAGATCGTCGGCTTCGAGCTTTTGGTCTGGATTCCGAGACTCATCGCCGCACCGCGCGACCATTTCAACTGGTCCGGCAACGGCATCTGCCTGGCGATCGCGGGAGCGGCTTGGGTCGTCTCCGATTCCATCAGCGAGGCGACGAAGCGCAGGCCGGTGCTTGTGCAATCTCCTGCCAAAGTCGGCAGTGCGGCGTGATGGGGACGATCTTTTGATTGCGGCGCACGCACGATGCGAGAGGCTGGTGCCGGTCACAAACCATGCGCGGGAGTTTTTACGGGTGCCTGGGTTACAGATTGAGAACTGGTGCTGATCGAGTCTCGCCGTTACGCGTTCGCCATTGAGGCGCTGGAAATTGCCACTGGGAGTGAAGTTCGGCGCCCTTCGCTGCAATCGCGCTTGCTATGGCGCGGGAGCTGTGATACAAGAAGAACATTCAAGTTTGCCCCCAAAGGGCAAGCCTGAGTTTCATGCAGAGTGGCTGAG
>VFSW01006268.1_pt1 | contig 17504 bp, 10 predicted proteins | sample 5358111 | NCBI WGS metagenome assembly VFSW01 (sample SAMN11554181, study PRJNA540505) | mine drainage metagenome | isolation source: sediment from site ElyBrook_90M | place: USA: Ely Copper Mine, Vershire, VT | collected 2017
CGGCGCGGACGACGCCGTGAGGTCGACCGACGCGAGGAGCGCGCCGATCGTCCGCAAGTACGGGGGGTCCTGCGAACCCCCCGGACCGGCGGCGTCCCGGACCGCCTCAAAGAGGCTGGTGGAGAGATGGCAGCGAGGACAGTCGGTGGTGGCGCCGGGGACTTCGGTCCCACACGCCGGGCACCCCACCATCGAACGCCCCGCCCCGCTAACTTGGCGCCGCCCGGTCCGACGGGCCGGCGCGGGCGGCCGGGCCCCGCACGTCGACGCGGTAGGCGTAGTTCGGACGCATCGCTCGCAGCCGGCGGATCCGCTCGGCGGTCGGCGGGTGCGTGGAAAAGAGCGAGGCGAACGTCACGCCCCGGAAGGGATTGACGATATAGAGACTCGACTGGGCCGGTGACCCGACGTTCATCGGCCGGCGAAGGTTCATTCCCTCGAGCTTCTCGAGGGCGCTCGCGAGCGCCTCGGGGTCGCCTCCGACCGTCGCTCCCACCTGGTCCGCGCGGAACTCCCGCGACCGGGAGATCGCGAGCTGGATCGTCATCGCGGCGATCGGGGCGGTGACGGCGGCGACCAGGAGCAGGAACGGGTTGGTGCCGTTCCGGTTCCCGTTCCCGCCGAAGAGCATCGAGAAGATCACGATCTGGGCCGCGTAGCCGATCGCGCCCGCCAGGGTCGCGGCGAACGTCATCAACAGCACGTCCCGATCGCGGATGTGCGCCAGCTCGTGCGCGAGCACGGCCTTCAGCTCGCGGTCGTCGACCAGCCTCAGGAGGCCTTCGGTCGCGGCGACGATCGCGCGCCGCTCGTCCCGGCCGGTCGCGAACGCGTTCGGGGTCTGGGTCGGGACGATCGCGAGCCGAGGGGTCACCAGCCCGAACTTGGGGGCGAGTTCCGCTACCGCCTTCGCGAGGCGCGGGGCTTCGGAGGCCGAGACGATCTTCGCGCCGGTCGACCAGAGGACGATCCGGTCGGCCGCAAAGTAGCTCACGAGGTTGAGGACGAGCGAGAGGCCGAGGAAGACGACCAGCCCCGCCAGCCACGACTGGAAGAGGAACTGCCCGACGAGCGTTCCGATGAGGACGAAGAGTCCGACGATGGCGGCAAAGAGGAGGGCGGTCTTGATGCGGGGTCCGACCATCGCCGGGAACTCCTCGATTCTCCACCGTTCGACGGCTCAAAAGCTCTCTCGTGCGGTCCGTGACCTACGGCTCGGGGCCTCGGGGGGCGAGATGCCGTCGGGCCGACGGGGTGGGGTGGTACTCGCCCACCGGGCAGACCGGCCGCTCCCGCTCCCGGACCGCCGATTCGGGCGGCCACCGGCGCCGGCAGTCCGGGCACCGGTATCCCCGGCCCGCTCCGAGCGATCCGGCTCGACGTCCGCAGGCGAGGCAGGTCGGGGCGATCGGCCGCGTGCGGCGGGGTCGCAGACGCACGATGCGCAAGCCCTCGAGCCGAAACGTCGTCGCGTCGCCTCGGCCGCCCCAGACCTCGATACGGTCGCCAACGACCAGGTGACGGACGACTCGGGGAAGCGTCTTGGTCGGCTCGAACGCCACGCATTCTAGCTCGGTTCCCTCGTCGTCGGTGACAACGAACCGCGCGTGTCCCCCGCGGAGCGTCGTCGGCGGCCGAGCCACGGTCCCGACGATGCGAGCGGACAGGAACGGGCCGAGCGTCGCGGCGTTGCGGCGCACGAGATGGTCGCCCGTGCCCTGGTTCGTGCGGAAGAGGACCCAACGGTCGACCGGTTCCGTGCTCACCCGCCGGCGGGCCCGGAGGAGGTCCGCGGGAGAGGTCCCCCGCAGACCGAACAGGATCGGGCAGGGCGTGTGGGGGGCCACGAGCAGCCGTCGCGTGCGCGGGTCGTCGCAGAGGAAGAGGGACGGGGTCTCGCGCGCGACCTGACGCACGCTCTCGGCGTCGATCTCGCGCGGACGGCCCAGACGCGCCGGATCTCGGTAGCTGGTCAGCTCCCAGGTCGGGTGACGACCGGGCCACGCGACGGCGGCGGCCGCCCCGACCAAGCCCCGGTCGTCGGCGGTCGTCCACCAGGACGCCCCCGCGGTCTCGAGGCTCGCCCGGACCTCGGCCACGGGAACGACCTCCCGGACGGCCCTCCAGTAGAGCGCGGCGGGGAGGGGACGGGGGACCACGACGAGCGCCGGGTCCGTCCCCTCCTCTCCCGACCGGGAGCCCCGGAGCACGCGGTCCCAGGCGTTGCGCTCGAAAGCTCGGACCGCGTTCGTGTCGGGAGCACGGGAGCGCGCGTACGACCATACCGTCCTCCGCCCGATCTCGCCGACCGCCCGGCGCGGGCCGACGCCGGCGCCGAAACGGGCGGAGAGGGCGGCGTTCCCCCGAGTCTTCCAGGGGATGTTGGGGTTCAGGCGGACGAGCCGCGGCTCCCCGACGAGGTCGAGACCGCTGGTCCGGGCGAGATCGATCAGGTCCGTGAGAACGTGGGTCGTGCATCCCCCGGTCGGGCTGTCCGTGTCGTCCACGCCGACCCAGATCGTCCCACCCCCTCGTCCGCCGGGACGCGAAGGGTCCCCCGCGCGCCCTGCGGCCTACGAGAGTCCCGACAGGAGCTTCTCGTACGCGGGGAGATTGGCGGCCAGTCCGATGTCGGTTCGCACCGGTCCCGGCCGGTCCCCGACCAGCTTGACCTCGAGACCGTCGTGTCCGGGCTCCTTCGGGCGGTGCATCACGCCGATCGGGATCCGCCCCTGCTCCGACGTCTCGAAGCACAGCCGGAACATGGTCTTGCGGTCGGTCGGGTCGTACCCGGGAAGCTTCGAGACGTCGAGCACTTTCTCCCGCCAGAGCTTGTACGTGTCGTTGTACGTCACGCACGGGGAGAGGTCCTCGACGAACGCGAACCCGCGGCCCTCGCGGTTGAATCGGAGGGCTTCCGCGAGGATCGCGGTCATCCCCTTCGGGTCCCCGGAGAACGTCCGCGCGATGAAGTTCGGGGCCGGGATCGAGAGCGCGGTCAGGATCGAGTGGAACGGGGGCTCGACATTCCCCTCGAAGCCGATCTGGCTGGTCGGGGACGCTTGGCCCTTCGTGAGACCGTAGGTCTCGTTGTTCATGACGAGGTAGAGGATCGAGGCGTTCTTCTTGAACGCGTGCATGAAGTGGCCCATCCCGATCGCGTAGCCGTCCCCGTCGCCTCCCGCAGCCACGACGCTGAGGCTCGGATTCGCGAGCTTCACTCCCACCGCCTGCGCCAGGAGGCGGCCGTGGAGCGCGTGGATTCCGTTGATCTCGAGGAAGTTGTGGATCGAGCCGGAGCAACCGATACCACCGACGAGGACGAGCTCGTGGGTCGGGATCTTGAGCTCCGCCGCGGCGCGCTTGACGGCCGCGAGCACCCCGAAGTCCCCGCAGCCCGGGCACCACGTCGGCGGCACCGGCTTCGCGGACTGCACCATCTTACGCTGCCTCCTTCACTTCGGCGAGGATCTGGGGGGCGCGGAACGTGTAGCCATCGTACTTGAGGATCGATCGGAGCTTCGCGTGGTGCCAGGGCATCGTCTCCCTCAGAAGCCGCGCGAACTGGCCGGTGTAGTTGTGCTCGACGATGTAGGCGACGTCGACGTCCTTTAGGAACGGGTCGATCTCGTGGACCGGTACCGGATAGAGGGTTCGGGCCTCCAAGAACCGGGTCGCGACCCCCTTCATCTCGAGGACGCGCATCGACTCGAGGATCGGTCCGGCGGTGTTGCCGAATCCGATGAACCCGATCTTCGCATTCGGCGGACCGTAAAAGCGGGCGCGGGGGAGCTCGTCCCGGGCCTTGACCATCTTCTCCATTCGCTTCTTCATCTGCCGGATGCGGTTCGTGGGGTTGACGGAGACGTGCCCCCATTCGTCGTGCTCGTTGCCGGTGACTTCCGACCAGACCCCGGGGGTACCGGGCGGCGCGACGGCGCTGCGGCCGTCCTCGGTGAATTCGTAGACCTTGTACTGCTGCAGCTGGGCGGTCGCCTCGGGGGAGAGGCGCTTCCCCCGGTCGACACGGACGCTTCCGAGGTCGAACCGACGGCTCGTGGTCGTGTTCTGGCAGAGGGCCTGGTCGAGGAGCAGGATGACCGGGACACGCCACTTTTCGGCCAGATTCAACGCGTCCACCGTGAGCGAGAACGCATCCTCGGGAGTCGCGGGCGCGAGGATGAATCGCGGGAACTCGCCGTGGCCGAGGTTCGCGAGGTGCGACAGGTCCGACTGCTCGTGCCGCGTGGGCTGGCCCGTGGAGGGACCGACCCGCTGGCAGTCGGCGACGACGACCGGCACCTCGGCGGCGCCGGCGTGACCGATCCCCTCGGTCATGAGGGAGAGGCCGGGTCCGCTCGTCGAGGTCATCACGCGGGCGCCGGCATAGGACGCGCCGATCACCATGTTGATCGCGGCCAGCTCGTCCTCCGCCTGGCGCACGACGCCGTCGAACGCGGGGAGGTACCGCTGGAGGTATTCCATGATCTCGGTCGCCGGGGTGATCGGGTAGCCTGCGAAGAACCGACCTCCGCCCACCACGAACCCGAGAGCGACCGCCTGATTGCCGGTCGTGAGGATGAGGTCGTGGGCGTCCCCGTCCGCGACGGAGTATCGGTTCGCGACGCCGGGAGCGTCCAGCGCGGCCTTGCGACCGATCTCGAGCGCCTTCAGGTTCTTCTCGAGCGCCTCGCCGCCGCGCCGTCGGAACCGCTCTTCGATGACCGCCCGCGTCATCGTCGGGTCGAAGCCGAGGAGGACAGAGAGCGCCCCGTAGGCGGCCGTGTTCTTGAAGATCGGTTGGCCCAAGGGGCCGCCGACCAGCGTGGCGAACGGGAATCCGACCGAGTTCGGGAGGTCGACGTGGAACGTCGTCGAGTCGTAGAGGACGAACCCGTGCGGAGCCAGCTCCGCCTTTCCCATCTCGATCGCTTCGTTGTCGAAGGCGACCAGGACGTCGACCTGAGCCTTCACAGCGGCGATCGGGTCGCGACTCGAGCGGACCGACGCGTCGGCGTGGCCGCCCCGGATCCGAGAGAGGACGTTGCGGGAGGTGTAGACGTAAAGGCCCCGCTTGCGGAAGTACCGGCCGAGAAGGTCCGAGACGGTGAGCGTGCCGTCCCCGCCCTGGCCTCCGATCATCACGCTGAGGTCCGCGAGCTCCATCGGGGGGCGCGCTTCGCCCGGTCCGGCCTCGGATGCGATGGGCCGGGCCTGGGCCTCCGCCGTTGTCATGGGTCACCTCGAACGAGTCGACATCGACTTGTCGACTGTTTGAGGTCCGGGCTCTATTTAACGAGTGACCGGGAGGACCTCCGTGCTGTCGCGGGACTCGGAGGGAACCGCCGGGCGCCCCGCAACAAAGGTTAATCCCGCCCGAGGATTGGAACTCCGATGTCGGAGCCCCGGCTGGTCGAGAACTACCACTCGGAGACCGCCGACGCCCGTCACATCCCCTCGTCGATCGAGGTCTGGGACGAGACGCTGCGCGACGGCGAGCAGATGCCGGGTGTTCACTTCACCCCCGAGGAGAAGCTCGAGATCGCCCGGCTCCTCTCCGACGTCGGGGTCGGGGTGGTGAACGCGGGGATCCCGGTCGTCTCGGAGGAGGAGGCGCGCGCGGTACGCCTCGTCGCCCACGCCGGCCTCAAGGCGAAGGTCCTCGCCGCGGCCCGGACGGTCCTCGCGGACGTGGACGCCGTCATCGACAGCGGCGCGACCCACATCGCGATTTTCGTGGCGGCGAGCCATGTTCACCTCAAGTACAAGCTCAAGATGTCCCAGGCTGAGGTCCGCGCGGCGTCGCTGGCCTCGGTGAAGCGCGCGAAAGAGGCGGGCCTGCACGTCGCGTTCGTCACTGAAGACACGGTCCGGGCGCCGTTCGACTTCGTGGAGGGACTCTACCGGGACGTCCAGGAGGCGGGGGCGGACCGGCTCGTCGTCGCCGACACGGTCGGGATCATGACGCCGCTCACGTTTCGCTGGTACCTGACGGAGTTCGTCCGACGGGTCCGGCCGAAGGACCTCTCGGTCCATTGCCACAACGACTTCGGCCTCGCGACGGCCAATACGCTCACCGCCGTCGAGTGCGGGGCGCGGGCGCCGCAGGTCTGCGTCAATGGAATCGGCGAGCGTGCGGGCAACGCCTCTCTCGAGGAGGTCGTGCTCGACCTCGAGGCGCTGTATGGGGTCTCGACGGGGATACGGACGGAGCGGCTGCACGAGCTCTCCCGCCTCGTCGAGGAGCGATCGGGCGTTCCCGTGGCCGCGAACAAGGCGCTGGTCGGGTACAACGCCTTCTCCCACGAAGCGGGAATCCACACCCACGGCATCCTCGCGCACACGCTGACGTACGAGCCGGTGCAGCCCGAAACGGTGGGCCGCCGTCGTCAGATGATCCTCGGAAAGCACACCGGAAAGGCCGCCCTGGTCGAGAAGCTCAAGGAACGGGGGCTCGCGGCGACCGACCCCGTCCTACTCGAGCTTCTCCGGCGCGTCAAGACCGAGACCGAATCCCGCTCCAAAGCCGACCTCCGTCGGTTCATCCGCGACTACCGCGCGCTCTTCGAGCGGCCCGGTATCTCCGACGACGAGTTCTGGGCGATGGTCGCGGCGGTGGGGATCCGAACGGTCAACTCATGACGACCAACGCGCGGGGCCACGGGGCGACCCTGGTCGAGAAGGTCCTCGCCCGGGCCTCCGGCCAGGAATCGGTGACGCCGGGAGAGATCGTCGAGGGGTCCGTCGACCTCGCGATGATGCACGAACAAGGAGCCCAGACGGTCGGGCCGTTCCACGAGATGGGGGCCACCTCCGTCTGGGACCCCGAACGCGTCGTGATCGCGATCGACCACTGGGTGCCGGCCTCTACGGAAGGCGCGGCGGTCCTCCACCGCATTCTGCGGAAGTTCGCCACGGAGACCGGGTTGCCCCACTTCTACGACGTGGGGCAGCACGGGATCTGCCACCAGATCCTCGCGGAGAACGGATGGGTCGTCCCCGGGGACCTCGCGGTCGGAACCGACTCCCACACGAACATGCTCGGCGCGATGGGCGCCCTGGCGACCGGCATCGGGCCGACCGAGATGGCCGCGGTCCTCGCCCTCGGTCGGCTCTGGCTCAAGGTCCCCGAGTCGGTCCACATCCGGGTCGAGGGCCGCCTTGGCCCCGGCGTCACGGCGAAGGACCTCGTCCTCCGGATCCTCGGAGAGGTTCGCACGACCGGCGCCGCGTACCGCGCGATCGAGTACTCGGGGGCGACGATCGAGCGGCTCTCGATGCCCGAGCGGTTCACGATCTGCAACATGACGACCGAGATGGGAGCGAAGACGGGGGTTGTCGCCCCGGACCAGACGACGTTCGACTACCTCGCGCCGATTGCGAAGCACGCGATGCATCCGATGGTCCCGGACCCGGACGCCCGGTACGAGCGGACGATCGACATCCGCGTGGACGACATGCCGCCGATGGTCGCCTGCCCCTATTCGCCCGACAACGTGCGACCGCTGCCCGAGGTGGTCCGGGAGCACGTGAAGGTCGACCAAGCATTCCTCGGGTCGTGCACGAACGCTCGGATCGAGGACTTGAGAGAAGGGGCGGCGCTCATGAAAGGCCAGAAGGTCGCGAAGGGAGTGCGCTTCATCGTCTCTCCGGCGTCGACTCGGATCTATGAGCAGTGCCTCCGGGAGGGGATCATCGAGACGTTCACCGAGGCCGGAGCGGTCTTCACCAGCTCGAGCTGCTCCGCCTGCTTCGGCGGGAACATGGGCATCCTGGCGCCGGACGAGGTCTGTGCGTCGTCGTCCAACCGGAACTTCCCCGGGCGCATGGGCCCGAAGGAGGCCCGGATCTACCTCATGTCGCCCGCGGCCGTCGTCGCGACCGCGATCAAGGGCGAGATCGCGGACCCGCGGGAGTACCTCTAGGCGGGCGGGAGCACGATGCAGGAGATCATCGAAGGGCGAGTCTGGACCCTGGGCCGGGACGTCGACACCGACCAGATCATCTCGGGCAAGTATCTCACGATCATCGACGCCAACGAGCTCAAGAAGCACGTCCTCGAGATCGCGCTCCCCGAGTTCGCGACGCAGGCTCGACCCGGCGACATCCTGGTCGCGGGCGAGAACTTCGGTTCGGGGTCGAGCCGGGAACACGCTCCCCAGGCGATGCGCGCGATCGGCGTCGGCGCGGTCGTGGCCGACTCGTTCGCGCGGATCTTTTACCGCAACGCGATCAATCTCGGGATCCCGACGATCGAAGCCCGGGGCGTCCGGGCGATCTTCGAGACGGGCGACGTCGCTCGGATCGAGATGCGGTCGGGTCGGATCTCGAACGCTCGTACGGGAGCCTCCGTTCCGTTTCCACCGCTCCCCCACCACCTCCTCGAGCTCCTCGAAGCCGGGGGGCTCGTGGAGAAGGTTCGGCGGGAGCTCGCCGCCCGCGCCGGTCCGCGCGTAGCCCCATGAAGGACTCGGGGTACTCGATCGCCGTCTTCCCCGGCGACGGCACCGGCCCCGAGGTCGTGCGCGAGGGGACCAAAGTGCTCGCCGCGCTCGCGGAAGGCGGGCCGGCGCCCTGGCACCTTACCGAGTACCCGGGCGGGGGCCAGTACTACCTCGCGACGGGCCGGGAGTGGGAGCCCGAAGCGAAGGCTGCGGCGGAGGGGGCCGACGCGATCCTCCTCGGGGCCGTCGGATGGCCGGGCGCCACGCTGCCGAACGGGGACCTCGCCGGCCGGGCGCTGGTCCTCGGGCTGCGCGAGCGGCTCGACCTTTTCGCGAACATTCGACCGTGCAAGCTCTACCCCGGCGTGCGCCACCGCATCAGCGGCACGTTCCGGGAGGTCTGGGTCCCCCGGAACGTCGACCTTGTGATCGTCCGGGAGAACACGGAGGACCTCTACACGCCGGCGCGGGGGCGGCTTTCCCGCGCCGGCGAGACGGAAGTGGCGATCGACACTCGGGTCGTCACGCGCAAGGGCTCCGAGCGGATCATCCGCGCCGCATTCGAGCTCGCCCGCGCCCGCCCGCGCGGGGCGCCTCAGGACGGCCGCAAGCGGCTCACGTGCGTCGACAAGTCGAACGTCCTCGAGGGATGCCGGTTCTTCCGCGAGACCTTCGACCGCGTGGGTTCGGAGTACCCCGACATCGAGCGGGACTACGCGTACGTGGACGCGTTCACCCAATGGCTCGTGCGCGACCCCGAGCGGTTCGATGTCGTGGTCGCGACCAACATGATGGGCGACATCATCACCGACCTCGCGGCGGTGCTCCAGGGCGGAATGGGGTTCGCCTCGGGAGCGAACCTGGGCCACGACCACGGCCTGTTCGAGCCCGTCCACGGGAGCGCTCCCAAACACGCGGGACACAACCGGGCGAACCCGTTCGCCACCTTCTTCGCGGTCGTACAGATGCTTCGCTGGCTGGGGGAACGGCATTCGGACCCGCGGCTCGCCCGGCAAGCCGACCGCCTCGAGTCGGCCCTCGCTTCGGTGCTCGCGGACGGCACGGCCCGCACGTACGACCAGGGCGGGTCCGTCACGACCAGCGCGGCCGGCGACCGCGTCGCCGAGGCGGTCCGGGGGGTGCGCGCGTGAGCGGCCGCGCGGTGGCCTTGGTCGGTGGGGCCACGACTCGTTTCGGGGTGCGACCGACGACGTGGGCCGAGATGGCGCAGGAGGTCGGCGCGGCCCTCTTCCGCGCGATCCCCGACCTCCGGGCCGAGGAGTGCGACTCTCTGTTCGTGGGCGCGGCCGAACCCGAGCGCTTCGCCTTCCAATCGCACGTTGCGCCGCTCGCGGCCGAGCAGATGGGGTTGCGACCCCGTCGCATCCTCCAACGTACCGAGCTCGCCTGCGCCTCCGGTCAGTCGGCGATCCGCTCGGCGTACGCGGCGATCGCCGCGGGTCTCTCCGACATCGCGGTCGCCGTCGGCGTCGAGAAGATGAACCTCCCCTCGATGGCCGAAGCGAACTCCGCGATGGGGTGCGTCATGGACCGGCCCTGGGACGGGCCGCACGGCGCGACCGCTCCCCCCTTCTTCGCGATGGTGGCCCAGCGCCACATGCTCGAGTACGGTACGACCGACGAGCAGCTCGCCGCGGTCTCGGAGAAGAACCACCGCTTCGCGAACACGAACCCGACGGCCCAGTTCTACGAGAAGTCGTTCTCCCGTGACAAGCTCCTTCGGCTGCCGCTCGTCGCACCGCCGCTGCGGCTCGGGGACTGCTCGTCGATGACCGACGGGGCCGCGGCGGTCCTCCTCGTCGGCGAGGAGCACGCCTCCCGCTTTACCGACACCCCGGTCTGGGTCCGGGGAACGGGCCAGTATTCCGACTTCCACAACCTCGCGAACGCCGGCTCGCTCACCGATTGGGTCGGACTCAAGCACGCGGCCCGCGAGGCCCTCGGCCGCGCGCGGATCACCGTCCACGACCTCGACCTGGCCGAGGTCCACGATTGCTTCACGATCTCCGAGATCGTGGAGTACGAGTCGCTCGGGCTCTGCGGCCCGGGAGAAGGGGGTCGGTTTGCCGCCGACGGACGGGGCGACGTGGGGGGCGACCTCGTCGTGAACCCTCGAGGCGGGCTCCTCGGATGCGGCCACCCGCTCGGCGCGACCGGGATCGGGCAAGCGGTCGAAGTCTACCAGCAGTTCGCCCACCAGGTCCCTCCGTCTCGTCAGGCGCCCGACCCCGAGTGGGCGCTCGTTCACAATCTCTCGGGGAGCGCGAACGTCCACTCGGTCATGGTCTACGGACGCGGGAGGGCGGCGTGAGCCCCGAAGAACCCCCCCGACGCGCTCGGGCCGCACCTCCCCTCCTCGCCCCGGCGCCTCCGGCTCCGGGGGACGCCGCGAAGAAGCCGCCCGACCCCCGCCCGTCGGTAAAGCTTCCGTACCTCCTCGACTTCTTTCCGCTCGAATCCCAACGGGAGACCCGACTGCACCGGTTCTACGAGCGGCTCGCGATGGGTCGTCTCTCGACGACGCGGTGCCCGAAGGAGGGAACGCTCCACTGGCCCCCACGGACCGCCTGCCCGGGCTGCCACACCGAGGAGCTCGAGTGGGTCGACCTCCCGGAGCGCGGCACGATCTACGCGTTCAGCGCGGTCCTGGCCGGAGCGCCGCTCGGTATGGAGGCCGACCTCCCGTTCGCGGTCGGCCTGGTCGACCTTGACGGCGCTCCGCTCCGGTTGTTCGGACGCATCGAAGGGGCACCTTACACCGCCCTTCGGATCGGAGATTCAGTGCGGGTCGAGTCATACGACATCGGCGACGGGCGGGTCTTCTACCGGTTCCGGGCCGGCCCCGGAACCGACGGACCGTCCCGCGCGTAGGGCCCCCGAAACCCCCGGTCCGGCGAGGCGCTCGACCCGGTCCGTCCCCTGACGGCGCGGACGAGAGCAGGCTATTTATACACCCCCTCGGTCTCGCGCGCCGCCGGCTCACGGAGAGCGGCATCGCATGGAGTCCTCCGACACCGGGTGGTGGCATCGTCACGGCTGGACCGTGGCGATCTTGCTTACAGCGTTCGGCTTCTCGTTCGCGATCCGCACGATCTGGGCGTATCCGGTCGTCGCGCAGTGGGGACCGCTGTTCACCTACGCCGGCGGGTCCGATTCGTACTACCACTCGCGTGTGATGGAGTACATCATCCTGAACCATCGCAACCTGATCCACGACCCGCTGCTCAAGTTCCCGTTCGGGGCGATCAACCCCCGCGAGCCGCTGTTCGACTGGATGAACGCGATCCTCGGCCTCGTCTTCGCCCCGTTCTTCGGGGGCAACGCGGTGGTCGCGGGAGCGTGGTTCTTGGACCTCCAGGGCCCCCTTTGGGCGGCGCTCGGGGTCATCCCGGTCTACCTGATCGGGCGCGAGGTCGCGAGCCGCCGGGCCGGCCTTCTCGCCGCGCTGATCTTCCCGTTCCTGAGCGCGAACATCGATTCGTCGATCTTCGGGTACGCGAACTACCTCTCGTTCTACACGTTCCTCATCCTGGTCGTCATCTACTCCTACATTCGGACGGTCAAGGCGGTCGGCAGCCGACGTTGGGTGGAGAGCTACCGCAATCCTCGCCAGTTCGTTCCCGCGCTTCGGGCGTTCGCCCGGACCGAACGGACCGCCGTAAAGTGGGCCGTCTTCACGGGCGTCTCGCTGGGGGCGCTGGCCCTCGCCTGGCAGGGGTACACGTACGCGGTCGCGGTGATCGGGGTCTCGATCTTCGTGGCGATGGTCGCCGAGCGGATCCGGCGGGTCGACTCGTTCGGGCTGTACGTCGCGACGTGGATCGTCGGCCTGATCGGCTTCCCGATGGCGATGCCGTACTACATCGTCCAGCAGCAGTTCACCATCTGGTTCGACCTTCCGCTCCTCCTCTACTTCGGGGTCCTCCTCCTGCTGCTCCCGTTCCTCTTGCTGCGCGACGTTCCGTGGGTCTTCTCGATCCCCGCGTTGGCGGTCCTCGTGCTCGCCACCGCCGTGGGCCTCGCGGTCCTCAGCCCGACCTACTTCACGAGCATCGTCACGGGGCAGGGGTACTTCGTCAAGAACCTCATCTACTCGACCGTCGCCGAGGCCCAGGCTCCGTCGATCGACCAGTTGATCATCGGCTACGGGGTCGTCACGTTCTTCCTCGCATTCGCCGGTCTTGCGGTCTTCTTGTACACCCTCGTCCACGGGCGATTCAAGCGCTACCACGTCGTCTTCCTCGTCTTCGCGATCCTGTCGATCTACCTCCCGATCTCCGCCTCCAAGTTCTTCCTCCTCGGCTCGCCGATCTTCGCGCTCCTCCCCGCCGAAGCGCTCCGTCGCGCGCTGGACATCGGCGGATACCCGGAGCTTCGGCGGACGGTCGCTTCGCTCTCCGACCGACGTAGCCAGTTCGCCGCGTTCCGCAAGGCGTTCAAGGTCCGCCATGTCGTGATCCTTGTCCTCGTCGTCGCGTTGGTCCTCCCGAATGTTTGGACGTCGATCGATGCCGGGATCCCCGGGAACACGAAGAGCCAGGCGTCGTCCCAGGTCGCGGCGACGCTCCCTCCCTGGCTCCAGCTGAACACGTCCAACCCGTCCAGCTACTATTTCGGCGCCGCCGGCTCGAGCCTCGACACTCCGAACCAGTACGATAGCGCCGGGTACAATTGGCTCGGCCAGCAAGACGTCAACGTTCCCCCTTCGCAACGACCGGCCTTCGTCAGTTGGTGGGATTACGGTTTCCAGGCCATCGCCCAAGGCAACCACCCAAGCGTCGCCGACAACTTCCAGAACGGGATCGACCCGGCGGGCCAGTTCCTCCTCGCCCAGAACGAGTCCCAGGCGATCGGGGTCCTGACGACCACGCTTCTGTCGGCCGAACAGACGAAGTCGGGCCTTCCCTACCTGCCCGCGTCCCTCAATGCCGTCCTCGCGTCGGACGGGCTCAACCTGACCGAGCTCCACACCCTGCTCGCGAACACCTCCGCGGACCTTTCGCTCGTCATCGACCACCCCGACCGCTATCTGCCGGTCAACCCGAACACGATCACGGCCACGAACGCGATGTATCTCGCGATGGCGTACTTCCTCGCGACGTCGTTGCCCCTCTCGGGCGTCGCGAAGGTCTACGACGATGTCCAGCAGTACACGGGCTGGTCGATCCGCTACGCGATGTCCGACTCCCGCCTCTTCCCGTTCTCCGGGACGCAAACGGGGATCTTCTACGCTCCGGCGGACCTCACGGGACGGATCGTCAACGCCGCGGGCATGCCGACCACGTTCTTCAACGTCACCGTGATCACGACGTCGGGGAGCTATCCCGCCGGCCAAGTGCCCCCCGGGGCGGTCCCGGTCAATTACCAGATCAACTACTTCGCCCCGTTCTACAACTCGATGATCTACCACACGTACATCGGGTACAACGGGACGGACGCCGGGCTCGGCCCGGGGATCCCGGGGCTCTCCCTGAACGCGCCGCTCATGCCCGGCTGGATGCTCGAGCACTTCCGGGTCGTCTACCGCACCGCCTACTACTGTCCCCAGAAGAACGCCCCCGCGGGCTCGAGCTGCTACTCCGCCGAGAACCTCCCGACGGCGGTCGCTCTCGCGAACCGGACGAACGGCTCGGCGGACACGTCCGCCGGCGCCTATTTTGGCGGCGGCGAAACGATGCTCGAGTACTATCCCGGCCAAACGCTGCTGGGCCAGGTCGTGTTGCCCGACGGTACCCCGGTCTCGGGGGCGCGAGTGACCGTCGACGACGGCTGGGGGATCCCGCACATGACCACGCTCACGGCTCGAGACGGCTCGTTCTCGGTCGTCCTCCCGCCCGGCAACGACACGCTGAACATCACGATGGGGACGTTCGGCGCGGAGCGGCAGCAGGACTCCCTCCTCGTTCGTTCGATCCCGATCTCGGTGCCCCAATCCGTGGGTCTCAGCTACAACGCCCCGAACCTCGTCGAGACGTTCCCGGTGAAGCCGACGACGCTCCAGGGGTTCGTCTACTTGAACGCGAACAACACCTCGGTGTATGCCCCGCACGTCGATCCCCTCGCCCCGGGCGCCGAAGTCGTCTTCTGGGGGGCGAACGGAACCTCGCGATACACCGCCGTCACCGACGCGAGCGGGTCGTTCGAGATCCCGAACGTCGCGCCGGCGGTCTACAACTACAACGTGATCTACCGGGGCTACAACTACTCCCTCCCTTCGGCGACCGCCACGGCGGGGTCGACGTACAATGCGACGGTCGGCCTCTCGCCGGGGGAGTTCACGGGTCACGTCGTCGACACGACGGGCCTCCCCTACCCCGGGGCGACGGTGACCCTCGCGAACGCGAACGGCACGGTGGCGAGCACGGTCACGAACGCGAGCGGCGTGTACCACTTGCGGCAGGCGGGGGTCGGCAACTACACCCTCACGGCGTTCGGCCTCTCGGCGGGCCTGCGGTCGGCCGGGGTCGCCGTGTCGGCGAAGGCCCCCGGGTCGGTGGTCGTCACGAATCTGACGGTCGGGCCGACGGCGTCGGTCTCGCTGGTGGCGCTGCGCGACGGCGTGCCGGTCGCGGGAGTCCCGGTCCGCTTCGTCCCGATCGCGACCTACACGAATGCGAGCGTTTCTCCGCTCGCGTACCTCGCGGCCGCCACCTCGAACGGAACGGTGATCACGAGCGGAGCCGGTGGATCCATCACCGCGGTCCTTCCGCCGGGGACGTACTCCGTCTACGCGCTCGGCAACGTGGGCGGCACGCTCCTGGCGGGCCTTACCGACGTCGCCGTCTCGTCCCTCCTCCCGCCGGTCGTCACTCCGCTCGCGCTCGCCCCCGCCCTGCGACTGAGCGGCACCGTCGCCGCCGCGGGAGCGACCCCCCAGACGGACCGCACTGCCGTGATCGCCTACGCCCCGGGCGGCGGGGAATCGGTCGCGTGGACGGACTCGAACCGCTCGTTCTCGTTCCTATTGCCCGCGGCGAACTATAGCCTCCTCGCGCTCTCCGGACCTCTCGGGCTAGCGACCCCCATTTACGCCGCACTCTCGTCGGCCGACCTTACCGGGGCGACCTCGGTCCGTCTCGCCCCCGTCGCCAGCCTCGACCCCCGGTTCTCGGTCGGGTCGCCGCTCGCGAACGGGACGCTCTTCCCGGCCGCCGCGGCCGTCGTCTCGGTTTCCCTCGGTCCGGGTCAGCCCTCGGCGAGCGCCCTCGCCGACTCGAACGGCCAGGCGGTGCTCTACGTGCCCGGCACCCTCCCGTCGGCCTCCTCCGGCTATTGCGTGTCGGTCGATTCGGCCGGCTTCTCGCCGTCCTCGACCTGCGGCCTCTCCCCGAGCGGGCTTTCGGCGCTCACGCGCGTCCCGCTCTCCCTTCTGAGCGTTTCCGTCACCTTGCGCGTCCTCGGACCGCCGAGCGGTACGCCGGTGACGGTCAACTTCACGGCCCAAAGCCCGACCGCGACGAACCTCACGCTCTCGGGAGCCGCCGCCTACTCGTTCTCGCTGCCGCCCGGGGTCTACGGGGTGGGGGCCTCGGCGCACGTCGGGAACCAGACCGTCTACTTGCCTCCGACGGTCCTGTCGACCACGATCCCTCTCGGCGCGAGGGTCTCGAACCTCACGCTCGTCCTCGTCCCGCAGGTCACCGCGAAAGGGGTGATCCACTTGCCCACCTCCGCGCCCCTCGCGAACGCCACGGTCGCGCTCTCGTCGCCGTTCTTCAACGTCACGGTGAACGGCACGGCGTTCGAGAAGGGGTTCTACGCCGCGCCGGGCACTTATTCGGCGTACGCGTACGTCACCGTCAACGGTACGACGTACACGAACCTCACGAGCCTTACCATCGCCTCGGACGGCGCGACGTCGCCGGGCGTATCGATCGACCAGGGGGCCGTCACCCTGACCGGCCGCCTCTCGAACGCCACCGGGGCCACGGTCGACCTCAACACGACCGTCTCGTTCACGAGCCCGAGCGGCGCGGTCGTCCGGGCGGCGGTGGCGTCGGGGGGCTTCCGGGTCAACCTCCCACCGGGCGTCACCTACTCGGTGGCGGCGACGGGAACCGGGCTGACCGCCGGTCCGAACGGGAGCTTCTACCAGCGCTGGTCGAGCGTCTCGGGAGCCACGTGCTCGTCCGCGACGCCCGTGACGACGTGCTCGGTGACGGTCGCCCCGACGACCCTTCTCGTCTGGCTGAACGGCACGCTCTCGGCGCCGGGCGTCTCGGGAGGGTTCTCGGGAACGGTCCGACTGGTCGGCCCGTACCCTTCGCTCAACACGACGGTGGTGTCGGCTCCGAACGGGACGTTCGAGGCCCGCGTGCTCCCGGGGGGCTACTCGCTCTTCGCGACCGGTGGCGCCGCGGGCGTCGAGCGGTCCGGCTTCGCGAGCGCGGTGGCGCTGCCCCTCTCACGGGCCAACGTGACCGTCTCCCTCGCGCCAACGTGGACGGCGACGGTCGCCCTCGCCTCCCCGAACGGCACGGCGGGCGTCGGGCCCGTGACCCTCACGGTGAGCGACGCCCAGGGCGAACGCGTCGTCTACACCGACCTCTCCCCGACCGGGTCGGTCTCGCTCGCCCTCCCGATCGGCACCTACGTCGCCCGGGCCACGGCGGTGGGGAGCGACTACGGGGTCGTGTCGGCCGTCGTCGGCTCGACGACGTTCGCCGTGGTGAGCGGTAACGTGGTCGCGAGCGTCGCGCTCTCGACCGTGCCGGTCCTCTCGGTGGCGGCGTCGCTCGTGGGACCCGGCTCCGCCACGGTCCGGGTCGGGAGCTCGGCCACGTTCTCGTTCACGGTGCGCAACACCGGCAACGCCCCGGTCGTGGTCCATCCCGTGGGGAGCCCCGCCTACTGGTCGTTCAACTTCAGCGTCGGGAACGTCCTCCTGTCGCCGGGCAACGCCGGCTCGTCCGTGTCGGGCGAGGTCACGGTCACGGTGCCCGGCGGAACGCCGGTCGACCACCCGCCCGTCGCCCTCTCCTTCGCGCTCGGCAACGGGACCGTGATCGGCCAGGTCGCGCCGGCGCCCGTCATCACCGT
>VFSW01006269.1_pt1 | contig 17502 bp, 14 predicted proteins | sample 5358111 | NCBI WGS metagenome assembly VFSW01 (sample SAMN11554181, study PRJNA540505) | mine drainage metagenome | isolation source: sediment from site ElyBrook_90M | place: USA: Ely Copper Mine, Vershire, VT | collected 2017
GATTGGACGGGGACGCTTTGAGCCTTCTAAGCCTGCAAATAATTGAAACACACCCCTCCGGAAGTTCACCACAACAATTCCCAACCGGTGCGATGTATAATTAATTTTAGAATGCCTGAGCCCCTGCTCCTCACCAAACTTTATATCCCCCCACCTCGGCCTAAAGCTGTCCTGCGCCCCCGCCTGATCGAGCGGCTGAACGAGGGCCTGCAGCGCAAGCTGACCCTCATCTCAGCCTCTGCCGGGTTTGGCAAAACCACGCTGGTCAGCGAATGGGCCGCGGTGTGTGAACGACCGGTTGCCTGGCTGTCGTTGGATGAAGGCGACTCGGATCTCACCCGCTTTCTGACTTACCTCGTGGCGGCTTTGCAGACAATTATGGCGAATATTGGAGAAGGGGTGTTGGGTGTGCTCCAATCCCTTCAACCACCCTCCACCGAATCGATTCTAACGGCCCTGCTCAATGAAATCACCACCATCCCGGACCATTTCGTGCTCGTTCTGGATGATTACCACTTGATTGATGCCAGACCGGTTGACTATGCTCTCACCTTTCTGCTCGAGCATCTGCCGTCCCAGATGCACCTGGTCATCGCCACCCGTGAGGATCCCCATCTGCCCCTGGCCCGGCTGCGCGCCCGGGGCAAATTGACCGAGCTGCGGGCGGCCGACTTGCGTTTTACTCCCTCCGAAACCGCCGAGTTTCTCAACCAGATGATGAGCCTGAACCTCTCCGAGGAAGACATCGCCGCCCTGGAAACCCGTGCCGAGGGTTGGATTGCCGGACTTCAATTAGCTGCGCTTTCCATGCAGGGCAACCAGGACGTGCCCGGGTTCATCCGAGAATTCGCCGGAGATCACCGCTACATCGTGGATTACCTGGTCGAAGAAGTTTTGCAAAGTCAGCCCGAACCTATCCGCAGATTCTTGCTCCAGACCGCCATTCTCGACCGGTTGAATGGCTCGCTGTGTGAGGCCGTCACCGGTTATGCGGAAGGCAGTGCCCGCCTGGAAGCCCTGCAGCGGGGTAACTTCTTCATCATTCCGTTGGACGACAGGCGCAACTGGTATCGCTATCACCGTCTTTTTGCCGATGTTCTGCGGATGCATTTGATGGCGGAGCAACCTGACCAGGTATCTGCCCTGCACCGGCGGGCGAGCGAGTGGTACGAACACAATGGTTCGCCGGACAATGCCATCCGCCACGCCCTGGCCGCCGAAGATTTCGCCCGGGCGGCGGACCTGGTCGAGCTGGTCTTTCCAGACATGAACCGCGGTCGCCAGTTTACCACGTTGCTGGGCTGGCTAAAGGCATTACCCGACGAGCTGCTCCGCCTCAGGCCCGTGCTCAGTACTGAGTATGCCCTGGTGTCAATGTCTTGCGGCGAGCTTGGGGGTGTGGAGCCCCGGCTGCGGGATGCCGAAGGGTGGTTGGAGACGAATTCCGCCACGCGCCAGCCCCCGGAATCCCCGGCAGCGGAAATGGTCGTGGTGGATAAAGAAGAATTTCGCCGTGTGCCGGGTATGATCCCCCTTATCCGGGCCGCCCAGGCCCTGGCCCGGAATGATATGCCCGAGACCTTGAAAAACGCTCAACGGGTACTCGATCTCGCCCTTGAGAACGATTATCTGATGCTGGGTGGGGCTGCCTCGCAGATGGGACTCGTGGCATGGGCGAGCGGCGATCTTGAGACTGCCCGCCGCATGACTGCGGATGGCATGGCGAATGTGTGGAAGGCTGGTTACATCTCCCCCGCCATCGGCGGCGCTATCGTCCTGGCGGATATCCAGATTGCACAAGGCTGTCTCCACGCGGCCATGGCCACCTATGAGCGGGGATTGCAGTGGGCGCTGGCGCCGGTCGCTCCGGCGCTTGTCTTGCCAGGGGCGGCAGATATGTACGTGGGCATGAGCAACCTTCACTATGAGCATAACGATCTGAAGACCGCCATGCAGGACTTGCTCACCAGCCAGGCTCTGGGAGAGCTGGCCGGGTTACAACAAAACCCGTATCGCTGGCGGGCGGCGATGGCGCGCCTGCGGGTAGTCCAGGGTGATCTGGATGGCGCCCTCGACCTGCTCGAGCAGGCCGAGCGCCTGTACGATGGCGCCTTTTCCCCAAATGTGCGTCCGGTGGCGGCGCGCAAGACCCGCGTGTGGGTGGCCCAGGGCCGGTGGGGTGAAGCCCTGGGCTGGGCGCGTGAGCAGGGACTGTCCGTTGAAAACGAACTTAGCTACCTGCGCGAGTTCGATCACATCACCCTGGCCAGGCTGCTCCTGGCCCGCTATCAGAGCGACCGTGCCGAGGGTTCCATTGCTGGGGTAGTGGGCCTGTTGGAGCGGCTGCTGAAAGCCGCCGAAGAAGGCGGGAGGCAGGGCAGTGTGATCGAAATCCTGCTGTTGCAGGCGATGGCTTATCACGCCCAGGCTGACCTCCCTGCTGCACTTTTGCCTTTGCAGCGTGCGCTTGCGTTGGCCGAGCCGGAGGGTTACGTCCGCATGTTCCTCGACGAAGGCTCAACCATGCTGCAACTGCTTGGCGAAGCTTTCAAGCGTGAAATCATGCCAGGCTACACAAACAAGCTGCTGGCCGCCTTGGATGCCGAGCAGCAGCCGGCCCTGGCGGCCAGCCCAGGGAAAAGCGAAGACAAACCTGCTCTGGCCCCTGTCCTCCCCCAGGCAGGACACCAGGACGCCGAGCCCCTGATCGAGCCATTGAGCCAACGCGAGTTAAAAATACTACAACTGATTGCCCAGGGACTCTCGAATCGGGAGATTAGCGAGCGGCTTTTCCTGGCTCTGGACACAATCAAAGGCCACAACCGCAAAATTTTTGACAAACTGCAAGTTCAAAGCCGCACTGAAGCCATAGCCCGCGCCCGCGCATCAGGTTTGTTGTAAGTGGCAGTGCCCGTTTTCCTCAAAATTTTTCCCCTGTAATCATCAAAAACAACACCTTCATCCAACACTAAAGTGTCTATTCGATAACACTGTGCTGCGGATATGATACCTGTATCTTGGGATCTCAATGAAACTCATTCAGATCGTTCAAAAAAGGAGATACAAAATGAATTCAACTCGAAAGGTTGCCGTGATTTCAGGCGTGATTTTCATCATTGCGACCGTCGTCGTTTTCGTGGGGGATGCACTCACACCTGACCTGACCGGTACGGACTACCTCACCCGGTTCTCCGCACATACAAACCAGGTGGCCGCAGGAGCGCTCGCTTATCTCGTCGCTTTTTTTGCAAGCGGCGGCATCGCCATCGCCATGTATCCGGTCTTGAAGGGGGCGAATGCAGGTCTGGCCCTGGGATCGGTGGTCTTCAGAGCCCTGGAGGCGGCCTTCTACCTGGTCGGGCTCGTGTGCCTGCTGTCCCTGCTGACCCTCGGCCAGCAGTTCACAACCGCCGGGGCTGCCGATCGTACGACGCTTCAGGCTATCGGCAATTTGTTGTTGAACATACGCGACCGCGCCGCTATGGTGGCGGTGTTCGCCTTCTGCCTGGGCGCATTTATGTACTACTACCTGTTCTTCCAATCCCGGCTCATTCCCCGGTGGCTGTCGGGCTTCGGTATCGTGGCGATCATCCTGATGTTGGCGGCGTGCGTGCTGTCCTTGTTCAGCGGTAACCGGATTACCAGTTACATTCCCCTGGCGTTTCCCATTTTTTTACAGGAAATGGTTCTGGCGGTTTGGCTGATCGTTAAAGGATTCAATCAAACTGCAATGGCGGCTCTGCCTGCAAAAACAGCGACGAACGAGCTTTTGAGCGCGGTGTAGATTTGCATAGTTCGGGAGTGGGCGGTCCCCGAATTTGGGGGTGAGAGCGAGCCCGGCGTAGCCGCCCGCTCCGACCCCCAAATTCGGGATTTAACCACGGGGATTCCCAGAGACTCTTGCAGAATGTATAGAAACTGCGGTGGTATAATCTTTTTAATTATTCAATCCCCTCACCATTAAAAATAGAGCATCGCGTGTTGACAGTGGTTTTCTCACTGTCTGCCCACTTTTCTGCGGAGGCATCCCATGCAGGCAGGTTTAAAGGAACAATTTACCGTTAAATGGGAACGATATTTCCCGGCTGCTCAATTGCCGGTTTGTTTTTATTACACCGACAGGCTGGTAGAGCCAGACACTGTGCAGCCCTTTCCCGGCGGGCACTGCTTCATCCACGAACTGGAGCGCGTACGCCAGGGTGAATCGCTCATTTTCACCGGCAGCGACATCGGCTGCGGCGGCGGGCGTTTTTTCCTGGGTTTTACCAGGAACCTGCGCCCCAACTTTAACTACTTTCTATCCTGCGGAATCCCCGGCGAGATGGAAGGCGAGCGCTACAAAGAATCGCCGGAGCTGGTGGCAAAAATGCGGGCGCAGTTCCCACCCATGGTCGCCCCGGCCCGCCAGGTGGTGTTCAAGCGCTGGGACCGCCTGGACGAAGCGGATATTCCACAGGTGGTGATCTTCTTTGCAGGCGCCGACGTGATGTCCGGGTTGTTTGCCCTGGCGAATTTCGACGAGTCCGACCCTCAGGCGGTCATCGCCCCCTTCGGGTCGGGCTGTTTCACGATTGTCAACCAGCCCTATCGCGAGCTTGAAACCGCGCACCCGCGCGCCGTGCTGGGCATGTTCGACGTGACCGCCCGTCCCTGGGTTGCCGCCCACGAAATGACCCTGGCGATTCCCTGGCCGAAGTTTATTTGTATGGTTGAAAATATGGATAAAAGCTTCCTTGGCCTGGGTGATTGGGCAAAGGTGAAGGAAAGAATTATAGAAACCAGGGGATAAACCGCTATGCGTATGTCGACTTCAACCCGTATTTTCATCGTTCTGGCCGTTCTGATGGGCCTTCTCAGCGCTTTGAACATGCTCTTGCCCCAAACTGCGCCTGGCAGCGCGCTTCCGGCCACGGACCTGCAGAAATTGCCGGCTCCCTTGCCGGTAATGATGCTGGCGGTCTTTGCCATTGTGCTGGTGGCGTACGGTGGGCTGGGTTTTCTGGGGCTGAAGCTGTCGCAAAAGTTGGGTATCCCCAACCTGGTCTGCTCCGAAGTCTCCAACCGCCAGCGTTTCGGTTTACCCGCCCTGGTCGGGGCGATGATTGGGGTTTTCTTGATCGTGATGGACCGGGTGTTCACGAAGGTCTTCGCTTTGGCCCCGCTTGAACACCCGCCCTTCCCCACCTCGCTGGTGGCTTCGTTGAGCGCAGGCATCGGGGAAGAGATTCTTTTCCGGCTGTTCTTCATCACCTTCTGGACCTGGCTGATCTCCTACGTTATCCTGCGCCGCAGATGGCTCATGCCGGTTTATTGGGTCATTTCCACCCTTTCGGCAGTAGCCTTTTCCGCCAGCCACTTTCCGGCCTTGATGTACTTGCAGCAGGCCACCGGCGTCAACCAGTTCTCGCCGGCCCTGATCGTGGAAATCTTCCTGCTTAACGGCACACTGTCGCTGGCCGCCGCCTATTTCTTCAAGAAATCCGGCTACCTGGCGGCCGCCGGCGTCCACTTCTGGGCGGACGTGGTGTGGCACGTGGTGTGGGGAGTATTCTAATTCCCCACCTCTACCGCCAACATCGGATGGTCCGAAGGGCCGGGGGCGTAGAAATTGGCTTTGAGCACGCGCATGCCGGGTGAGAGGAAAATGTGGTCGATGCGGGTTGCCGCGTCCAGGCCGGGGGGGAGGCTTTGCAGGCTGGCCGATTCCCAGGCATCTTCCAGTCTCTGCACGGTGGGCAGGTAGGGGGAATCGGCCGGGGTGAAATTGAGATCGCCCATCAGGATCATATTGGCAGTGGGGTTCAACCGGTCGATTTCCGCCAATACCTCTTCCTGCTGCACCAGTGGGCCGCCGTTGCCCAGGTGGGTGACCAGCACGTGGTAGGTTTTCGCACCGGCGGTAATCTGCGCCTCGATGGCGGCGGTCTGCTCGCCGGTAGAATACATAAAGAAAGTGCGCGGCTTTTCGATGGGGTAGCGCGACAGCAGCGCCAGGCCAAACGTTCCTACCGTCGTTTTGGGCCCATAATAGGAGAAATAATTGAGCCTCTCGGTGAAATAGCGCACCACATCCGAATTCCCGCCGGAAATCCGCGCGTTATCGGTCTCCTCCAGCCCGATGATATCCGGGTTGGCCTGGCGGATCGCTTCAAGCTGGCCATCAAAATTTTTAATGCCGGCCTGGCTGTAGCCTTGCTGGATATTGAAAGTCAGGATGCGCAAGGTGGGCCGCACGGCCGGCTCAGGTGAAACGGGCCGAGGACCGGTCAGCCCAACTGCCAGCCCGGCTGCCAGCGCCAGGGCCAATCCCAACCCCGGTACGGGGATGCGCATGCGCATAGCTGTAACGCTCGCCAGCTTGAAATTAGCCTGGCGAGTCACCAACAGCGCCATGCACAGCACCAGGCCAGGCGCCAGAAAAGTAACCCAGAACTGGTCGCGGAACAAGGCTCCCACCACCGGGATGTAGTCGTAGACAGTGGTGAAGATTTGCATCAGGATCATCAACATCAGGTACAACGCCGCCAGGCTGAAACTCCCTGCCAGGCTGCGCAAAGATAGAGGCTGGTCGACCAGGCCTTTCACCAGCCGCGCGAAATCGAGGAAGAGCACCGGTGAGAGCAGCAGCATGGCTGCGACAGCCAGCTTCGCCAGCGGGTGAACTGGCATTTCAAACACAGGATAGGCCGGCGACAGGGCCGGGAAGTGCATCTGGAAAGACCACAGGCTGAACGTGAGCGCTGCCACGAACAGCAGGTTCCAGGCGAAGATAGAAATTGGGGCCAGTCTTTCCCAGATCCCCGGCTTTACCAGCCAGGCCGCCAGGAACAGGCTGATCGAAATCAGCAGTACCAGGCTGATCAACGGATAGTTAAAATTGGTCCAGCGCGAAATGACCGTGGGAGCAGAAAAAGCAAAATAGAGCAGGATCAACACACTGGTGATCCCCAGCGCCTGCATGCTAACCTGCCAGGCAGAATGGCGCAGCAGGGAGGGTTTTTGATCTTCAACATCGTCCAGGCTGGCGGTGAAGGCCGGCAGAACGGCCGCGCCGGCCAGCGCCAACAGCCAGGGGATGAGACGGAAGGCGCCGTAATCGCTGGCATCGTTGCCCGCATAGACCGATCGCAGCAAGATGGAAAGCAGCACCGCCAGGGCCAGCCCGGCGCCCATGCGGTGCCCGGCAGGCTGGCTGCCTTTTCTACCCAGTTTCCACAGCCAGGCCAGGAAAAATAACAGGAAAAATCCGGCCCCCAGCCCGGAGAAGATCAGCTTGCCACGCGTGTCGAGCAGGGCGCTTATGGGACGACACACCAGCGCCAGTTCGCCGGTGAGGGTGATAAAGAGCGTACTGTGTTGGCTTGCCAGGCGCGGGAAGATCCACAGCACCAGCGGGGTGAAAAGCAGCAAAATGCTGGCGGTTTCGAACGGGATAGAGGTGGATAGCAGCCCAAAGGCGTAAGTATTCTCAACCAGGCCGGTCACGAGCTGGATAAAAAACAGGAGCAGCACTGCGTACACAAAAACGTCCAGGGGGAAATACCGGTCGAGCCACAAGCCAGGTGTTTCGACCCTCCCTGGCTTTCTTAAAGAAGGTTGGTCTGGGTGCTGCATTGAGATTTACCTCGTTCGTTTTTGCCAGGATTGCGCGACTTTCCATTATACTCTTCATATTATATAATCTTTTAGGAGTCGTCAGTCTTCAGTAGAGCTGTCAGGTATCAGGTGTCAGGTTTCAGGAAGAGTCATCAGTTTTCAGTTGTCAGTCATCAGTAAAAAAGCTGACAACTCAAAATAAAAACGAATGACCTTTCTGCCTGACACCTGATACCTGACACCTGACACCTGATACCTTCTTTATGCCTTACAAATTTGCCCTCCACCCTTCCGACTACTCCGACCTGTCCGCCGGGCGCGTGCTGTACAGCCAGCCTGGCCTGACGGCCTTCCCGGTGCGCCTGGCCAGCGAGACCTTCCAACGCTGCCAGGCCTTCCGCGCCCGTATGGGCTTTACCGGTCGGGTCTCGGTCTACGACCCGTGCTGCGGCGGGGCTTACCTGCTTACCATCCTCGGTTTTTTGCACGGCAGCGAAATTTCGGCCGTTTCCGCCTCGGATATCAACCCCGAGGCGCTGGACCTGGCGGCCCGCAACCTTTCCCTGCTTTCCCAGGCCGGCTTAGACCGGCGCATGGATGAAATCAACCATTACATCCAGTCCTATGGCAAGACCTCTCACCAGGCTGCCCTTGCCAGCGCGTCGAATCTGCGCAGCGTCCTCAGCCTGGCGCTGGCCGGCCGGCGGCTACCCACGCGTTTATTCCAGGCCGATGCGACCAACCCTCAGGCCATGCGCCAGGGGTTGGCCGGCCAGCCCCTGGACCTGGTGATCACCGACATTCCCTACGGCTGGAAATCAACCTGGGCAGTTGATGAAGAACCTGGCCAAGGCGCCAGGCCCTCGCCAGGTTCAGGTCTGGATGGTGCACAAGCGACTACCCACGTAGCGCGTTTGCTCGACGCGCTGCATACCTTGCTGCCGGCCCGCTGCCTGCTGGCAATCGCCTCGGATAAGCTGCAGAAAGTGGCCCACTCAGGCTACCGCCGCCTGGATAAGTTCCAGATCGGCAAACGCCAGGTAACCATCCTGTTAAGGGCTGGCAGGTAATATGTAGTATTCCACTTTTTTAGATGTGAAAAGAGTAGCTTTTCACATCTAAAAAAGTGGTTTACTCGTCGAGCACTTCGGGAATGGTCAGCAGGTGAAAGGCCAGCGTATCCATATCCGGGGCTTTCTTTTTTCGCCCATCCTGCCAGATGTGCTCCAGGCTGTCGCTGAAGTGGTTCAACACCTGGGTCTGCCCGGAAAAATAGCTCTCCGGCTCTACGCTGCCATCCTGGATGTCGTGCAGGCCCAATTTCTCATAGACCTGGTTGACGTACTCCGAAATGGTGCTGTATTGAATGTTCATATCGTCTGCCAGGTTAGCGCGGCGCATGTTGAACAGGATCGCCAGGCGCGCCATCTCAGCCTCGCGGTGGGTCAACCCGGGCACCTGGCGCTCTCCGGTCAGGGTCAGGGCGTGCAGGGGGTGGAAGGGGATCTTCTCAGCCGTCTGGCGGGTGGAAGGCGTCATCACCCAGTTGCCCTGGGCGGCTTGCACGACTGCCCAGGCCAGGGCGTACGCAATTTCACCTTTTAACACGTACCCGCAGAATACCGCCTGGTCAAGCTGGGTCAGCACGTGGACGTCTGAAAAAGTTCCCGTACACAGGATGCGCGGGGAAGTTTTAGAGGTTATGACAATCCGGGCCACCTTTTCGATCCAATGCGCGTCCTGGGGTTGTTCCGTGTCAAGCACGATCAGGTCGGGTTTTTCGTCGCGGATGATTTCTTCCAGGCCGGCGATTTGCCCGATTTCGCCGACCACCTGGGTGCGCCAATCACGCCGCAGCAGGAGCGCCATCGTATCCCGGGCGTACGGGTCATCTTCAATAATTACGGTTCGGATTACACGCTGCATAGATCACCTCGTTTTTAATTCACATGATTGTAATGCACTTTAAGGGAAAGTAACTGCTCAGCCTTCGGGAACTATCCCATAATAGCTGAGAAGTTACAAAGGAAATCACTTTTTTGGGGGTGTAAACGACCTGCGCTTTTTTGCACTTTATATAAGTGAAACCCGGCCAAACAGATTAATCCAATTTTAATAAGTAAAATTCCCTTGTCCATTTTTCGGTTAGCGTCTATACTAAATATGGGAGGAAGCTTATGACCGATATCGAGCTTTCGCTAATGTCTAACGTGTATACGGCTGACTCGCTGGGAAAATCTCTTCAGGAATTAACCAGCCAGACCGGGGTAAAGTATCATTCGCAGTTCCTTACCTGGGGCAATGCCTGGACGGAGCTGGTCAGAGTAGCGCTTTATGGCCACGGCCCGGATGTATCCGAGATTGGCACGACCTGGGTGGGAGACCTGGTGGGGATGAACAGCCTGCATCCCTTCAGCCATGCCGAGATCGAGGCCATTGGCGGGGCCGACATTTTCTTAAAGCCTGCCTGGCAAAGCGGCCTGGTCGGCCAGGATAACCAGGTCTGGTCGATTCCCTGGTTAGCAGATACGCGCCTGATCTATTACCGGCGTGACCTGCTTGCCAAAGCCGGCATCAGCGAAGCGGGCGCCTTTGCCACGCATGCTGCCATGAAAAATACACTGCAAAAACTGGTCGATTACGGCACACCCCTGCCTTTGATCATTCCGACGACACCCAGCCGGATGTGTTTGCAGGTCCTGGCTTCTTTTGTGTGGGCCGCCGGCGGTGATTTTATCGACCGGGATGGCAAGAGCACCCTGCTCAACCTGCCGCAAACCCGCACCGGTTTTTACCAATATTTTGAGTTGGGTAAATACCTGGTTCAGGCTGCTTATAATATTGTCGATAACGATTCAGACATCATGTACCGGCAAAATGAAGCCGCGGTAACCATCAGTGGTCCCTGGATGCTGCGCTTTCCGGGCACCGATCCTGATGTGATTAAAAACACCGGGATCACTTTCCCTCCGGGCGTGCCTTTTGTGGGCGGCACCAACCTGGTGGTCTGGAAACATTCGCGCAACCAGCGTGAAGCGCTTGGGTTGGTGCGTTTATTGACCAGTAAGAAAGAGCAGATTTTCTATTCGCACAGCATCGGCATGCTGCCTGTACGCCAGGACGTGCTCTCTGATCCTGAAACTGCCAACGACCCGCTGTATAAAGCGCTCAGCCTGGGATTCCAACGCGGCCGTTCCTTCCGCATGTTCCACCTGTGGGGCCTGATGGAGGACCGCTTGACCAACGTCATCGGCGCCATCTGGCAGGAACTGCTCCTTCACCCCGAATCTGACCTGCAATCCGTGGTCGATAAACGCCTGTCTGCCCTGGCGCGGCAGTTGGATTTGGTGTTGAGCAGTAAATAAGTTTTCAGTCGTCAGTCATCAGTCGTCAGTTAAAACCAAAGAAATAGGCAACTGGAAAATTATCCATTTCTTTAACTGAAGACTGACGACTGAAGACTGACGACTGAAGACTGACGACTGAAGACTGACGACTCACCTGACGACTTCCCGGAGACTTAATGAATTACTACACCCATCCCACTTATCGCCTTCAAAATCCTTTCCTATCCGTCGATTACCTGGCCCAGGCCGGGCCGCGCTTGGTGCGGCTGCTGGTCGCCGGTTCGGACCAGAATCTGCTGGCTGAACTGCCTGAGATGACCCAGCCCACCCCTTACGGTGACTATCATATCCTGGGTGGGCACCGCCTGTGGCACTCGCCGGAAGCCATGCCGCGTTCTTACCTGCCCGATAATGAGGGCGTGCAGGTGGAGAACCTGCCAGGAGGCACGCTGCCAGGAGGCAGCGTACGCCTCACCCAGCCGGTCGAGCCGGGCTCGGGCATGCGCAAAGCCATGCTGCTCAACCTGTCTGCCGATGCGCCGGTCCTCACCATTCAGCACAGCCTGACCAACGCCGGGTTATGGCCGGTAGAGTGCGCCCCGTGGGCGATTACCCAGCTCAGGCTGGGCGGCCTGGCGATTATCCCCCAACAGGTCGGCGTGCCTGCCCCGCAGCTTTTACCTGACCGGCGCATGACGATCTGGAATTACACTCGCCTGCAGGACCCGCGCCTGCACCTGGGCGACGATTTTATCCTTCTCGAAGCCGCCAGCCGGCTGCCGCCTTGCAAGATCGGCGTGTCCAACCCGCAGGGCTGGGTGGCCTATCTGCTTGGGGATGTGCTCCTGGTCAAGCGTTTCACGCCTCAGCCAGACCTGCCCCACCCCGACTCCGGCTGCGACACCGAGGTCTACTGCAACGACCAGTTCATCGAGCTGGAAACGCTGGGTGTTTTGCAGGTGATGCAGCCCGGCCAAACTGTCACCCATACCGAAACCTGGCAGGTTTATACCGGGGTCAAATTCCCGCCCACGCTGGACGGGGTGCGTGGCCTGGTTAAAAGCCTGGGTTTGTAGATAACCTGTTCTTTTCTAGTCCGGGATCATTCCGTCAGCAGCGTTACCCCCACCACACCGGCGCCGGCATGTACGGATAACCCTGGTGTAAATTCGGTCATCACCACTGAGGACGGGCAGGGTAAAAGGCCGCATAGCTGGCTGTGCAGTTCCTGCGCCCCATGCAGGTTATTCACGTGCATAAAGGCCACGCGCTGGATGGGTTTCCCGCCGGCGGAAGCACACGTCAATTCAAGCGTTCTTTCAACAGCTTTCTTGCGCGTGCGGATCCGCTCTAGCAGTTCGAGTTTTCCGTCCTGCATGGTCAGGATCGGTTTGATATTCAACGTATCTGCCATCCCGGCGGCGATCTTGCCCACCCTGCCGCTCATGGCCAGGTATTTTACCGTGGCAAGCACTGCATAAAGGTGCGTGCGCTGGCCGGCCGCCATGGCCTGGCCAATCGCTTCATCTTTGGTCGCTCCCTGGCGGACCGCTTCGGCGGCTGCCAGGGCCATAAAACCCTGTCCCATGGATAGATTCTGTGAATCGATCACCGAAATATCCCGGTCGGGAACCATCTCAGCCGCAGTGATGGCAGAATTGTAGGTGGCGCTGATCTTACTGGATACGCAGATACACAGGATTGCATCCGCGCCTTCCTGAAAGGCGGCCTCATACGCTTTGGAAAATGCGCTGGGGGAGGGCGCCGAAGTGGTCGGCAGCTTTTTCTGGCGGTCGATGATCTCAAACAGCAGCCCGTCATCGATATCAACCCCGGTCGTATAAGAGCTGTCCTCAAAATGGATGGTGATGGGCACCTGGCGGATGCCATACTGGTTGGCTAATTCAACCGGCAGGCTGGAATCGGTATCCGTTATGATGGCGATTTTTTTCATGGTTTTTTTCTCTAGCCAACAAAGGGTCAGGGATATGTTGATATTAATAACCCAGTCACCGGGAAATAGTTGTGAAGCAATTTCCTAAGGCTGTGTGGAAGCGCCGGGGCGTCCCCCCAAAAAACAGGTTCATCCTCGAATGTGACCTTGTCAGGGTACTTATGGTGGTATAAATGACGCATGGACAAGGTTCGCATTCTTTTGGCTGACAATTATGCGGTCGTGCGGGCCGGTATTCGCAAGACGATCGAAGAAATTCCGGATTTACAGGTAGTCGATGAAGTGCGTAACGGGTCACAAGTTTTCGCGGCGCTTGCCCGTGAGGCGATCGATTGTTTGTTGATCGATACGACCCTGCCAGATTTTGAGCCAATCACCGCCATTCGCAAAATTAAAGCGCTCCATCCGGGGCTGAAGATTCTGGTGGTGAGCGCATGCGACGACGATATTTATGTACAGGGACTGCTCGGCGCCGGGGTAAACGGATATCACTTAAAAGACCAGCCGCTCAACGACTTGAAAGCGGCGGTCCAACGGGTGTTGGCGGGCGATCGCTGGATTTCGAGTTCATTGAAGGGTAAGTTATTGGATAGTTCGCGATACACTGCCGCCATGCCTGCCCTGACCAAACGCCAGCGCGAGCTGCTGCGATTGCTGCAGCAGGGTTATGATAACCAATCGATTGCGCAAGAAACCGGGTTGAGTGTTAAAACGGTTGAAAACCACCTGACCCGCTTGTACCGCCAGCTCGATGTGCAAAGCCGGTTGGAAGCTGTGAACTACAGCATGCGCCACCCGCAAATATTAGGTACGCCGGGTCAGAAGGCTGCCCAATGATTAAACGAAATCACTTTTCAGGTGTGAAAAGGGTTGCTTTTTACACCTGAAAAGTGAACCCTTTCGATCAGGTTAAGCTTATCTGCCGGTGGCCTCGCGCTGCCGGCGGACCAATGCATCCATGGTCACGGCCAGTAGAAGGACCGCGCCGGTAATCATATACTTGATCGGCGAGGCTAACGCCAGCAGGTCCATGCCATTGGAGATCGATCCGATCACCAATGCGCCCAGCAGGGCTGCCCAAACACTACCCCGCCCGCCGAACAGGCTCGTTCCGCCGATCACCGCTCCGGCGATGGCATTCAGCAGCGTGTCGCTTCCACCCGATGACTGGTTCACAGCCAGCAGTCGAGACCCGGCCATCACGCCTCCCATGGCTGCCATCAGCGAACCCAGGGAAAAGACCGCGATGCGGATGCGGCTTACATTGATGCTGGCCCGCCGCGCTGCCTCGGGATTGCCACCCACTGCGAAAATGTGCCGGCCAAAAGTTGTCCGCCGGATGATCAGGTCAAAGACCACAATCAAGCCCACGAAAATAACCACCGAGTTAGGCAGCCCGCGGTTGGCGTTGAATATCGCCACAGCGCCCAGAACTCCAACGGCCACCAGGGCTGCCCGGAAAATTAAACCCTGAATCGAACTGGCCGGCAGTCCTTCCTTCAACCGCCGCCGCCGGACCGATATCATGCTCAGGAATATGACCAGAACAAAGAAAGCGCCCACCGCCCAACCTACCGGTTTTGGGTAAAATATGCCTGTTAGATTGAGGATGAAGTTACTATTGAGATTGATTGTACCGGTATCTCCCAGGACGTATAATTGCAGACCTTGCCAGCCCAGCAGCCCGGCCAGGGTAACGATAAATGAAGGCACGCGCAGTTTTGCCACCCAGAAACCCTGGAAGGCGCCTACTGCAGCTCCGGCGGCCAGGGCGGCCAGTACCGCTACCCAGCCTGGCGCACCCATTTTGACGCTCATCACGGCCATGATCGAGCCGGTCAACCCGCTGACCGAACCGATCGATAGGTCAACCTCGCCCAATAGCAGGATAAGGACGGTGCCGACCGACATAATCCCAACCGCGGTAATTTGGAGGATCAGGTTGGAAAGGTTTAACGGGCTGAGGAAGAGAGGGTTGGCAATCTGAAAGACAACCCATATGACTCCCAGGCCAAGAATCACCGGTACCATGCCCAGGTCGGTGCGTCCCAGGCGGCTGCGCAAGCGAGCAAATGCTCCGGCCTGGCTGTTGTCTTTTATAAGCCTCGGATCATCTGTCATGGTGCTCATGCTGTTTCCCCTCCAGTCTGCGGCTCTACTGTAAGCGTGTGATTTTTTCCTTCTGCTTCGCCAAGTCCAAATTCAGCCCCGGTGATGGCGCCCACCACCTGTTCGTGACTGGTCGAGCCAATGTTAAAGGTACCTACCCGTTTGCCCAGTCGCAGCACAATGATGCGATCGACCACCTCAAATACATCCGCCAGGTTATGACTGATCACCACCACCGCCAGTCCGGCGTTACGCAGGTTTCGAATCAGGGTTTTTACCTGCTGCGATTGCACCACACCCAGGGCGGCGGTCGGCTCGTCCAACAGCACCACCTTTGAATTCCACATTACCGCACGGGCGACTGCCACCGACTGCCGCTGCCCGCCGGACAGCGAGGCGATCAAAGTGCGCACGCTGGGGATCGACACCGACAGGCCGTGCAGCACCTCGATGGAGCGTTTCTCCATCGCCACCTCATCAATGGGGCCCTTGAATCTCGAAACAATCCGGCTGGTTGCTTCTCGTCCAAGGTACAGGTTGGCTACCACATCCAGGTTGTCGCATAACGCCAGGTCCTGGTATACCGTTTCGATTCCCAGGCTGGCTGCATCTTGCGGGCCATTCAGGGTGACCAATTTTCCTTCAAAGAATATCTCGCCTGCATCCAACTGGTAAATACCGGAAATGCATTTGATCAAGGTGGATTTTCCCGCTCCATTATCCCCAACCAGCCCGACAACTTCGCCGGTGTACACTTCGAAGTCGACGCCCTCCAGCGCCTGTACCGCCCCAAAACGTTTGCTGACCCCGTGTAGTTCGAGTACCGGTGTGCGGCTCTCTTCAGCCATACGTTCCTCCTTAGAAAGATTCACTTTATTATATACAAAAACCGCAGTAACGACTCAGGCCTTGGGCTTTAATCCCCGAATTTTGATATTTTACGGGGGTTTCACCCCCGTAAAATATCAAAATTCGAAAGTTTACCCACCATAGTTAAATTTGATGGATAGGGGCTGACTGTTTCGAGAAAGCCAACCCCTATCCATCAGCGTTTTCTTCGGTTACTGCAACTGGCGTTTACTGAATGCCAGCCGCGGTGCAGGCTGCTGCATAGTCAGTCGTGCACACCTGCGCGGCAGTCCAGAAGCCGTCAGCGATAACCGTGGTCTTGACGTTATCTTTGGTTACGGCTACAGGGGTGAGCAAGATGGACGGGACGTCGATTTTGCCGTTATTGGTTGTGCCGGTAACCATATCGGATGGGACGGTCGTGTTGGTCAGCAGATCGTAGGCCAGGGTCGCGGCCGCCTCAGCTTCCGGTTTGATCGCCTTATAGACGGTCATGTATTGTTGTCCAACGAGGATGCGCTGGATAGCCGCCAGCTCAGCATCCTGCCCGGTGATGGGCGGGATGGGGGTGAGGCCAGCCGCCTTCATGGCCGCGATAGCGCCGCCAGCGGTGCCATCGTTCGCGGCGTAGACGCCGTCGACTTTGTTACCGAGGGCAGTCAGCGCCTGGGTCATCTCGGTCTGAGCCTGGTCAGGCGACCAGTCGGGGGTATCGTACTCTTTGGCAATCGTCAGCTTACCGGCCGCCACCAATGGGTCGAAGACGCTGTGAGCGCCCTGCTTGAACAGCTTGGCATTGTTATCGGTAGGAGAGCCGTTGATCATCACGATAGTCGGTTTGGCAATCGAGGAAAGTGCAGTCATCAGGCTCTGGGCCTGGAGTTGGCCGACTTTGACGTTGTCAAAGGAAATGTAGTAGGAAACGGCAGCCGAGCCGGTAATCAGGCGGTCGTAAGCAATGACCGGCACACCCTGGGCCTTCGCCGCGTCGGCGATGGAAGCCGCGGCAGCCGAGTCGACCGGATCGAGGACGAGGACTTTGGCGCCGTTGGTGAGGGCGGCCTCAGCCTGCGCCTGCTGGGCCGATGCGTCCTGGTTGGCGTTGGAGTAGATCAGGTTGGTGTTGACGTCGAAACCGAGAGCGGTCAGCTTGGCCTTGAAATCAGGCAGGTCTTGCGACTCGTAACGAGCCGTCTTGTTTTCAGGTAGTAAGAAGGCTATTTTGCCGTTGGCAGATGCTGCCGGAGCAGTCGTAGCGGTAGCTGCCGCCGGAGCGGTCGTAGCGGTGGCTGCCGGAGCAGTCGTAGCGGTAGCTGCCGCCGGAGCGGTCGTAGCGGTGGCCGCCGGGGCGGTGGTGCTGGTCGCCTGAGGCGCCGAGGTTGCCGGAGCGGATGTCGGCACGGCAGCAGGAGTTGGCGTCGGAGCGCAGCTTGCCAGGACAACAGTAGCGACCAATAAAAGGTTAATCAAGGGCCAGAGCCCTAATTTCTTAAACATAAACTTCTCTCCTTAAAAATTAGAATTTTGAAAATATTGATCACAGTTGAGTGATTGAGTTGGACAGCAATGCTTGGTCTTTGTACACCCACCTCCTTTCCCCATATTGACTCGAAATAAACCGTTGCATACCAATGTAGAGTTTAACAA
>VFSW01006270.1_pt1 | contig 17502 bp, 8 predicted proteins | sample 5358111 | NCBI WGS metagenome assembly VFSW01 (sample SAMN11554181, study PRJNA540505) | mine drainage metagenome | isolation source: sediment from site ElyBrook_90M | place: USA: Ely Copper Mine, Vershire, VT | collected 2017
ATTGCACCCAGAGTGACAAACACCACCAGCAGTCCCATCATCGCCAGCCAGTTGAGCCGTCGCTTCGGAACCATGAAGAAGAGCAGAAGCGCCAGCGCCGTACCGCCCGCCGACGGCCAGAACAGCCTCTTCATCCGGTTCTCTGAACTCGTCGTCGCCGTGGTGTACACCGTCAGCGTCGATGTTTGCGCCGTTGTGCCGCTAAGGGTTACCGACGTCGGCGACAGGCTGCACGACGCGGGATCGCTGGCCGCTGTGGGGCTGATCGAGCAGCTCAGATTCACCTGCCCCGCAAACCCGTTCTCCCCAACCACATTGATGGTGGCGGTATTCCCTGTCGTTGCGCCCGGCGCGATGCTCAGTGCTGTTGTACTGCCGCTACCGGCTGTAAAAGTCGGCTCCGCGGTCACCGTGAGAGCCACGGTTGTGGTTGCGGTCAGGGCGCCCGAAGTTCCGGTAACAGTCACCGTCGCCGGTCCTCCAACCGCGGCCGAGTTACTGGCCGTCAGAGTCAGCACCTGGGTCCCGGCCGTTGTGCCTGAGGCAAAGCTGGCAGTTACACCGTTGGGCAGACCGGACGCGCCAAGCACGACGCTGCCGCTGAATCCTCCCACATCCGTCACAGTGATGGTGCTGGTTCCATGGCCGCCTTGGGCAACCGAAACGCTGCTCGGTGCAGCCGAAATTGCAAAGCTCGGCGGTGGGTTGACCGTGAGCGCAATGGTGGTGGATGCGGTTATGTTGCATGGAATGCCACACGAGGGCGGGCCGCCCGGGTAGAGGGTGGTCCCATTAATGGTTACCGTAGCCGGGCCTCCAACCGTGGCTGTGGTGCTGGCCGTCAGCGTCAGTGCCTGGGTGCCGGCTGAGCCTGGGGCGAACACCGCCGTCACTCCGCTGGGCAAGCCGGAGGCGGAGAGGCTTACAGGGCTGTTGAACCCTCCCGCGCCCGTCACTGTGATGGTGTCGGTGGCGTTGGAGCCTAGGGCCACCGATACCGTGGGCGGATTGGCAGCAAGCGTGTAGCTCGGCGGCACATTCACCGTAAGCGCGATCGTGGTGGATGCGGTCAGCGCTCCGGAGGTCCCGTTGATGGTCACTGTCACCGGGCCCCCGGCCGTTGCCGTGCTGGTTGCCGTCAGGGTCAGCACGCTGGAGCTCGTTGCCGGGTTGGCAACTAACGCCGCCGTCACTCCGCTGGGCAGGCCGAATGCCGTCAGCGTGACGCCGCTCGTGAATCCGCCCACATCCGTCACCGTAATGGTGCTCGTCGCGGTGTTGCCCTGAATCACTGTTGCGCTTGCCGGTGAGGGCGAAAGCGTGAAGCCGGGCGGCACATTCACGGTGAGTGCAACCGTGAAGGTTTCGGTCAGCGTCCCGGACGTTCCGGTGATGGTCACCGTGACCGGTCCTCCGGTAGTTGCCGTGCTGCTTGCGGTTAGCGTCAGTACGCTGGAGTCTGTGGTTGTCGGGTTAGGGCTGAACGCGGCGGTCACTCCGCTCGGCAGGCCGCTCGCGCTCAAAGTCACACCGCCGGCAAACCCGTGGGCAGGGGTCACCGTAATGGTGTCGGTGCTGTTGCTTCCCTGAGTCACCGTCAACGTTCCGGAAGCTGGGGCCAGAGAGAAACTGGGCGCCGAATTGACCGTAAGCGCGATTGTGGTGGATGCAGTCAGCCCTCCGGAGGTCCCCTCGACGGTCACGGTTACTGGCCCCCCAACAGTTGCCGTGCCGCTGGCCGTCAAGGTGACAACGCTGGAGCTGGTCGCGGGGTTGGTGGCGAACGACGCCGTCACCCCGCTGGGCAAGCCCGAGGCGGACAGCGTTACGCTGCCCGAAAAGCCATTCGCCGGAGTGACGTTGATGGTATCGGTAGCCTTGCTGCCCTGGTCGACCGACACACTGGCCGTCGTGGGTGCAAGCGTGAAACTGGGCGGGAGAGTGACTGTAAGCGCGATTGTGGTGGATGCGGTCAGGGAGCCGGACGTTCCGCTAAGAGTCACATTGACCGGTCCCCCAACTGTCGCCGTGCTGCTTGCATTCAGCGTCAGCACGGTCGTGCTGGTTGCCGGGTTGGTGGCAAACGACGCTGTCACCCCGCTGGGTAGTCCGGATACCGAAAGCGTTACGCCGCCAATGAATCCGCCTGCGTCGTTCACCGTGATGGTGTCTGTATCGCTGCTGCCCTGGGCCAATGACAAAGTGGGTGTCGAAGGCGAAAGCGTAAAGCTCGGGCCAACGGCGGTCCCACTGAGAGTGATGGCAGCAGATCCCGCATTCAAGGCATTGGATGAAACGGTCGCCGTGCCAGTCTGGTTGCCCGAAACGGTTCCCGTCGGAGCAAACTCAAATGAGTCCGCGCAAACCTTTCCGGCTGCAAGCGTTGCTGTGCACGCCGGCGTCCCCGCTGCCACGGTAAACGGGCCCGTCGGCGTTGAGATAGCCAATGTGCTGAGCGCGACGTTGCCTGCGTCCGCCACGTATAGGGTAAGAGGCGAGCTGCTGGAGCCGTCGTCGACCGGGGTCCTGAAAGTAAGTGAAGCTGCTGTGCGCAGAAATCCGTAAACAGCCTGGCTGCCCGGGTTTGGATTGATTGTGTAGAGGCCGCCCGCAAAGTCAAGCGCAAGCGATGTCGTGCCGGTGGGATTGCTCTCCACGACAACGGCATCGGCGGTATTAAGTGTTCCGTTCTCATTCGGTATGCGCACAATGTTGCCGGTGGTCTGGTCCACGACAAGAACGCTGCCGGAGGGATCGACCGCAAGGGCGTCGGGAGATGTAACGTTGGTCAGCGTCAGCGCGGTCACCGCGCCGCCCACGGGGTAAACCAGCACGCTTCCCGTGTTTACGACGTACAAGGTGCCCGCGGCATCCACGGCGATCCCCTGCGGGGCGCTCAGTCCTTTAACACGCACCCCGGTGAGTCCGTTACTGAGGTTGTAGGTGAAAACGCTGCCGAGGCTGAAGTCCGATATGTACAACACCCCATCGGGCCCGACAGACAATCCGTAAGGAGAGCTCAGCTTGGTTCCGCTGAAGGTCACCGCGTCGGACACCAGCACTGTCTTCGAAGCCGGAACGAGAACGCCGTTCACGTTGGGAATCTCAACAATCTGGTGGTTCAGGCTATCGGCGACATACAGGTTTCCGTTTGCGTCGGATGTCGTCGAGGTCGGCGCTGAAAATCCCGAAGCCAACAAAACGGGCGTCGTCGATCCCGCGGCGATCTCAAACACTTCGCCTGAGCCTGAGTTCCAATCGGACACGAACAGGTTGCCGCTCCCATCCACTGAAACAAAAGCCGGCTGGCTAAATGAAGAGCTGGTGTACGTCGTAAGGGTGCCTGGATCAAGCGTCACCATCGCCCCCTGGCCGACGCCGGTGGCCGTTGCCATTCCGCTGCCGCCCCCGGATGCTGTATCCGTCGCGATGAGCACCGCACTGCGTTCGCCCACATTTGCTGGCTTATAGCTCACCGTCACCGGGAAAGCCACGCCCATACTTAACGCATTGGTCGAGCCTGTGCCGGTCGTCGCGCTGAACTCGGTGCTCGCCGTTCCATTTTCGCTCGCCGTCACACTCATCACCGGCGAACTCACGCCGTCGTTCACCACCGCGAAGACCTGGCCGCTTGCTATGGTCGCCAACGAGCTGTAGGTAGGGGTGCTCGCCGCAGCCCCCACCGGGGAAGCTGCGAGCATCAGATTGTCGATCTTCAGTTGAGCCAGGGTGTCTGCGCCGCTGGAGTTGATGACGGCGGTCGATACTGCCAGGTAAAGATTGCCTGTGCCGTCAAGTGTCAGCGTTTTTGCGCCTTGCGTGGACACCATATACAGAGCGGTCGGCTGACCTGCTGCGATGGGAATCCCTCCACTGGTATCAGGGAAGCCGAAGACTCCGTCTGCCTGGTCGCCAAAATACACGGTGTCGCCCGCTGTCGCATTGCGCAGCACAGCCACTGCGTCCAACTGGTTGTTGTATGCGCCGATGGTGGCCGGGGTGATGGTGTAGAGAACCTCAGGCGACGCGGCATAGCCAGTCGTCTTGCCGCCGTAGCCCACGCCCGTGCTGGTAGGCAACTCGTTCAGGTTGGAATAGAAACTTGTATACGCGTACGTGGACACATTCACGTAGCTTGATGAGTCGGTAAAGAATATGTTCCCCGCGGAGTCGATGGCCAGGCCGCCGGCGATCAGTTGCCCGGAAGACGGCGAGGGAGCAGGCGATGCCGTCGGCTCCTGGAAGAGCTGCATGGGATGGCCAGTGCCGGCCAAGCAGGCCACCGTGCACTCCCAGATGCCGTTGCCGCCTGCAACTCCATCCGACGATGTAATCCAGAAGAGATCGCCGGCTTTGTCGAATCCCATCGCGGAAGGATAGATGGCGCCCGCCGCGGAGACCGTGCACTCCGTCGTGCTGGAAGCCGTGCAGGCGGGCGTGCCGGTCGTGGGTGTGTCAAACGCCGCATAGCCTCCGTTGGAGGATCCGCCGACGTGGGGAATCTTGATAACACTCTCGGGAGGGCCATATAGACTGCCGACGTAGATGTTGTTCTGGCTATCCATCGCGATGGCGCTGGCGCCTGACCACGCGCCCATTGTCGTCTCAGCCCCGGAATGCGTGTTGATGAGGTAGAGGTCGTTGGTGTCGGCCACAACCACTTCGCCGTAGCTGTTCACGGCAAAACTCCCCCCAGTGGGGTTATTGCTGGTCTGGACATACCCCTTGAATGCGTCCAGCCAGTTGATCTGACTCACAATCACATCCGCATCGGCAGGAACCGGGACGGGCGCGAGCGCGATGACCTGGAAGCTCTGCTGCACGGGCGTGGCTGCTGAATAGATGTCGTTGCCCGCCTGCGACGCGATGATGGTACAAGTACCCGCCGCGAGCAGCGAGGCAGTGGCGGTCGTGTCGTTGACCGTACAGACGCTTGTGGTGGACGAGGCGAAGCTGACGGGCAGGCCGGAAGTGGCCGTGGCCGTCAGCGCCAATTGCGTTCCCACCACCTGGTCGCCGGGGCTGGCGAAGGTGATGGTCTGCACTTGAGCGGCATTGACCGTGAGGGCAATGGTGGTGGCCGCCGTCAAGGCTCCCGAGGTGCCGTTTACCGTGATAGACACCGGGCCTCCGGTGGTAGCCCCAGCGCTGGCTGTCAGCGTTAACACCTGGGTTCCTGCCAACGTGCCCGCGCTGAACACGCCGGCGATGCCACTGGGAAGACCCGAGGTGCCCAGAGTGACCGTGCCGGTAAAACCACCCAGCGGTGTCACGGAGATGGTGTCGGTGGAGCTCAGCCCCTGACCGAGCGTCATCAACGGATGAGAGGGAGCGAGCGTGAAGCCCGCGGTTGTGGATCCATACCACTCCGGCAGCGTGGTGGTCCCTGCCGGCTTGGTTTGCGGTGAATAGCCTGTGTCGTTCGCGCCCGGAGCCGAAACGGACCAATCCCACCAGAACACACCCTTCATCCACGCGGTGTCCTGGCTGAAGACTTCAAAGTAGGCTTCATAACAATCCTCTTGCTCGGTCGGGTCGTAGGCGCCGGTCGGCGTGTAGTTATAGGGCGCTTCATTGGTGCCCGCGGTGCTGGTATAGCCAATCTCCGAGAAGATCAGAGGCTTGCCCGGATGAGCGCTTGCAAGGTTCTTGAGAGCCGACTCCGGGGCAAAGCCGTTCACGTTCCCCGACGCGGTCGTCCACGCGGATACAAGTTGGGCGACTGTAGGATCGGCGTGGCCGGTGAGCGGAAAGTAGCCGTCCACGCCGATGATATCGATGTCATTCCAAAACGTGACGCTGGTGAATTCATCTCCAGCACTGGTCGCATTGGCGCCGTAGGCGAGCGTCAGGTTCGGATAGCTTGCCCGCAGCGGATCGATCACATATTGCTTCCAATAGCGCTCGCAACTTCCGGCGCAACCTGACCCGGTGAGTTTTGCAAACTCGGTGCCGATCACCATGATGCCCACGTTGTTGTCTGAGGCAATCTTCGCAAAGTGCAGAATAAAAGACTGATAGCTGGTGAACCAGGCCGTGAGCCACGCTTGTTGCTCGGTGACGGTCGTATCTGCCGAAGGCCATGTAAAACTGCCGCGCCAGACTCCATCCAGCGAGTCCACGTGCGGCTTGAGGGTTACCGTACTGCCCTGCGCCTGCAAATTCTGGATGGCGGCTACCACCGCTGCATCGGTGGGCGAACTGGAGTCGGGCGCAATGCTGGTGGCGTCGTAAGTCTGCACATACCATGTGGCCATTACCGCGGTGTAGTTGGCCCCCGTTGCCCTCAGGTCGGCAGTACCATTGGGGCCCTGCGGAATCTCCAGGTATTCGTTGGAACTATAGGAGATGTAATCCATGCCGTTGTAGGTGAATTCGGACTTGCTCTGCGCCTGGGCATTTTGAGGCACTCCGGCTAGGCTCAGCGCCACCACGGAAAGAGTGGCAAACAGATGGCCGATGCGGTTGAAAGGAGTGTGCGTCAGCTTCATGGCGTCACCCCCGTGTGCGTCAGGCACCAACTCGGAACCGCGATTTGATCGCCCGCCTGGACGCCGTCAGTTCCGCCCACCGGCCGCGACGCGGAACACTCCGGATGAGCGAAGCAGCCGTGTTCACAACCCACAATTTTTTTTACTTGGATCTGGACTGAAGCTACGCTGAATGATCTCACCGTCCCGCAAAATCCATCGCCGTTCCAGGGGCGAACGCACACCGCGTCTCCTGCTGACTTGCCGGTCGAATGCGCGCCCGATGCCAGCAACAGCGCCGCGACCTGCGTCTCACCCGTATTCTCGGCAACGTTCAGAGCTGTCCCCGTGCCGCGGGAGGCAAGGTTGAGGTTGGCGCCTGCCCTGATCAGTGCTTGAACGGCCTCGATGCGGCCGCTTTGGGCCGCGGCAATCAGCGCGGTCCTTCCATCTGCCGCGGTGGCATCCAAGCCGGCGCCCTGCGCCAGCAGCGATTTCACTGTATCGGTCAGGCCTGAGGATGCGGCAGCAATCAGAGGCGTAACCCCCTGTGCGTTGCGGATATCCAGACTTGGATCGTGTTGCGGGCTCGGTTGGGTCGATCCCTGAGCCCAGGCTCCCGTAGCTGCAAGAGCGATGGTTAACACTGTGACCGCCAGCGGAATGTGCGCGGCGCGCCTGTCAAGGCGCAGCCGGCGAGGCGACATTGTGGGTATACGCATCTTCGATCCTCCATTCAATTTGGATTCCAAATTGGTCGGAACTCCAGGGCGAAGGTAACGATACCATAATTTGCGAGAGTGTGCCATTTTGACCTGGGCCGCTGGAGGTGCCAGACCGGGGCACCCGCGTTGGCTGGCTCAGGCTGCTCAGAAGTGGAAGCGGTAGCGGAGTTCTGCGGAGATCAGGCGCGGGTCGTTGTAGTGGAAGCCGCCGACGGTGACTGAGTTGTCGAGCAGGATGCGGTGGTTGGTGACGTTGACGACGTTGACGGCCAGCTTCCAGCGCTCACCGAAGGCGCGGCCGGCGGAGGCGTCAAACGTGGTGTGAACGGGCAGATAGGGGCCGTCGTAGGGGCCGTTGTTGGCGGGGCAGGCGCTCAGGGGCGTGCAGGCCAGGCCGTTGGTAAAGCCGGAACCATAATAAACATTCGTTGAAAACCAGGTATGCGCGGGCAGCCTCGCGGTAAAGCCGGTGTTCAGCGTGTTGCGCTGGTCGTGGTCCATAGGGATGTAGTTGAATCCGCCGTTGGTGCAGGCGGGGTCGTTGGGATTGGCGCAGGTGAACCCGCCGACGATGGCGCCGCGCTGCTCGGCGATCTGGTTGGAGTAGGTGACGTGCAACTGGCCGAGGTGGGCCAGTTGCGGCGAGCGCAGGGCCATCTCCCAGGCTCGGACCAGCGCTCCATTGACGGCGATGGGGAAGTACATGTTGGATGCGCCGAGGTTGGAGTGGTCGAGGAAGTTGTTGACGCGGCTCTTGACGTTGTCGACGTCGAGGAACCAGCCTTTCAGCGGAATCTGAATGCCAAACTGGTGTTCTTCGTCTCGCTCTGACGGGATGGGGGTGAACGTGTTTTCGCCGCCCGGCAGGCTGCCTGCATAGTTGAGCACCGCGCTCGAAACGGTCTCAAGCGGCGCGGGCTGGACGAAGTGCCCGTAGAAGCCGCGCAGGACCCAGCGCAGGCGGGGAATCTCAAACGTCGCGCCGATGCGCGGATAGGCCGCGGACTCGTTCAGGCCCGCGTGGAGGCTGGAAAACCGCATGCCGCCGAGCAGGGTGAAGTATGGGCCCAGGCGCAGGTGGTCGGATAGGTAGCCTTCAACCAGCGCCGCGCCGGCATTGGCCGGGGTGTTGCACGGGGATGTTGCGGTGAGACACCTGCCGTTGGCCTCGACACCAAACAGATCGTTCTCCGCCTGATAGAACGTGTACGCGCCGCCGGAGAAGTTGTTCGGCCCGGCGTCGGCGTGCAGGTCGGCCTGGCCGCCAACGTAGTTTGAGCGCTGGTGCCAGGTGGTGGCGACGGGGTTGTCGTTCGCGGGCGAGTCGTAGTCGGCCTGGTTGAAATGGTAGAAGGGCGCCAACGAGACGAGTGCCTTGGGCGAAAGAGTGTGCACCCAGTTGGCGATGACAAAGGAGTCGCGCTCGGTCTGGCCATCGCGCAGTCCGTAGGACTCGTAGTACTGGCTGGCCTGTTCCCAATCGTTGGGGTTGGGATCGTAGGGAACCTGGAAGTAGTCCTGGCGGTACTGGGCGTTGAGGCGCAACTGGTCTTTTGGCGTCTGGTTGCGGATGAGAGAGACGAAGGCGCTTTGCGAGTTCGTGGCGTCATGCAGAATCTGGGCCACCGGCGTGGCCAGTCCGTAGTTGGAGCGGTATCCGTTGAGGCTCGTGTACCAGGCAGTTGAGGCGGAGTGGTCTCCGAGCGAGACCTGGGCTTCGCCGGTGTACAGGTTGCCGGCCGAGACCAGAACCTCGCCGTCGCGGTTGCGCTCGAAGCCGTTGCGGGGCAGGACGTTGAAAACGCCGTAGGTGCGGTCGCCTACATCGGAGGAGTAGCTGCCGCGCTGGGTTTCCAGCGAGTCGATGTCCTTGGGATCGATCTGCGGGCCGACGTTGGAGGAGATTTTTGTGTTGGGGATGGCAATCCCATCGATCAGCCAACTGGTCTGGTGTCCGCCGCGCATATGCAGCATGTCGTGAGTCATGTAGGCTCCGGGGACGTAGTCGGTGATCATTTCCATGCCGATGGTGCGGCTTGCGCCGGGGGTCTGGTCGATCTCCTCACGGGTGATGAGGGTGGTGGGGGTGACGCTGTCGGAAGCAGACACCGAGGATTCGAGCCCTTCGACGACGACGGTCTGGGTTGCGCCCTCAAGGGCGAGGAGGATATGTACGACGGGGTTGGTGCCGGAGGCAATGGTGAGTGGTTGCTCCTCGGTGGCGAAGCCATGCGCGGTGATGGAGAGTGTGTAGACGCCGATGGGCGCCTGGGGGAGGTCGAATTCGCCTTCGGAGTTGGTTTTGGCGGTCAGGGTGAAGGCCGAATCGGCAGCTTTCAGGGTGACGCCGGCGGCGGCAACGGGGCGGTGCTGGGGATCGTGAACGACACCGTGGACGTTGGCGAAGACGGTGGCGCGGACGGGGATGGATGCGGCCATGAAAAGCAAAGCGGCAGCAAGGATAGACAGACGACGCATGGGAAGATGGCCTCGGAACGGCTTTCGGCGCACACACCGGCATGGGCAACGTGCACTGGCACTTGCACCGCGACGAGCAGTGATCGAGTAAGGGAATCAGAGTTTGGGAGAGTTTTACGCCTGGGTGGAAGCCGGGGGTGCGCGGCCGGAGCGGGTGCGTACCTGGCTGAGAAGGGCAGCGGCGCGTGCGGCCGCGAGCGAATGCGGATGGGCGAGCAAAGCCGGCAAGCTGGCGGAGGCGGGGGCCAAAGCCTGCTGTCCGGGTGTGGATGCGGCGGCGGAAACGGGAAATGCAGGGCAGGTGGAAGGCGTGGTCAAGATGGACTTGCCGGATGTGGCTTCTGCCATGCGGAAGGCCGCGTCCATTGACATGGCGCAGTGGTGCGCGCCGTGACGGCGGCAGCATGCGGGCAGACGCGCGTCGTCGCTGGCTTCGAGCGTGGCCGCAAGAGGGCCGAGGCTGAAGAACAGGGCGAGGAAGATGGAGAGCGCGCGGCGCATTCGAGACTCTATCTTACATGAGCAGCTGGTTTCCCAACCTTGCGCTGGAACAACGCGCACGGCTGAGCGTGGGACTTTGCGTGCCTGAACGAGAGCAGGTCGAGATCATTTGATTTCCAGGTCTCAGAATCGAGATCCGAGGCGCCCGGCGGTCGGGTATGATCGGGATATTCGGTCGAGGGAACAGCGATCGAAATGCGCCTTGATCAACGCAAACGAGGGGAAGACTGTGTCTGGAGTGAATGTTTCCGTATCGCCGCAACAAGTTTCGCCGGTGGCCGCGCAGGAGGCGCGTCTGCAACGGCCCCTGCGGATTGCGCTGTTTGGGTTTGGGACCGTGGGCAGCTCAGTGGCGCGGATTCTGATGGAGTCGGAGCCGCGGGGGCTGGAACTGACCCACGTGTTCAACCGCGGCGTGGCGCGCAAACGTGTGGACTGGGTTCCATCGAGCGTGGTGTGGCGCGAGGACGCGGACGCGGTGCTGGCTTCCGATGCGGACGTGATGGTGGAACTGGCCGGCGGGCTGGACCCCGCCGGCGGCTGGGTGCGCAAGGCGCTCGAGAGCGGCAAGAGCGTGGTGACGGCCAACAAGAAGCTGATTGCCTTTCACGGCGTGGAACTGGAGCGGCTGGCGGCGGCGCACGGCGGGCATCTGAAGTATGGGGCGGCGGGGGCGGGCGGGATTCCGGTGATTCCGGGACTGGAACAGGGGTTGGCCGGGGATCGCATCGAGCGCATCGAAGGGATTTTGAACGGGACCTGCAACTTCATCCTGAGCAAGATGGAGGATGGGGCCGAGTTCGCCGCGGTTCTGGCTGAGGCGCAGGCCAGGGGCTATGCGGAGGCTGATCCGACCGAGGATGTGGGCGGGTTTGACGCGCGGGCCAAGTTGGCCATCCTGATGCGGCTGGCGCTGCGCGTGGCTGTCGACCCGGAGGAGATTGTGCCGCGGCCCATCACGGCGATTACCGCGGTGGACTTCAGCTATGCCCGGGACGTTGGTTGCACCATCCGGCAGGTGTCGCGCGCGGACCAGTCGCACGGCCAGGTGGCGGCCACGGTGGGGCCCATGCTGGTGGCCCTGCGCTCGCCGCTGGCCTGGTCGCGGGGCACGGAAAACATGGTCGTGGTCACGGGCAAGTACGGCGGAGACGTCGTGTTCTCCGGCCATGGCGCGGGCGGGCATCCGACCGCGGTGGCGGTGGTCAGCGACCTGCTGGCGCTCGCGCACGGGTCGCGGCGGGTGGAGATTCCGGCGGCGCCTGCGACGGTCGGAGGGGAGTTCGAAGTCCCGCACTACATCCGCTTCCTGGTGAGGGACCGGCCGGGGATTGTGGCAGCGATTACGGGCGCTCTGGCCGAGGAGCAGATCAACATCCGCGCGATCGTGCAGAAGCCCGGCTACCCATCCGACGCGCTGCCGTTTGTGGTGACCGTGGAGCCGTGCAGGAGCTCGGCGCTGAAGAGGGCGCTGGAGCGGGTGAAGGCGCTGGACTGCATGATCGAGGAGCCGCTGGACTTGCAGATGCTGGAGTAGCGAAGTTGGCGGAGTTAGCGAGTCAGCAAGTTAGCGTCGCTGACGCGACTCTAGCGAATGAGAGGGTGCTGTGGGTGGCTTGAGATTTGATTCGGAGGCGGGGCGATGATTGGGACGGTTTACAAGTGCGAGATTTGCGGGGAAGAGAGCAACAACCCTGTGCGCTGGATCGTGATCCAATGCAGCGACACGCAGTTGACGATCTTCAAGTGGACCAAAGAGGCGGCCAACGCGCCGCGCGCGCGACATTATTGCGGCGAGGCGCACGCGCAGGTTTACCTGAGCCGGTGGTTTGAGTCGCTCTGCGGCTGAGTGCGTGGGGGTCTTCAGGTTCTCGCCGCACCGGTGGACTCACGGACGACCAGTTCCGGGGCCATGACGATCTCGGCGGGAAACTCCTTTCCCCTTCTGGCGATGCGGTCGAGGAGGACCTGCGCGCCGCGGCGGCCCATCTCCAGCAGCGGCTGGCGGACGGTGGTGAGCGAGGGCGTGGAGTAGGCGGCGGACTGGATGTCGTCGAAGCCGGCCACGGAGACATCGCCGGGGACCGTGAGGCCGGTGTCCTTGAGGGCGCGCACGGCGCCGATGGCGGCGATGTCGTTGAAGCAGAAGATGGCGGTGAACTCACGAGTCTTGTCCAGCAGCGCCTGCATGGGCTTGTAGCCGATCTCCGGGGCCATGGGGTGGTAGTTGTCTTTCATCGACCAGCCGGCGGAGTCGATCCGGATGACCAGTGCCGGGTCGATCTTCAGGCGCATCTCGCGGGCCACGTTCTTGATGCTCTCCCAGCGGAACTCCGAGTCGGGGATGGCGTGTGGGCCGCGCATGAAGGCGATGCGGCGATGGCCGAGCGCGGCCAGGTGGGCGAGCGCCTGCTCGGCGGCGGCCTCGTGGTCGAGGACAATGTTGGTCACGTTCCTGGCCGCGCTGTGGGCGGAGATGGCGACCACGGGGACAGGGACGTCGATGGCGTCGGTGGGGGTGTTGAGCAGCAGAAAGCCGTCGACCGATCTATCCACCAGCATGCGCGGGTACTTCTCGATGAGTTCCTGCTTCCAGTCGTGGCAGGCGGTGAAGAAGAAGTAGTGAGCCGCCGTCAGTTCCTGGACCACGCCGCTCATGACGCGGGTAAAGTAGCCCTCGCTGAGGTCGGGGGCGAGCACGCCGACGCTCATCGATTTGCTCTGGCGCAGTGATCGGGCGAAGTAGTTGGGGCGGTAGTTGAGGCGCTCGGCGGCCTCGATGACCCGTTTGCGGGTCTCCATGGGGATGGACCGGGCGGAGGGGGAGTTGTTCAGCACCAGCGACACGGTGGTCTGGGAAAGCTCCAGATGCTCGGCGAGCATGCGGAGGTTCACGTGTCCCGGCGGCGGGTTCGGCCTTCCCTTTGGCATGATGGAGTTGTAACACGTCTCCCATAATGGGGAAACAGTGATTCTCCTTGACTATATCGATTTTCCGGCCTTGGGGGAGCCACGCTGGCGGGGAATCGAGGTCTCCCACCCTTTCGCCGGAAAGAAGACGAAAGGATGGGGGCACGGGCCGCAAAGTCCACTTATTTCATTGGGACGTCGATTCGGTTGCGACCGGGGTTGAGAGGCCAGCTCCGGCCATCGAATTGGAATGTTCCGGTGAGGGTGCCAGGCAAGGTAATGTCGGCGTGAAAGCTGGAACCGCCTTTGATTTGCGGGTCTCCATGCGAGCCGGTGTAGTGGTAGTCGACTTTGATTTCGCCCTGCGGATGCGGGTAATCGGCCGTGACCGAAGGCAGCGCGCCCAGGTGCGGGGCGATGCGGACGGTGGCGAAGCCGGGGCTGGCGGGCTCGATTCCCGCGACCAGGGTGAGGAAGTCGTAGTCGGGGTGGGCGCTCCAGGCGTGGGAGTCGGAGCGGGTGTCGCCGGGGATTTCAGGCCAGGTGCTGAAGTGCAGCGGCAGCAGCTTGCGCCAGGGGCCGATGGAGTCGAGATACTGGTCGGCCAGGCCGGCGTGGTCGAGCGCGCGGGCCAGGTAGAAGCGGAAGTAGTAGGAAGCGCTGAGCACGCCGTCGGGGGTGGTTCCGGGGTAGATGGCGACCATTTGGTGGAGAACCTGCTGCTGGTGGTCCTTGGGGATGACGTCATACAGCGCGCCGAGAATGTTGGCTTGCTGGCTGAAGCCTTTCTGCTCCGGGGTGTCGGCGAGCAGGCCGCGCGCGGCGGACCAGCAGCGGTTGTAGATGCCGGTGCGGACGTGGGCGGCGCGGGCCTGGTAGCGAGTGGCCAGGACGGAGTCACCGAGCGCCTGTTCGAGATCGGCGGCGTCGCTGAGCGCGCCCAGGTATTCGAGCGTGGTGACGCAGGATTCGCCGCTTTTGTCGTAGGTAGGAATCTCCCCGGTTGGGACCCAGTCGATGAAGCTCCACCAGGGCACTTCATGCAGCAGGCCGTCGGGCTGCTCGTAGCGCTCAAACCAGTCGAGGATGCCGCGCGTTCCGGGGACCAGGGAGCGGGCGAAGCCTTTGTCGTCGGGGCGGTACATCCAGTAGTCGTGGAGCATGCCCACGTAGAGCAAAGAGAAGGTGGGGATGGTCTGCGGCAGGTTGCTGGGGTAGCGGCTGCGCGTCAGGCCATCGGGAAAGCGCGACGCGTCGAAGGCCATGAGGGCCTCGCGGCCGAGGCGGTCGTCGCCGGCCACGGTGTAGGAGATGAGGGCCTGGATGCGGGTGTCGCCCACGTACTGCAACTGCTCGTAGTAGGGCGTGTCCATGTAGGTTTCATGGGCGTCCATGCGCGCCGTGCGCCAACTGATATCCCAGATTTTGGCCAGATCGGGATCGGGGGCAGTGAAGGTGGCGCGCTCCTTGAATGGATAGGCCGTGAACTGCGCCGTGAGGGATTCCAGGGTTAGGGGCTCCGAGCTGGTGGTGATGTCGAGGTCGAGATAGCGCCAGGTGCGCCACCACAGCGGCTCGAAGGTCCGGTGCTGGCCGCCGTCGGGCAGAAAGCTGTCCGTGAGGCCGAGTGCGGTGCGGTCGCCCACCTCGTCGCGGTCACCCTTGTGCCCGTCCTTATCGTAGAGAGCCTCGGAGTAGGTCAGCTTGATGTGTGCGCCCTTGCCGCCGGAGACCATGAGCTGCGGGTAGGCGGTGGTGAGGGTCTTGCGGTCGAGCATGAGATGAACGTGTCGGCCGGCAGGAATGGAAGCGGACTGAGCCGGGAACGACTGGAGCTCAGAAGCCTTTGTTTGGACGGTGACCGCCATCTGGCCCGGTTCGCCCGGGACGGCTTGGGGCGCTGAAAGAAGAACCCGCACAATCTCGCCTGCGCTGGTGGCGGCGTACTCCATTGGCGGCAGCTCGTCTGGCACCAGGCCCCAGGGATTGTCGCCAGTGGTTTCGGCGGAGTGGGCCTTGTTGGTATCGGCAAAGATGCTGTCGCGCATGGGCGATGCTGTAGGAACCCATGCCCCTCCACTAGCCGTGGGCGACTGCCAGTCCCAGTCATACTTCGCGGCGTCGATCTCTTCGCCGGGACCGGCGGCCATGTACTCCTTGATGGTGACCGAGTCGCGATTCAGTGGAAGATGTCCGGGTTCTACTTCGACCATCCAGTCTTTGGGAGTGCTGATCGACTCGTCGCCCGTCGCCTCGCTCTCCAGCAGGAAGGCGGTGCGGTCGCTGAACTGGGAGACCGCGGCGTAGACGCCCCAGTTCCAGACAGTCGCGGTGATCAGGTTGTCGCCGGGTTTGAGCAGCGGCGCCAGGTCAAATCGCTCGTAGCGCCAGTGGATGAGGTCGCCGCGGGCCGGGCCGTCGCCGGCGCGATGGCCGTTGACGTAAAGGATGAAGCGATTGTCGGCGCTGACGCGGACGATGTAGCTGGCGGGGACGGCTCCCAGCTTGAGGCTGCGGCGGAAGTGGAGGACGATGGGCTCGCGCAAGGGCGCGGTGGGGTGCGTGATCCATGCGGCCTGCCAGTCGCGGCGGGAAGGGTCAGGCTGGTTCGGGGTCTGGGCTGGCAGGGCGAGGGCGGTGAGGGCGAGAACGGCGAGAGCAAGAACTGGACGCATGGATTTGGCCTTCCGTGGGACAGACAACAGCATAATGCAGGGAAGCGGATGAGAGACTAAGGGACTACAGGACAATCGCATGAACGTCCGTTGCTGCTATCTCTGGTTCGTTTCGAATTCCGACCGGGCCAGCTGGCGCATCCCCTCCCGGAGGGAGGGAACGAAAATGGCCCAGGGCAAGCGCAGCGCCGCCCTGGGAGGGCTTGTCAACCTGGATGCCCCACCCCGTAGGGGCGGGACGAGCTAGCGATCGCGGATATTCAATTCCTGTTCATGCAATTGCATTGCCAGGGGGCTGAGGGACAAGGGACCAAGGACCGCCGCAGATCAATGTGATCCCCCATGTCTCTTATGTCTATGGCTTGCCGGCTTCCAGCTGCTCGAAGGTCAGGTTGAGGATAGGGTACTGGGTCCAGTCCTTGTAGTCGAAGTGCCACCATTCGGATTCGTTGACCGTGAAGCCTTCCGCCTCCATGGCATGGCGCAGCAGGTCGCGGTGCCAGCGCTCGCGCGAGGTGCCGCCTGGATAGAAAGGATAGGATCGCTCCGACATCTCGTCGTAGCCGCCGGTCATGCGGATGGGCTCGCCGGTCTTGAGGTTGTAAAGCGTGAGGTCCACGGCGCAGCCGCGATTGTGGCGCGAGCCCTCTTTGGGATTGGCGACGAAGATGTGCTTGTCCGCCGGGGTGCCTTCCCAGAACATCTCGGTCACGTACCAGGGGCGATACGAATCGTGAATCAGGAGCCCGTAGCCAAGCTGACGGAGGTGCTGCGAGGGGCGGACGACGGCCTCGGCGGCAGGGCGCTGCATATAGGCGCGCGGCTCCAGGTAGAGTGGAGCCCCGAGGAAGTTGCGGCTGGTTGCATAGCGGATATCGAGCCTGATGGTGGGGTCTAACTGGTTGACCTGAACCAGGTCGGCCTTGCGGAAGCTGCCCGGCTCGGCGGGCGGGGTAAGGGCGAGCGCATCCTTGCGAAGTTCGGGGACCGGCTTGAGCGGGGTGATGTGGAAGAACTGATCCGGCACATCGAAGGGGCGCTTTTTGTAGACAACGCCGGCCATCTCCACGGAAGTGACGGCATGGGCGGCGTTCCGGTTGAAGGTCACCGTCAGCGCGCCGTGCGGGCCGCTCGAAGCCAGCTTGAAGTTATCGGCCGCAGCGGAGTGCAGGGTTTCGAGGTCAAACCATCCGGCCAGGATCTTGAGTTCGCCGCTGTCCTCCAAAACTTGGAACTTGCTAAGGTCCCAGCCATATTCGCCGATGAGGTCTGCCCATTCTGGCCGGACGGCTGCTGGCTCCGCGGCAGGGGAATTCACATCGTACTGGCCGCCGAAGAGGTGGCCCCTGGGGCCAGCGACCAGCCACGAAGCCGCGCTGGATGAAGGGACCTGCGCGCCTGCCGGGGAGACGAGGAACTGGAGCGCTGCGAGCAGGTGAAGCGATGCTTTCCGGAGTCGTGAGCGGGGCATGCGGCAGGGTCTCTCTTCGCAATCGGGGTGGCTTGAATTGTAGCGCCTTCGCGCCTGCCGGAAGCCATCCGCTTTGCGAACGAGGGGATTGCCATGCAGCCGGCGTACTCACGGACCGCATTTGCGGATGGAAACAGAGAAGCTGAACGGGGGGAAGCAGAGCAGCCGACCGGGGCGCGCCGGACCGGCTGCCTGCAGTGAGACTACCCCCGGCAGAGCCGCATAAGCGCTAACTTGTGTGTTGCTATGGTGGCGTGGTTCTGATACCGTTG
>VFSW01006271.1_pt1 | contig 17501 bp, 11 predicted proteins | sample 5358111 | NCBI WGS metagenome assembly VFSW01 (sample SAMN11554181, study PRJNA540505) | mine drainage metagenome | isolation source: sediment from site ElyBrook_90M | place: USA: Ely Copper Mine, Vershire, VT | collected 2017
GCAGGAGGCCCCGCCGCCGGTGCGGCTCTATGCTCCGGGTTCCTGGGGCCCGAACGCGGTCCACCAGCTCATCGCTCCGCGCGCCTGGCGTCTGCCATTCGAGCGTGCCTGGCGCTACTCCAACGGCAACACGACCAACGACAACACGGCTGAAGACTTGGCGCGCCGCGAAGCGGCGCCCGACGGCGCGCCGGGTTGAGGCCGATCGGAGCGGGCAATCGACACTGCGCACATCCCGACGAATTTGCGACGCGCCACGCGCGAATCGCTCCTGCACGCGCTTTACGAAGCCGCCGAGATCGAGCACAACCTCATGTGCACGTACCTCTACGCGGCCTTCAGTCTCAAATCCGGCGTGGAGGAGGGCTTGAGCCCCGGTGAGGCTGCGGCAACCGCGCGCTGGCGGCGCGAGATCGTCGGCGTGGCGATCGATGAAATGAGCCACCTCACGGCGGTGTGGAACATCACCTCGGCGCTCGGCGGGTCGCCGCGCTTCGGCCGCACCAATTTCCCGCTCGACTCGGGCTATCTGCCGGCCAGCATCGTCGTCAAGCTCGCCCCCTTCAGCGAGGCTTCGCTGCAGCACTTCGTCTATCTCGAGCGGCCGATGGAGTCGAACGAGCCCGAGGGCGCGGGCTTCGAGCCGGAGCGGATGTTCGTGCGCGGCACGACGGCCGAGCGGTTGACTCCGATGGCCTTCGATTACTCCACGGTCGGAGAGTTCTACATTGCCCTGGGCGAGGGTATCCGCAGTCTGGTGGAGCGGCTGGGAGAGGCCGCCGCCTTTGCCGGCGACCCGGCACTGCAGCTTTCCGCGAACGAGACCGGCTTGCCCGGCGCGAAGCCGGTGCGCTGCCTCAAGACAGCCATGGCAGCTTTCGATGCGATCGTGCGCCAGGGCGAAGGCGCTCCTGGACACAGCGCGGGATCGCATTTCGCGCGGTTCTGCGCCATCCGCGCGGAGTACCGGGCGCTCAAGGCGGCGAATCCCGCGTTCGCGCCCAGTCATCCGGCGGCCGTCAATCCCGTGCTGCGCAGGCCGCCGCGGCCCGAGGGGAGGGTGTGGCTCGAAGCGGAATCCGCGATCGCGACGGTTGATCTCGCCAACGCGGGCTACGGGTTGATGCTGCGTCTGCTTGCCCATACCTATACCGTTGCTGCTCCGCATCCGGACAAAACGCTCGCGGTCGGCCTGGCGATCGGGCTCATGCGTGCGATCGCCCTGCTCGGAGAACAGGCGGCCCGGCTGCCGGCGGGACCCTCCAATCCGCAATGCAATGCGGGCATGTCGTTCACGGCCCTGCGAGATGCGGCTCCGTTGCCGTCGGGTCCGGCCGCCAGGCGCTTTTTCGTCGAGCGATTTTCGGAGCTTGCGCAAGCGGCGGATGCGCTTCCGAATCGCGAGCAGCCCCGCGTCAAGGACTGTACGCGCGTGCTGCAGGCGCTCGCCGAGCGCGCCGCCCAGCGCTTCGAGCGATCCGCGGCGCCGCCGGCGTCCGCGGCCGCCCAAGCGCCCGCCGCGGCGCCGCCCGCCGCAGCGCCGCCGCCCGGGCACGGTGCATCCGCGGTCCTGGCAGCCCCTGCAGCCTCCGCGGCCCCCGCAGCTTCCGGCGGCGGCCCGATCCCGGCCGTCGATGGGATCGAGTACGTCGAGGGACGGGACCTGACGCTCATCTACGAGGGGCGCCGCTGCATCCACTCGCGATTTTGCGTGACCGGAGCTCCCGCCGTTTTCCTGGCCAACGTACAGGGGCCGTGGATTCATCCCGACGCGATCGATGCCGAGCGGCTGGCGGAGATCGCCCATGCGTGCCCGTCCGGTGCGATTCGCTATCGCCGCAAGGATGGGCGGCCCGATGAGGAGGCCCCGCCGGTGAATCTCGCCGCGATCCGCGAGGCGGGACCCTATGCGTTTCGCGGCCGGCTCAAGCTCGATGGCGATGATGCGGGCTTGCGCGCGACCCTATGCCGCTGCGGCGCCTCGAAGAACAAGCCCTATTGCGATGGCTCGCATCACCAAATCGGCTTCGCGGCCACGGGCGAGCCCGTCAGTGGTCAGACGGACATGCTTCCCGTGCGCGATGGAGAACTCGACATCGATCCGCAGCCCGACGGCCCTCTGCAGGTTCGGGGCAATCTGGAGATCACGAGCGGCACCGGCCGGGTGGTGGCGCGCGTGACCACGGCACGGTTGTGCCGCTGCGGCGGCAGCGCGTCCAAACCCTTCTGCGACGGTACCCACGCGCGCATCGGCTTTCGATCCTAGCCGATCCCTCATCGCCTTGGTCTTGAGTATACTGAGGGGACAATCTCGGGCGACGCGCCCCGGGAGCGGCTATTAATCGAGGGGAACATGATGCGTGCATTGGTGATGTCGTTGGTACTGGGTACAGTGGCGCTCGCCGCCGGTTGCGATAAGGCCAAGTCCCCGGAGACTGTGGCCAAAGACGTGGCTTCGGCCGAGCAAAAGGCGGGCCGCGAGGAGGCCAAGAGCGAAAACGCCGCGGACAAGGATTTGGGCAAGGCCGCCGCGAAAGTCGATGACGGATTGGTCGCCTTCAACAATGAGGCGGCCAAGGATGCCTATAACGTTTCGGTCGCGAGAGCCGATGGCGATCGCAAAATAGCCCTTGCTCAGTGCGAGAGCGTCAGCGGCGATGCCCAGAAGAACTGCAAGGATCAAGCGGAGGCGAACTACGTCGCGGCAAAAGCCGACGCCAAGGCGGCGGCGCAGTCGATGAAGCAGTGATCGGACTTTGTTCGACCCCGGCTGCCGGCTGATCTCAGACTCGTCGTGATGATCGCGGCGCGCCAGCTGGAATGAATACCAGCGTGCGCGGCCCGATCCATGGAGGCGGCGGCCTGCCGGCCGGTCCGCCGGGTTGCGCCGCGCCAGGGCGCATCGTCCTGGCGGCCGTCGCCCTGAGCGTGGCTGCCGTCATCCTGGCCGGCTGCGCGAGCGGGCCGCGGGCCGCGCTCGCCCCCAAAAGTCCGTCGTTCGCTCTGGCCCGGCCCGACGAGACCCGGTTGGGGCGGCAGTTCGCGGCCGAATCGCTGCGCCATGACGGCGAGTCGGGCTTCTACATCATCAATGCCGGCATCGACGGATTCGTCACGCGCATTTTGATGGCGCGCTCCGCCGAGCGAACCCTCGACCTGCAGTACTTCATCTTCAAGGGAGACAAGACGGGCCTGCTCCTGGCCGCAGAGCTCGAGCACGCCGCCGACCGCGGCGTGCGGGTGCGGATTCTGATTGACGATGCGGACTCGGCGCCCGGCGATGAGCGGATCCTCGAACTCACCAGTCACGCCAACATCGAGGTGCGGGTGTTCAATCCGTTCGATTATCGGGGCCACAATTGGCTGCTGCGGCGTCTGGACTTCGCCCTGCACAAGGGACGGCTCGATTACCGAATGCACAACAAGCTGATGGTGGCCGATAACGCCGTCGCGCTGGTCGGCGGTCGCAACATCGGCAACCAATATTTTCAGGTCGATCCCGAGTCGCAGTTCGCGGACGAGGACGTGTTCGCCGCCGGCGTCGTGGCGCAGGCGCTGTCGAAGACGTTCGACGACTACTGGAACAGCACCGCAGCCGTGCCGGCCGCGGACCTCGCGCCGAGCCGGCCCAACAAGCCGGATCCGAGCCGGCTGTCGTTCAAGCAGAGCGGCATCGATTACGCCGCCCGCGTCGCGAGCGGCAGGCCGTACCAGGATCTGGTGTCGGGCAGGACGCCGCTCACCTGGGCGCACAGTGAGATCGTGTGCGACAGCCCGGATAAAAAGCAGGTCGAGCGCGGAAGCAGGCCCGGGCGGCTCATGGCGCCGCAGGTCATCGCGGCGATGGCGGGCGTGAGTCGCGAGCTCTTGATGGTCACGCCGTTCTTCGTTCCCTCCGACGGCGAGCTCGAGCTGTTGAAGAATTTGCGGGCTCGCGGCGTTCGCGTGCGGATCCTGAGCAACTCTCTGGAGTCCGCCCCGCAGCTTTCCGCGCAATCGGGATACGACAAGTTTCGAGTGTCGTTGCTCGAACAGGGGATGGAGCTGTACGAAGTCCGGGCGCTGCTGGAGTCAACTCGCGGGAGCGGCGAGACGCGGACCGTTTCGCGTTTCGGAAACTACGCGTTGCACGCGAAAATGTACATCTTCGATCGGCAGCGGCTGTTCCTCGGATCGATGAATTACGATCAGCGTTCGCTGCGGCTCAACACCGAGGTGGGCCTCATCATCGACAGTGCGTCGCTCGCCCGGGAGGAGGCCGGGCGTTTCGAGTCCATGGTGGGTCCGGGGGAGGCGTACAGCCTGGCGCTTCGTCGGGTGGACGCCGCGCACCGGCCGTCGATCGTCTGGCGAACGCGGTTGGACGGCCGCGACGTCGAGCTTACGCAGGAGCCAAGCCGCGGATTCTGGCAGCGGGAGAAGGTGAGGCTGCTCTCGCTGCTGCCGATCGACAGCGAGTTGTGAGGCCCGTCGCGCCGTGCAATTTGTGCAATTCGTGCAATCTGCAATTCAATTTGCAATTGTTGAACCGACAATTGTTGAACCGATGTAACTATGTGCAGCCGCTTTCGTGAGATTATCGACCGCTCGCGCCCATATCGTTCCGATCGCCGGCACCGCGCCGCGAATAAATGCCGAGGAAAATGTGCCCGCTGAGCCGCCCAGCCTGCTACCCGATGACGTGAAGGCGGCCGGCGCGCAGTCGCCGGGCCGCAGGGCGGCCGGCGGCAGCACGCGCCGATCCGCACGCGGACACCGCGCGGCCGCGCCGCGACGGCGGCTGAGCGCGACCGCGGCAGCGCTCGCCTGGTCGGCGCTGTCGGTCTGCGCGACTTACGCCCACCATCCTTGGCGGGTGCGCCGGTAGGGGGCCGCGCTTCCGGCACCGCCGCACGCGGACCGCGAACCCGGGCCGCTCGATATGAATGCGGTCGCGACCTTGGCGGTGTTGAACAATCCGCAACTCAAAGCGGCCCGGGCGCAAGCGCGCGTGGCGGATGCTCAGGCATTTGCGGCCGGTATATTGCCGGAGCCGCAGTTCGGCGCGAGCAACGACGTTCCCTACGACCGCGTGACTTCGCCGCGCGATCCGCGATATCCGGAGTATCGCGCCTACGGCTTCGCCCTGGCGGTCGACCTGCGCGCGCTGCTGACGCATGCCAGCAAGCGGGCCGCGGCCGACGCCGCCTACGGCCAAGCCCGGGAAGAGATGCTCTGGCAGGAATGGCAGACGGTGGCCGAGGCGCGCAGCCTGTATGTGGCGCGGGCCATCGCCACGGAGCGCCGCGCATTCCTCGCGCCGGCCGCGGATCAATATGCGCTTGCCGCCGCCCGCTCGCAGCGTGCGCTCGGGCGGCACGATGTGACGCTGGATCAGTCGGTCGCCGATCAGGCCGCGCTCGCCCTCATCCGCGCCCAGCAAGGCGCCGCCGATCGCGATGCGCTGACCGCCGAGCATGCCCTGCGCGCCCTGCTGGGGCTCACCCCGGACGCCGATCTGCCGTTGCGGCCGCTCGGACCGCCCGAGATTCCCGCTCGAGACGCGGTGGCGGCTGCGGCTCTGCGTCTGCCGGAATTGCGTCCCGATCTGCGTGCGCTGCGGGAGGGCTATCGAAGCGAGGAGGCGCAGATGCGCATCGCCGTGCTGTCGCAGTTCCCGAACGTCGTCGTCGGCTTCACGCGGGCGCGCGATGTGTCCGATGTGCACACCAACGGCGGCACCATCGCGCTGAATCTGCCGATTTTCGACGGCGCCCGCGGCGACATCGCGGTGCAGAACGCGACGCGCGAGCAGCTGCGCGCCGAGTATCAGGCGCGCCTCGACCAGGCTAACGCGGACATCTGGAAGCTGTGGGGCGAGATTCAGCAGCTGCGCTCGGAGCTCGACGATCTGGACACGCGATTGCCGATCCTGCAACAGGGCGCCGGCAATTCGCTGCGCGGCTTCGAGGCGGGCAACTTCGCGGCCGCCGGCTACTTCGTCGCGGTGAACGCCCTGGTCACGGCCCGGGCGAGCCGGTTCGATCTCCTGCAAAGTCTCTGGACCGATTCCATCGCCCTGGCGACCGTGATGGGAACTCAGGTGGAACCAGCGCCATGAAATTTCTTCAATCCCTGGCCGTCGCAGTCATCGCCGTCTCGAGCGTCGCGCCGCAGAGCGTCGCCCGCGACGCCAAAAGCTCCAACCAGGACCCGGTGAGCGTCCTCGTGCAGACGGCCGCCCTGAAGCGAGGCAGCCTGCCGCGCCTCGTCACGGCCTATGGTGTGGCGAAAACCATTCCCTCGGCGCAGGAAAGCGTGGTGGCGCAGATCTCCTCGATGGTCGCCGCCGTCCACGTGCGCGTCGGTCAGGCGGTCCGCAAGGGCGCACCGCTGCTCGAGCTCAGCCCGACGCCCTCGACCCGCGCCGCCTACGCGGCCGCCTTGTCGGCGCAGCGCACGTCGGCGGACACCTTGGTGCGCACGCGGCAGCTGGTCGGCGACCTGCTCGCCACGGGCCAGCAACTCGCCGCCGCGGAGAAGGCCGACTCGGACGCCCGCGCCGCGCTGCGCGCGCTCGAAGCGCAGGGCGCAGCCGGGCCGACCGTCCTGCGGGCCGAGGGCCCCGCGGTCGTGACGGCGGTGGGCGCCGCTCCCAACTCCATGGTCGCGGAGGGCGCGGTGCTGCTCGAGCTGGCAAGACCGAACGGCTTGGTCCTTTCCGCGGGCGTGGTACCGGCGCAGGCAGCGTCGATAGAACCGGGCAATGAGGCGGTGGTGCAGGCGCTCGGCCGCACCAGTCGTCTCACGAGCCGCGTGGCGCTGCGCGGTGCGGTGGTCGACGCGGTCAGCGGTCTCGTGCCGATCGAGATCTCATTGCCGGCGGATGCGCTGCTGCCCGGTGAGACGGCGCAGGTCTCGATCAAGATCGGTGAGGCGCAGGGCTTCGTGGTGCCGCATGCGGCGATCCTGGTGAACGAGCAGGGCGGCCCCTACGTGGTGCAGGTCGCGGGCGGTGTTGCGAAGACCGTGCCGGTACGGATTCTCGCGACCGCGGGCGAGGAGGATGCCGTGGACGGGCGGCTCGAGCTTTCGGCGCCGCTGGTCGTGGCGGGCAACCACCAGCTGCAGGACGGCATGAAAGTGCGCTACGCAAACGAGGCGGCCGGCGCACGCCCATGATGTTCATCCGCCTGCTCGAAGGCAACCGCGGGCCGCTGCTTTGCCTGGCATTTGCGCTCGCGCTCGCCGGGTCCTTCGCCGGCTTCTCGCTGCCGGTGGGGCTGTTTCCGGTCACCGCATTCCCCCGCATCCGCATCGAACTGGACGCCGGCAGCATGCCGGCGAAGCAGATGCTGATCGACGTGACCCAGCCTCACGAGGAGGCGGCCAGAGCCATACCCGGCGCCGTGGAGGTCGTCTCCACGACTTCGCGGGGCGCCGCGCAGAGCTTCGTCGATTATCCGGGGGGAGCGAACATGCCCGACGCGCTGCTGCGGGTCGACACCGCTTTCGCGCAGACGCTGCCGCAGCTTCCCCCGGGCACGAGCTACGATGCAATCGAGATGAGCCCGAACATGATCATGCCGTTCGTCTCCTACGCGCTCATTTCCGACGACACGTCCCCGGCAGATCTGCGCCGCCTCGCGAAATACCAGATCGGACCGCTGCTGACCGGCATCAGCGGAATCCGCCGCGTCGGCGTCACCGGCGGTCAGACGCCGGAGATTCAGGTGTCGCTCGACCCGTTGAAGCTGCAGGCCCACGGTCTGTCCGCCGCCAGCGTCGCCGCGACCATCGGCGCGGCCAATACCATCAGCTCCGTGGGGCGTTTGGAGGACAACGATCTGTTGTATCTCACGCTGCAGAGCGACGCCTTCACCTCCGTCGACTCGGTGCGTGCGGTCTCCATCCCCGCCGCCTCCGGCGGTCTCGTGCACCTCGGCGATCTCGGCACGATCGAGATGGGCACTGTGCCGCAGTGGCTCCTGGTGATGGACAACGGCAAGCCGGCCGTCACCTTCGATGTGTACCAGCAAGACGAAGCGGATTCTCTGCAGCTCGCCAAAGCGGTGCAGCAGCGGATGGACGCGTTCATGCAGACCCAACCGAAGAACGTGCACCTTTTCAAATGGTACGACCAGACCGATCTGGTCCGCTCCTCGATCGGCGCGGTCGAAGAAGCCATTCTGATCGGACTCGTGCTCGCCGCACTGGTGGTGCTCGCATTCCTGCGCAATTGGCGCGTGGCCGCCGTTGCCATGATCATCGTGCCGCTGTCCATGATGTGCACGGCGCTGCTGCTGTCGTTATTGGGGATGAGCTTCAATATCATGACCCTCGGCGGCATCGCCGCGGCCATCGGTCTGCTCATCGACGATTCCATCGTCATGGTGGAGCACATCGCGCGGCGCGCCGGCGAACCGGGCCAGGAGCGGCCGGACGAGAGCGTGTTGCCGGCGGCCCGGGAATTCCTCGCGCCGCTCTTCGGCTCGAGCCTCGCGACCATCATCATTTTCGTTCCGTTGGCATTCTTGTCCGGCATCACCGGCGCGTTCTTCAAATTTCTCTCCCTGACGATGGCGTCGGCGCTCGTCATTTCCTTCATTCTCACCGCCCTGATCGTGCCGCTGCTGGCCCGCAGCCTGATCAATTTTCGCACCTGGCACGACCCCGCCCACGGCCGCGAGAGCCGGCTCAAACGCATGCACGGCCGCGCATTGAACTTGCTGTTCGATCACAGCCTGTATGCGGCATTGGGCGTGGCCGCGCTGATTGCGGTCGGATACCTGGCGTATCGCCACGTCGGTACGGGATTCCTGCCGAACATGGACGAGGGCGGCTTCGTATTGGACTACGAGACCGCCCCCGGGACCTCGCTCGCCGAGACCAACCGCGAGATTGCCGAAGTGGAGGCGATCCTGAAAGGCGATCGCAACGTCGACACCTATTCGCGTCGCACCGGAGCGGGCCTCGGGGGCGACCTCAAGGAAACCTACCAGGGGGATTTCTTCGTGCGGCTGGTCGACCCATCGAAGCGGCCGGCGATCTGGACGGTCATGGACGATATCGACCATGAGGTCACCACCCGGGTGCCCGGCATCAAGTTCGACACCCACGAACTGCTCGATGACATGATCGGGGACATGGTCGGGCGCCGTCAGCCCGTGGTCGTGCAGTTGACCGCCAAGGATCCCGACGTGCTCGACGCCGTCGCCGTCAAGGTCGCCGCTGCGATTTCCAAGGTGCCCGGGGTGCAGCCCGCGTCGGTCGATAGCGGCGTGATCCCCGCCGGAGACGCCCTCGAGATCCAGGTCGATCCGGCGGCCGCAGCGTCGCAGGGCATCACGTCGGCCGAGGTGCGCGATCAGCTCGAGCAGCACCTGAACGGCAAGGTCGTGACCCGCTATCTCGGCAAAGTCCAGGACGTGGGCGTCAGGCTGTGGCTCGAGCCCCGCCGCGACGCGCTCCATCGAACCCAGCTCGGCGACCTGCTGATCCGCGCACCCGCGGGCCGGATATTCCCATTGAGCACCGTCGCCACCGTCGACTTCGTCGCCGGCCAGCCCGAGATCACGCGCGACAACCTGGCACAGGTCGTCGCCGTGACCGCCGAAATCGGCGGCGGTCACGATCTCGGTTCGACCATAGCCGCGGTGCAACAGGCGCTGCGCGATCCGGACGTGCTGCCGCCGGGCGTGTCCTACACCATCGGGGGCGCCTACAAGCAGCAGCAGCTCGCGGCGCACGACATGGTCAGGGCCTTCGCCGCGGCCATCGCCGCCGAATTCATCCTGATGCTGTTTCTCTACAAGCGCTTCTGGCTGCCGCTCATCATCATCGCGAGCGCCGTGGTCTCCTGCGGCGGGGTATTCATCGGGCTGTGGGTCACCGGTACGGAGCTCAATATCACGGCGATGATGGGCATGGTCATGATCGTCGGCATCGCGACCGAGATGGCGATATTCCTCGCGTCCGAATACCGCGAATTGGCGCGCAGTCTGCCGGCGCGTGAGGCCCTCGTCGGCGCGGCGCTCAACCGGCGGCGTCCCATCCTGATGAGCTCGCTCGCGATGATACTGGCGCTGGTGCCGCTCGGCGCCGCGATCAGCGGCTCGGGCGATCAGATGCTCCAGCCGCTTGCCATCGCCATCATCGCCGGCGTGCTGGTGCAGCTGCCGCTGGTGCTGCTCGTCATGCCGGTGGCGGTGGGGCTCAGCGAAAGGTTGGCGTCAGGACGAAGCGGCGTGCGCACGGGCCAGGCGCCGCCTTCCTCCCAGGGTTAAGTTAACTCGCGCTTGCCGTGACAAAGCCGCGAGTGCGGCTCAACTGTTGCTTGACACCGAAACTCCCGTGCGCTCAGAGTACCGGCCGACGCAGGGCCTTGCCAATCAGGCGCAGAATCGCGGAAGCTTGCCGCGACCCCGGCATCCAACCAGGAGTTGGCCATGATTACGGCTCAGGCGATCAAGTCCCGGCATTCCGACGTGTTCACGTATTTGCACGGCAATCTGGATTCGAGCGCCCAGCATTGCCGGACGCCCGCGGATGCCTGCGGCGCCAGTTTGGTGTTCGTCAGCGATGCCGCGCAAATCGCCCAAGCCAGCCTGCACCGACCCGCGATCATGGTATGCCTCAGCAAGGTGTCCGAGTCCTTGAACCCCGCGAACGGCGACACCTGCTGTTTCTCGGTCAAAGCCATGCCTGTCGGCATGGCGACCCTGCTCAAGTATTTCGATCACAAGCGGCGGCGCTTCACCCAGTGGGGCCAGCATCACCCCACGGCGGTCGTCCATCCGGAGGCCCGCGTCGGGGCGGATGTCTGCTTGGGGCCCCATTGCGTGATCGGCGCCAATGCCGCGATCGGCGACAACTGCATGATCGGTGCCCACGCGGTGATCGAGAACGATGCGACGATCGGAGCGCGCACGGTCATTCATCCCCAGGTCTTCATCGGAGCCGGATGCCAAGTTGGCGACGATTGCGAAATCCATCCGCATACCACGGTGGGCGGCGACGGCTTCGGATACGCCACCGGTCCCGATGGGCGCGCCCGCAAGATTCCGCACCTGGGCAATGTCGTCATCGGCAACGAGGTGGAAATCGGCAGCAACTGCGCCATCGACCGTGCGACCTTGACATCCACCCACATCCGGTCCGGGACCAAGCTGGACAATATCTGCCACATTGCGCACAACTGCGACCTCGGCGAGGACGGCTTTTACACCGCCGGCTTCATGATGGGCGGATCGACCAAGATCGGACGCAGGTTCGTGACCGGCGGCAATTCGGTGGTGACGGCGCACGTGACGGTGGCCGATGACGTCTCCCTGTCCGGCAGGTCTTCGGTCACCCAGGACGTGCCGAATCCGGGCGCATACGGGGGCTACCCGCTGCAGCCTCTGGCGGATGCCATGAGGACGGCCGCGAGCCTCGCCAAGCTCAATGATATCCGCAAGAGCCTCGCCAGGGTGATGAGGCATCTGAACCTCGCTTAGCGCCGCGGTGCCGAGGGCTCGAGCGCCGGCGTATGACGGTGTATAATCGGGCCAGGGTAATGCTGGAATCGCAGAAGGAATCGCGCGATGACAATGGCCCCCATCCATGGCAATCGGCTCCCCAGGATCTTGGGCGCGGCGCTCGCACTGTCGATGCTCTCGCTGACGGCGGTCCGAGCGGGCAGCCCCGGGCCCGCGGCAGAGCCATCGGCCGGCGAGCCGCTCGCGCCCGACCTCGACGCGGAGCCCGCGGCGGCGCAAGCCAAGGAGTCCTCGAGAGCGCCTAGCAGCCAGGAGCTTGCGGGCAACAGCCTTGCTCAGTTCATCGTGCATCACGCCACGGTGCACTACGTGGATACCGGGGCGGTGGGCAGCCTGACCCGATGGCGGGGCGGGAGACCCGAGAGCATTTGCCCGGTGACCGCGGGGCTCGACCCGGCCCACAACGACTTCATCACCGCGCGGATTCGCGCGCTGGCTGCCGAAGTCGGCGCACCCGTGCAGTCGGATGTGCGCTGCAAGGGCAACGTGCAGGTCCTGTTCACCGCGCGGCCCGAGAAGGCGATGGCGGCCGTGATGAAGTCCGCCGGAGAATCGCTGGGTGTCCGGTATCTGCACCAGATCGATAAGCAGCTGGCATTCAGCAATACTCACCCGATCCAGGGCTGGTACCTCACAACGAGCGGCGGCAGCGCCATCCTGAACAGCGATCCCGGGCTGCTCGGCGCGGTCGATCTACTGCCTCTCTGGCCGCTGGTGATCCAGACGGGTCTCAGCGGTAACCCAGGCTATGGTGGGATCGTCTGGGTCATCCTGGTCATCGACACCCCGAAGGTCGAGGGTTATGCCACCGAGGCCATCGCCGACTATGCCGCCATGGTCGCCTTGTCGGTGGTGCAATCGCCGGACCACTGCGACCCGCTGCCGAGCATCCTGGACCTGATGTCCCCGAGCTGCGGCGGGCGCCAGAAGCCGACCTCGATCACCGCCGGAGACCTGGCGTTCCTGAAGGCGCTTTATTACCGCAATACCGGTCTGGGACCGTCGCTTTCGCGAGACGACATCCAAGCCAACATGCGCCAGCAGTTCAACGCGCGTTAGTCTGTTAGTCTCGCCGGATCCGCCACGAGGCCCCCGGCCGCCGGCGGCGAACTCGCGCGATCCAAGTCCGGTTCAGATCGGCTCGTCGAGGGACGTCGCCAGTGCGGTGAACAGCTTGGGACCCGACTCGGTCATGTGCCAGCAATCCTCCAGACGGATTCCGAACTCGCCGGGAATGTAGATTCCGGGCTCGTCGGAAAAGCACATGCCCGACTCGAGCGGCGTCGGATCGCCGTGCACCAGGTACGCCGGCTCGTGGCCGTCCAGTCCGATACCGTGACCGGTGCGATGAGACAGGCCCGGGAGCCGGTAGCCCGGACCCCATCCCTGGCTCTGGTAGTACTTGCGCACCGCGTCATCGAGCGCGCCGGCGGCGACGCCGGGCTGCGCGGTCTCGAGAGCGATTTGCTGTCCGCGCTTCACCGTGCTCCAGACTTTGCGTTGACGGAGAGTCGCTTCGCCGAACACCCACGTGCGCGAGATGTCGGACTGATAGCCGTGCACCGTGCAGCCGCAGTCCATGAGGATCACCGAGCCCTCCCCCACTCTCTGCGGCTGGCCGGAGCCGTGTGGATAGGCCGAGGCCTCGTTGAGCAAGGCCAACGCGAATTCCGGCGAGCCGCCCAACGCGAGAGTGGCGCCGTTCACGATGCCGGCGAGGTCGGCGGCGCTCATGCCTCGCTCCACGCGACCGTGCAGGTGGCGAAGTGCCGCCAACGTCACCTCATTGGCGGTCTGCATGAGCGCGAGCTCGGCCGCCGATTTGAACATGCGGCAGGCCCGAATGAGCGGATCGCCCGCGACGATCCGGTAGTCCTTCGATGCATTCTTCACACCGTCGATGATGAAGAAACGCATGGTGGGCTCGACCGCCAATGCACCGGAGCGGACTCCGCGGTCCTTGAGGCCCTGGACCAGCCGCCGGAACGGGGACTCGTCTTCGTTCCACGTGCGCACCTCGCCGCCGATCGCGAGGGTCTCGCGCACCGAGGGCTCTTCGAAGGCGGGAGTTACGATGATGACCTCGCCCCGGGCCGGAATGATCGCGGCCGTGGTGCGCTCGGACGCATGCCAGCGAATCCCGGTGAAATAATCCAGCGAGGAGCCGGTGTCGACGAGCAGCGCGCCGACCTGACGCCGCGCCATGAGCATCTGCACCTTGGCGATTCGCGCATGACGCTCGGCGGGCGAAATGGGCATGGCGCCGCCGGTCAGCGGCTCGAGGCCGCGGATGGAAGGCGCCTGCGTACCATCCTGCGCCGTGGGCGGGCTGCGCTGCGCAGCCGCCCGCCGGGTCATGGCCGCGGCCAGAAAGGGCACCGCGGAGGCGCTTCGCAAGAACGCCCGTCTCGATACCTGTCTCATCGGTTCGCCGTTGCGAGGATGACCCGGGCGAGCCCCGCGTAGTCGCCGTTGAAATGGTGGCCGCCCGGCAGCTTCACCACCCGAATCCTGGCCGGATCGAGCTTGGGGCAGAGCGATTCCTTGTCACCGTCTCCGTAGATGCACAGCACGGGGATCCCGGCGATTCGATTCACCTCCGGAAGCGTCAGCGGCCCGGTCGAGTCGTTGGCGATCCAGCTGCTCACATGGAACTCGAACAGCGCATGCTCGGACATGCCCATGAGCACCGCCAGCGCCACGGTGGCGCGGGTGGCCGCAGGCAACCGATTCACCGCGAAGGGCAGCACGTCGGCGCCTTGCGAATAGCCGATGAGCAAGACGCGCTTTTTGGCGAGATGCGCCAGGTAGTAGCGGATCATGTGGTCGGTGTCGCGCGCGAGCCCCTCGGCGGTGCGCGCGCTCCAGAAGTAGCGCAGCGAATCGAGGCCGACGACCGGAATGCCGTGCGCGCTCAGGGCCTCGGCGACCTCCTTGGCGAGTCCGGCCCAGCCGCCGTCGCCCGACATGATGACCGCGAAGATATCGGTCGCGGCCGCGCCCGGCTGAGCCGGGACTTCGACGACCGGCAACGCGCCGAGCGCCGTGGGAGCGGGCGGCAATCCCTCCGCCCCCGCACGCGCCACCAGCGTGTCGAACGCGGCGAGCAGCCTCGGCGCCCAGGATTCGGAGGGCGCGTAGTCGCCGCCGATTCCGCTCAACGTGACCAGTGCCGCCCCCTGCATGCCGGCGATGAATCGCCCCGTATCGAGTGCACTCGACTGCGGGTCGTGTTCGGCCTGGAATAGTACCCACGGGGCCTCCAGCCGCTTCGCGGCAAGATAGCGGACCGCGGCCGCCTCGCCGCCAAGCCGCGTCGACTCGATCCCCGAGCCCTTGCAAAGCGGCTTGCGCAGAGCGGTGGTGGGGGAGAACCCCACGGTCAGCGCGCCGCCGAAGGTACCGGCCGGCGCCTGCACGAGGGTCGCATACCCAAGCACCGCGCCTGCCTGATAGCCGAAGAGAAAGGGCGGAAGGTACGTAGGCACACGGTAGTACGCCTGCAGGAAGTGGCTCAGGTTCTCCAGGTCTCCATCGAGAAACACGCAATCGCCGCCGTCGGCCGCGAGGTTGGCGTCGAGCTTCGGCAAATCGATGCCGGCCACCATCGCACCGTGCTCCGTGAGCTGCCGCGCCAGTGTCGCGACCCGCGAATTCCAGCCGTCGGCGCCGGACAGCAGCAGTACGAAACTCTTCGGCGGACCTGACGGAGAATAGATCGCAAGATCGTCGAAGCGCCCGTAGCTCAAGCGGCCGGAAGGCGCCGGCGACACGGGGGGCACGGCGATGTGTGCCGCGGTCTGCGCCGCGGTGGTGCCCGGCCGGCTGCCGCGACGTGCCGGGGGGCCGGATGCGGCGGCGACATCGCGCGCCGCGCAGGCGCCGGCGGCCGCCGTGCAGCTGCCGGCGCTATCGCCGAAGCCGGCGCAGACGGCGATGCAGGCAACTGCGGCGGACACGAGCGCGCCGCGCTCAAAGAGGTGCTTCATTCGAGCGCAGTGTACACGGGCTAAATCGCACCCGTCCGCTTCAACACGTGGTAGCGATTGACCAGTTCCACGCCGAGCGCCCGCGGTTCACAGTCGATGAGCACGGCGCCGCGCATCGCCAGGCGCATCTGCATGTCGCGGCGGCGCTGCTCGTATTCCACCGCGGCGGCCACTTCGAGCACGGAAACCGGGTTCGACAGCGGCTGCGCGGCGATCCGGGCGACGACCGGTTCGCGCAGATTGGCGAGCACCACCAGGTGCCGGGAGCGCAGCAGCCGGATCGCGGCGCCGAGCCCGGCCGAATCCTCATCGCGGCAGTTGGTAATCAGCACCACGAGGCCTCTCTTGCGTTGCCGTTGAATGAGGTCGCTGGCCGCCATCAAGTAGTCCGAGAAAGTCGGTGAAGGCTCGATGTCGCCGAGTTCCGCCATGAGCGCGTTGAGCGTCTGCCGGCCCTTGCGCGGCGCGAAGCGCTTCTGCTGCGCGGCCGCCGTGCCGAAGGTCATGGCGCCGACGGCATCGCCCTTGCCGAGCGCGACGAAGGCGAGCAGCATCAAGGCGTCCAGGCATTGGTCGAAATGGGTCGCGCCGATTCCCGATTGGCTGTCGTCTGCTCGCATCCGGCGTCCGCAGTCGAGCAGCAACAGGACACTTTGATCCCGGTCGTCGCGGAACGAGCGCGTGATCGGCCGCCCGTGTTTGAGCGTCGCCTTCCAGTCGATGTGGCGGACGGGATCTCCGGGGCGGTATTCGAGCAGCTGCTCGAAGTCGGTCCCCGAGCCCCTGCGCCGCACCGATTTGATCCCGAGGTCCGCGAGCCGCCGGTTGCCCGCCACCCAGGCGAACGCTGCCTGGCGGTTGAAGTCCGGAAACACGCGGCGCATTTCCGGATGGCCGATGCGAAGATTCAAGTCCAGGAGGCCGAGCACCGAGCGCAGCCGGATCTGCCCGGCTTCGAAGGACTTCATGCCCCGGGCCGTGGGCGTGAGTTGGAACTCCAACGTGGCCCGCTCTCCGGGCGGGACGGCGAATCGCAGCGGCATCGCCGGCGCGAACAGCGACGGATCCGTCAGTTCGAAGTAGCGGCCGCGGCGTGTGGTGCGGCCGGGGTTTGCGATGCTGACCTGCAGCGCCACCGGCGCGCCGACCGCGAAGGCATGGGGCAGGCGGCGGTGCAGGGTGAGGGGCGCCTGCCGCCAATCGAGCAGGCTGAAGCGCACGTCCAGGCCCACCATCACGGCGAGCAGGGCTCCGAGCGCGGCTGCGATCCAGGCGGCCGCGCCCGCGGATGCCGCGCCGAACGGGGCCGCGAGTCCCAAGCCGCCGATCGCCGTCACGAGCGCGATCAGCGTGCGGGATGGCAGAACGGATCGGCAGATCGCCGCGAATCTCACGATCGAGGCGCGGCCGTCGCGTCCAGAATCGCGGCCAGGACATCGTCGGGCTTGCGTCCATCGAGCTGCGCGTCGGCCGACAGGGCGATCCGGTGGCGCAGCGCCGGGACGGCGATCGCCTTCACATCGTCCGGCAGCACGAAGGGTCGCGCCGCGATCAGCGCGGCGGCCTTCGCCGCGCGTACCAGAGCGATGGGTCCGCGCGATCCGGAGCCCACGGCAATGCCCGGCCAGTCGCGGGTGGCTCGGGCGATGCGCACGGCGTAGTCGATGACCGCCGCATCCACGCGCTGCCGCGCCGCCAGCTGCTGCAAGGCGAGGACTGCCCGCTCGCTCAGCACGGGAACCACACCGGCGAGCGGCAGGTCCTCGCCGGTCTGATCCGTGGTCGTGCGGGCGACGATGGCGGCCTCTTCGCTGTGGGTCGGGTATTGCATGTCGATCTTCAACAGGAATCGATCGAGCTGCGCCTCGGGCAAGGGATACGTGCCCTCGGTCTCGAGCGGGTTTTGAGTGGCCAGCACCATGAACGGCCGCGGCAGCACCAGCGTTTCCGCCTCCAGCGTCACCTGATGCTCCTGCATGACTTCCAGCAGCGC
>VFSW01006272.1_pt1 | contig 17491 bp, 16 predicted proteins | sample 5358111 | NCBI WGS metagenome assembly VFSW01 (sample SAMN11554181, study PRJNA540505) | mine drainage metagenome | isolation source: sediment from site ElyBrook_90M | place: USA: Ely Copper Mine, Vershire, VT | collected 2017
CCCCCCCCCCCCCCCCCCCCCCCGCCCCCCCGCCCCCCCCCCCCCCCCCCCCCACGCCCGGGGGCCCCGGAGGTAGACGCGGTGGGCGAGAGCGTCGGAAACTTGTTCGGGACGGCGCGGACCCTCCAGCCCGGGCTGTCCGGGGGCAGCGAAGCGGGCCGATACGCGGCGACCTCGGGAGGGGTCCAGGACTCGTGACCCTCGCAGAAGGGGCAGACGCTGGGGGGGGAGGTGGGAGGCCGCCGGGGGTACTCGTTCGGCCGGTCCGTACGGTTCTCGGCGAGGATCGCCCACCGACCCGTGAGCGGGTCGCGCCGGAACTCCGACACCGTGATCGATCGGAGAGGGCCGCGCCCCTTATCAGAGATGGGCCTGGGGACGTACGAGGTCGACGAGCCGCCCGGAGAGGAGCGGAACGAGAAGCTCCGACGGCTCGAGGCCCCCGTGGGCGCTCGCGCTCACGCGGAGGCGGGCCGGGGCGCCGGGGACCCGGTAGGTGATGCCGGCCGGACTGGCCACGAGGACCAGGAGGTCGCCGAGCCGCGCCTCGAGTTCCGGGTGGAACGGCGGCGGTCCGAACAAGCCCCGTTCGACCGCCGTCCGCATCCGTAGGATCCGGTGACCCGGCGGAAGGCGCCGGGCGAGCGCTTCCTCGAGGGCCGGGAGCGTGCCGGGCCGCGCCGCGAAGAACCCCGCTCGCCGGTCCCCCCCGGGCGGGTGCTGGAGCCGCGAGCGGATCGGCGGCTCTCGATCGATCGCGATCTCGGCCCCGCGCTCGGAAGGCACGTGGCCGTGATCGCTCGTCAGGACCACGGTCGTCCGTCGCGCGGTCGCCCGGGGGATCCGTCGGGCGGCCGCGCTGAGAATGCGTTCCACCTGAGCGGTCTCGAAGGCGGCGAACTCCGGTCGCGGTCCCCGCAGGTGCGAGACGGTGTCGAGCTCGTCCCAGTAGGCGAGCAAGAGCGGGGGAGGGGCGGGCCGACCCAGTACCTCGGCCAGTCGGTGGGCGAAGTCGGCCGCCGTGCTGTAGCCGACGTACTCGGCCCCGTCGTAGAGGAGCCGGGTGAAGCCGCTCTCTTCGTAGCGGTCGCGGCTCACGGCGACCGCCTCCACTCCGCGGTGGAAGAGATTCGGCACCCCCGAGATCACCGCGGGGGTCCACTCCGGGCCGATGAGCGCCTCCGCGGAGGTGACCCCGACCGGGGACATCCGGAGCATCTCCGCCACGGCCCCGTAGGCGGGGAGGTACATCCGGTGACCGACGACCCCATGGCGTCCGGGCGACTGGGCCGTCGAAAGGCTGGGGAGCGCCACGGCGGTGGTCGTCGGAAAGACGGTCGTGATCGGGCGCGCGCCTCGGACCCAGGCCGAAGGGAATCCGCCGAACCCGACACCCCTCGGCTCGCCGGCCGGCTTCCAGCCCAGGCCGTCCACGAGGAGGAGCAGCACCGGCCCCTCGGCCCGTCGGCCGTGGAACGGGTCGAGCGACGCGACCAGCGGGGGCAACAGCCGGGGTTCGTCGCTCGGCTCGTGACCGAGAGCGCGAACGACCGAGGCCGACACGTTGGGAAGGGAACGGCCCCCGTAGGCCGGCAAGGGAATCCCCAGGACCGGGTCCGGGCGCAAGAGCGCGCGCGCCGCGCGCGCCGCTTCCGACGATCCCGTTTCGCTCACGTCCCGGTCCGGCCGCGTCCGACGCGCTCCGAACGGTCGACCGCGGGAGGTACTTAATCACTCCATGGTGCCCGGCCCCGCCGGGCCGTCCACCGCGAACCCATCGAGCGACGCTTGACGCTGGGTTCGCTCGGTGAGCCGTTCGGTCCGCACCGAGAGGGTCCGGATCGGTCGCCGGCGTCCCGCGCGTTCCGACTCCCAGAGCTCGCGCGCGAGCCGGACGGCGAGTTCCACGAGCGGGGCGACGCCTTCGCGCGCCGCGGAGAGCGAGCGGACCCGTTGCGTGCGGGAAAAGTCAGCCCACCGGAATGCGACCCCGACCGAACCGTAGCGGAGCCGTTCGCGGTCGAGGGAGCGGGAGAGCTCCTCGGCAAGAGTGCGCACCGCGGTTTCGACCTCGTCCCAGTGGTCGACGTCGACGGCGAACGTTCGGTCGCTCGACCGAGAGCGGGGCCCCGAAACGGTCGCGGGCTCGAGAACGGGCTCGCCACGCGCGAGCGCCCCGAGCTCGTCGCCGAAGGAGCCGAGAGCGCGTCGCAGCTCCGACGGCCGAGCCTTCGCGAGGTCGCCGATCTGCTCGATCCCGAGCCGTCGGAGAAGCTCCTCGGTCTTCGGCCCGACTCCCGGGACGGCCCGCACGGAAAGGGGCGCGACGAACGACGCCGCCTCTTCGGGAGGAACGACGACGATCCCGCCGGGCTTCGCCCGGTCGGTGGCGATCTTCGCGACAGCGCGGCTCGTCGCCACGCCCAGCGAGGCGGGAAGGCTCAACTCGGCTCGAAGCTCGGCCTGCACCCGTTCGGCGATGGCGCGAGCGGCGCCGGCGGACGGCACGTCGAGGTAGAGGGCCGCTTCGTCGATACTGTACGGCACGACCGTGCCCGCGTGCCGCCGCAGCACTTCTCGGACCTCCCGGCTCGCCTGTTCGTACTTCGCGAAATCGGGCGGGATCCATACGGCCTCAGGGCAGAGGCGCGCCGCCACCACCGCCGGCTGCGCGCTCGCGACCCCGAACTTCCGCGCCTCGTAGCTCGCGGAGAGGACGACCCCGCGCGACGGTCCCTCGGACGGGGGCGGCCCCACGATCACCGGTCGCCCCGCGAGCTCGGGCCGGTCGCGGAGCTCGCACGCGACGTAGAACGCGTCGAGGTCGACGTAGACGACCCATCGCGCGAGGGGCGTCTCGGGGGGAGGGAGGCCCGGAAGTCCCTCGGCGCGACGGCGGCCGCTCGGAGGTTCGTTCGGGGCGGCCACGCGTTGCACCGCCTACCGGAAGGTGCCTGAGCTACAAAGCAGGCATCCGGGAGGTCGAGGAACGGGAGGCCCGCGGGCTACGGCCCGCCGAAGTCGACCGCCTTCGCGTCGACCGCGATCCCGTTCGGACCGATGGCGTAGGGCTGGACGGTGCGGACGTGGCTCGTGCGACGCATCTTGAGGACCCGAAGCGCCAGTCCGACCCGATGGCCGTCGGTTCCCGTACGGTAGGCGAGCAGGATGACCCCGTCGGCGACGTACTCGGAGAGACCATCCCGACTCACCTCGGGGTGGATCGGGTCGGCCTCGGCGGTCAGCACCGTGGTGGCCCCGGACTCCCGGCAGGCGGCGGCGAGCGCGAACAGGGTCTGGCGGCGCCCGGGCTCGTCGTCGCTCAACATGTTGAGCAGCGAGACCGAATCGACGACGATCCGCTGGGCGTGGAGGGCGGTGAGCTCCTTCCCGAGCTCGCCCTGGATGCGGTGGAGGCTCTGGCGGGTCTCCTTCGGGTCGAGGCGGAGGATCTTGAGCGAACCGTCCTTGACGGCGGGGTCGACGGGCCAGCGAAACTGCCGAGCGCTTTCGAGCAGCGGGGCGACGTCCTCTTCGAGGGAAAGGAAGACGCCCTTCTCGCCGCGAGCCGCGCCCGCGAGCAGGAACTGGAGCCCAAAGCAGGTCTTGCCCGTTCCGGGAAGTCCCGTGACGAGCACGACATGCCCGGCCGGGAATCCCCCGCCGATCATCTCGTCGAGGCCGGCGACCCCCGTCGGCACCCGCGGGCGCCCGGGCTCAGACTCGTTCATACTGTGTGGTCACCAGCCCATTGAGCGCATTGATGCGGATCACGAAGCGGCCCAGGTACTCGGCCGGCAGGTGGGCGAGCACCGGCATCGACTTCCGGATCAGCATGGTCCGCTGCCGGTGCGAGCGGCTCGGGCTCGACTGCCACGCGAAGTGCAGCACGACGTCGACCGAATCGAACACCGCCTGCTCGACCGCACCGGAAGCGACCCCTTCGGAGAGCAGCAGATAGACGATCCCGTTCCACTCCTTGGCCCGCCTCCGAAGGCCCTTCAACAGCGTGAGGAGGTCCCCCGCCGCGATCCCGTCGCGGACGAGAAGGTCGGTGAGCGAGTCGACGATCACGAGGTTCTTCGGACCGGTCTCCTCCGCCGCGTCGGCGAGCGCGCGCACCGGCCCGGCGTCCGGCCGCAGGGAGGCGGGCGCTCCCGAGAGCAGCGGGCTTCGCACGGAGGCCCAGTCGCTCGGCACGACCGTGTCGGCGAAGTACGTCGGCGAGAGGTCGCGGAAGACGAGGTGACGACGGAGCACCTCGGGGTAGACGCCGGCGAACGCCGCGCGCAGCTCGGTCATCACCTGGACCTCCGAGCGGCTCGTGCTGAGGTAGGAGACGGACGCCGGGTAGAGGAACGGCCCTTTCGCGTTCCCGAGATAGAAGCGGTGAAGCCGGGGATCGTCGAATCGCAGCATCAGGTGCGCGGCCGAGGTGAGCGCGAACTCTTGGTGGCCGGCGCCGGACTCGCCGAACAGGAGCACGACGGAGCCAGCGGGGAATCCTCCGGTGAGGTAATCGAAGTCCGGAACCCCGCTCGGCACGCGGGGCGGCGCTTCCTCCGGGTCGGCGGCGGACGGAGTGGCGCCGGACTGCGTCGGGTAGAGGTACGGGCGGGGGGAATCGGTCGCCATCGGAGATCGAAGGGCGAACCGTCCGAGCCGGGTCTCGGGTATTAGTAGACTCGTTTGGACCCGCGGCGCCGACCCGCGGTTCAGCGGGCCCCGGTCTTGAGGAACTCGCGCAGCAGCACCGTGGCGTACGCTCCTTTCGGAAGCCCGAACCGGAACCAGACGCCGGTCGCGTCCGGCGCGAGGCCGATCGGCGGGAGCGGCACGAGTACCGGTCGCCAACCCCCTCGGCTCGCGACCTCGGGCGCCGAGGGAAGGCGGAAGCCGGCGCGGTCGATCCCCTCTTCCGTGAGGAGCGCCTCGAGAAGGTCCCCGACGGGACCGGACGACCGCGGTGTCTCGAATCCGACGAGCGGCCCCGCTACCCGGGCGCGGAGCCGGGCCACGAGGTCGCGGCACTCGGGCAGGTTGTCGAGCTCGACGGGCACCGCGTCCTGGCTGCGAACGGTGCCGTCCCGGCCCAACCGGAGGATCCGGTCGCCCGGACTCGGCACCTCGAGCGAGATCCCGGCGGCGTACCGACGGCTCAACCATCGATTGAACAAGAGGGCCTGGTAGGCGTGTACGAAGAGCAGCCGGAGGTCTCGGGAGAGCGCCCGGAGCGCTCGGTCGGGCGGATGGCCCTTTGCGAGGTGCTCGAGGAGCGCACGCTCGAACCGGTACTCGGCGGGGAACTCGCCGAGGGCCCGGACCGGGTCGCGGTGCGTGGAGTACGCCCGTCGCGCCTCATCGCCGATCCCGACCGTCCCACCGGCCGGCAGCGCCGTGAGGTAGACCTCGACCGCCCCCGCGACGTCCCCGCGTACGAGCTGTCGTCCCACCTCGTGGGTCACGGGACGCACCTCTCCGAACCGCTGGGGGCCGAAGAAGTTCGGGAAGCCTCCCGCCCCCCGCAGTTCCGCCTCCGTCTCCCGGAACCGGCGGATCGCCTCTGCCGGAGGTAGGTCGAGCTCCGTGACGCGGACCTCGAAGGCGTTCCCGTAGTGGTGGCCGAGCACCAGCCCGTCGCGGGCGCGATACGCGTCGAGGACCTCCACCCGAGGAAGTCCGAGCTCTCCCTCGGGGAGCGGGCCGCGATAGGAGAGCAATCGGTCGGTGACGGCCCGGCGGTCCTTCGTCCCGGACCACTGTACCGCGTGCGGAGCGAGCCCGAGCCGTCGGGCGATCGCCGCGCCGAGCTCGTGTTGTTCCCAGTCTTGGCTCGCGACGCGGAGGACGGCGAACGCCCCCTCGGGATCCGGGAGCGGATAGCTCGAGACCTCACTGACCCGGAACTCCTCGGCGCGCGCCTTCGTCCGGCCCGCGACCGGCGCCGTGGAAGAGAGGAAGAATTCGGTCCCGACCGCCCGCTCGGAGACGGGAGGGGCCCAGCGCGTCACCCCCGGCGGAGTCCGGCCGTCATTATTACCTAATGGCTGAATACGCCCCGGGGACCCGATGATCCAGGCGACGGCACGGGTCCTCCGAAACGTTATCGAGCTCGAGGTTGGCCGAGACACCTGGGTCGGCCGCCCCAAGGAGGCCGCGGAGGCCGGATTCGGCCGCCGGATCGCCGCGCTCTTCTCGACCGATTACGTCGTCCTGCGGCCCGAGGCACCCGAGGAGGTCTACGCCACGGTCTCCTATCGCTCGAAGAGCGATGAGATCCGGATCCAGATCGGCGAGGAGCACTGGAAGACCCAGGCCACGGCGTTCGGGCCGATGACGATCGAATACGGCGGGGTGCGCTACACGATCAACGAGCGGGTGACGGGCCGGTTCGCGATCTTGAACGGGGCGGAACCGGTCGCGGTCGGACAGCTCGGGTTCCGTTCCTGCGTGATCCGCGACTATCCGGTCGATCTCGAGACGTTCCTCGCGACCCTCGCGCTCGGCTACGTGGTCCGCACGCTCACCAAGGAGATGTTCGGCTGAGCCGCATCACGGACGGCGACCGACCGGGACGAGAGGGGCCGGCACCGTGGCCCGTGTGCTGTGGATCCTCGGACGCAGCCCGCGCGCGATGCGATGGCGATGGGCCGAATGATGGGGGAGGGAGAACATGTGGTACGGGATCGGCAGCAGGACGCCGGCTCCCGCCACCACGGTGAGCGCCGCCACCGTGTAAGCGAAGTGGACGCCGTACGTCGCGTAGAGCCAACCTCCGACGAGCGTGCCGAGGAGACTGCCCGCACCCGCGAAGGCGTTGTAGAGCCCGAGCGCGCGGCCTCGCGCCGAGCGGCCCACCAGGCGGACGAGGAACAGCGTGCTCGCCGTGCTGATGAACGCCCACGTGACGCCGAGGAGGGCGTTCAATAGGGTGAGCCAGAGGAGGAGCGTCGGCGAGCCGAGGCCGAGGAGAACGTAGACGGGTCCCCACAAGAACAGGAGCATCAAGAGCACCCGCCCTCCGAGCGACTCGAGGAACACGGACTTCGGAGAGTGACGCTCGACCGCCTTCCCTGAGTGGAAGAAGAGGGCGGTCGACGCCGCCGCCGAGCCGAGATAGACGATGAAGACCCCGGCGTCCGAGAAGTGGGCGCCCTGCCAGAGGAAGACCGGGAACGGACCGTAGAAGATGTCGAAGCCGACGCTCATGAGTCCGAGCGCGGCGAGGAAGACATACTCGCGACCGGGAAGGCGCTCCCGACTCGGGCGGGTGAGATCGATCAGTCCGACGACCCGCGAGCGGAAATGCCGCAGACGTTCCACCACGCCCCGGTGGAGGTGCACGAGGTCGGCGACCGAGCGGCGATCGACCCGCGCAGCGGAGGCCGGTTCCTCGATCCACGCCCAGGCGATCCCGGCGGAGACGAGCGCGAGGACACCGGAGACGATCAGCAGGGCGGTCATCACCTGGATCGCCGGCTGGTTGTAGCCGATCACGAAGAGCCAGACGAAGCCGAGCCCGAGCCCGACGGTCGTTCCGAGCCCGGAGATCAATCCGAAGAGGCCGATGTCCTGGGGCCACCAGCGCTTGTGCCGGGTCTCGAGGAGCAGCATCGTGCCGATCGGGGCGCTCGCCGCGGACGCGAGGCCCTCGACGACGTTGAGCCAGAAGTACGTCAGCAGGTCGTGGGCGAGGGCGATGAGGATGATGCTGACGCCCGTCGCGAGGAACGACCCGACCAGGAAGAACTTGCGGTGCGCGATCCGGTCGGAGAGGTTCCCCCATAGGATCGTGAACGGGACCTGGCTCATCGCGCTCGCCGCAATGATGATCGTGACCGCGAAGGCGCTCGCGCCGAAGTGCTGGAGCGCGAGCAGCGGGATGAGCGGCATCGCGATCCCGTCCGAGATCGCGAGGGGAAGGTAGGAGAGGAACCAGAGGTCGCTCGACGACGGGCGGACCACGGTGCGGGCTTTGATGTCGAGCGCCACGACCTCCGCACCTCGGTGAGGAGTCGAAATCCGGGACCCGGTGGATAAAGAGTCGGTTCGTTGCGAAGTGCGCGCGCCGTCGTCCGGCGCGGACCCGTTCCGGGGTCGCACGGCGCGTCAGCGTTCCGAGAGGCCGAGCTCGACCACGAGCTCCCGGTGCTCGGCTTCCGAGATCCACTCGACCCGCAGGTACTCCGCGAGGTAGGCGTTCGAGACGCCGAGCTTCTTGGCCTCGTTCACGACGAACCGGTAGGCCTCGACCTCGGTCCACCGCCGAACGTAGCTCACGCCGGGGGGCCAGAGGTCGGCCCCCCCCTGGCGTTGGACCACGTGGCAGAGCTCGTGGTAGATGTCTAGAAAAAGCATGAGCGCCGAGCTCGAACGAAGATGCGCCTCGCCGATCACGATGCAGTCGGCGCCGGGCGAGACGATCGGCCGCCACTCGCGCCGCACCCCCTTCGGGAGCTCGAACGGCGAGACGTACATCCACATGTCCTGGGGTACGAGCTCGATGTACGTCGACCGGAACAACTCGGCGCGCGGCCCGGGCTTCGGGACGAGACGGCGGGCGGCGTCGAGACGGTCGAGACCGGGGAAAGCGGCGAGGATCGGGTGACGACCGAGCGGCAACTCCCGGTGGATGCGAAAGCCCCGCGGCGTCCCTTCGTCCGAGTCGTGGGGGCTCGCCGGTCGGCTCATTCGTCGCCCCGAACGCGCGAGAGAGATAAAGGCCCCGGAGCGGCGATCCGCTCCCTAGCGTTTTCCCTCCGTCCGGCTTCCCCGGCGTCGTGACGGCCCGCCCGGTCGACTTCGGCTCGATCGCCGGAGTCGCCGTCGGCCACGCCGAGACCGCCGACGGGACGAGCGGCGTCACGGTCGTCCGGTTCGACGCTCCCGCACCGACCGTCGTGGACGTGCGGGGGGGTGCCTCGGCGACGTACGACACGGCCTCGCTCTCGCTCGACGCGACGTTCGGGCGGCGGTGGGCGGTTTTCCTGTCGGGGGGAAGCCTGTACGGTCTCGACGCCGCGCGCGGGGTCCGAACTCGGATCCTCGAGACGGGCGGGGGGCACCGGGCCTTCCGCAACCCGAACCTCGTCGTGCCCATCTCCGGTGCGGCGCTCTTCGACCTTTCCGCGACGCGCGCGCCGGTGCCCGACTACCTTCCGCTTGGGTACGAGGCCACGCAACGCGCGGTCCACGGAACGGTCGCGGTCGGCCGCGTCGGCGCGGGCGCCGGCGCGACCGTCGGGAAGTACCTCGGGCGGGTCCGTTCGATGCCGGGAGGCGTCGGTGCCGCGGCGAGCCGAGACCGACGATTCGGTGCGGTCGGGGTCCTGGTCGCGGTGAACGCGGTCGGAGGGATCCGGGACCCGGCCGACGGCCGATGGGTCGCGGGCGCGCGCGGGAAGCGAGGCGAGATCGTTCCTCCGACGGACGAACGCGGTCCTCGCGACCGCGCGACGGGCACTACGCTCGCCATTGTGGTCACCGACCTCGCGGTCGACCGGCCCACGCTCTCGCGGATCGCCGCGATGGTCCACTCGGGGCTCGCGGCGGCGATCTCTCCCTTCCACAGCACGACGGACGGGGACGTGGTCTTTGCGGCGACAACGGAGCGGAGGCATCGGGAAGGAAAGGACGCGCGGCCCGGCGAAACGGCGGACCGGCTCGGCGTCCGGGCCGCCTCGCTCGCGATCGTGGCGCTGCTGCGCGCGGTGGGCCGGTGAGCCCCGCGTCCTAGGCCCCGGGCCGTCGCCGCAACGACGTGCCTCGCAGGCCCCGGATCAGATCCGCCTTCGTCACGATCCCCCGGACCTCGCCCCGGTGCGCCACGAGGACCCCCGGGTACCTCCCGAGGAGCGGAGGAAGGAGGTCGGCCGGGAAGCCCTCGTCGACGACCGGGTACGCGACCTCGAGCACGTCCCGCACGTGAAGTCGGTGGGCGTTCGCCTGCGCGATCGCCCGGAGCAGCGCCGACTCCGACAACGAGCCCACCACGCGTCCGTCGTCCAGCACGGGGAGTTGGGAGAAGCCCCCGCTCTCCATCCGTTGGGCCGCGGTCGCGAGGTTCGCCGACGACTCGACCGAAGTGAGCCCATGACTCATCAGTTCGGAAACGGTGAGACGCGGGGCGGCGAGGCCTTCCTGTGCCTCCAGGTACGCCAAGATGCGTTGGACGAGGTCGTAGGACGGTCGGATCTGCCCGCGCTCGATGCGGGAGAGCGTAGCATCGCTCCGACCGACCGCGCGCGCGAGCTCCCCGAGCGAGATCCCGAGCGCGCCGCGCCGCCGGCGGATCTCCGCGAGCGCGTCCATCCCGGGATGGACGCACGAACCCCGTTAATGCTGTTTGGGAAGGTTGCCGGGCGGTGCGGGGAAGGTTCGGCGACCTTAAAGGGCGCTGGCGAGGCGTACCGGCCGGCGTACCGAAAGGTAAAGGCCCTCCTCGACGATGCCCTGAGCGGCTCCATGGAGTCTCCCCCTCGCCGCATCGCGTGGATCAGCCCGCCGCCCGAGATCTGCACGCTCTGCAAGGAGCCGCTCGGCGTCCCCGCTGAGACCAGTTCCTGGAACGGGAGTCCCGCGCACCGCGACTGCGTCCGGATCCATCTGCTCCAACGAGACCCGGCGTTCCGGGACAGCGGAGAGCTCGAGGAGCCGACCGAGGAGCCCGGCGAAGGCCTGGACGGAGTCCTCCCTCGGGACGACGACGAGACCGATTTCGACTAGGGGAAGCGACCTCCCGGGAACCCGCGCAGGGCCCCGCAGAGCCCCGGTCTGTCGCTATTTCGGCTTCGCAACCCATAAAAGGACCGAGTTCGTGGAGCCGCCAGCCTGTGTGGCCAAATCGGGGGTAACTGCATGCCGGAAGTTGTCATCACCTGCGACTGGACGATGATGAGCAACCACCACGGAAAGGAGTTCCTCGGATTCGGAACGACGACCCCGGCGTTCATCTTCCCGGAGTCGGTCTACCAGCGGCTCTTCTACCCGATGATGGCGGTGGACGAGCACGGGTACCCCCAGCAGGCTCCCTACGGGATGCGGAAGATCGAGGCGTCCCTGATCGACGGAGGGTTCGATGCCCGCATCGTCCACCCGGGCCATCTCGACAAGTACCTCCCGGGAGAGGCCAAGGTCCTGCTGATCTCGGGGCACGACTACTTCGGCCTCAACCCCCCGAGCTCCACGTTCGGCGGGGTCATGCACCGCGAGCCGCTCAACAGCGTGAACTTCAAGCGGATGCTGACGCAGCCGGCCGTGGTCGAAGCGCGGAAGCGCGGGCTCAAGATCATTGCCGGGGGGCCGTGCGCCTGGCAGCTCGCCCCGTCGACACGCCAGAAGCTCCCCTTCATCCAGGAGTTCCTCGACTCGATCGGCGGCATCGACACCGTGGTGGAGGGCGAGAGCGATGTCTTCGTCCGGGAGATCGTGGCGAAGGCGCTGCACGACGAGTTCCTGCCCCCCCACGTCGTCCTCGCCGCGAAGGAGGCGCCCAAGGTCGAGCAGATCTCCTCCATTCGGTATCCGAGCGTGAACGGCCTCGTCGAGATCGGCCGCGGTTGCTGCCGCGGCTGCTCGTTCTGCTCGGTCACGACCCGACCGACCCGCTGGTACCCCCTCGAAAAGATCGAAGAGGAGCTCAAGGTCAATGCGACCCTCGGTATCCGCAAGGGCCTCCTGCACTCGGACGATGTCTTCTTCTACGGCAGCCCGAACATCATGCCGCACGAGGAGAAGCTGATCCCGCTCCTCCAGCTCGCGAAGCGCTACTACGAGCAGGTCGGTTGGTCCCACGTCGCGGTCGCCTCGCTCATGACCAAGCCGAAGCTCCTGCAGAAGTGCGCCGAGGTCCTCATCGACGACAAGCAGGCCTGGTGGGGCGTCGAGGTCGGTGTCGAGACCGGCTCGCCGCACATGATCACCGCTGCGATGCCCGGGAAGGTCGCCCCGTTCAAGGCGAGCCAGTGGCCCGAGCTCGTCGTCCAGGCCGCGGGCCTCATGAACGACAATCACGTCTATCCGGCGTGCACGTTCATCGTCGGGTTGCCGCAGGAGACGGAGGAGGACGTCCAGCGGACGATCGACCTCATCGACGACTTGTGGGAATTCAAGGCGCTCCTCGTCCCGATGTTCTTCGTTCCGCTCGGCCACCTCAAGTCCCGGGATTGGTTCCGCCGCGACCGCCTCTCTCCGCTCCAGGAGGAGCTATTGAAGCGCGCCCTCACCCACGGCATTCGCCAGTCGAAGTCGATGCTCCGGGACTTCTTCGATTGGGAAGGGACGCATACGCGCGTCTACCGCAGCGCCTTCCGCGGGTTCATCGGATTCCTCGAGACGATCGCGAAAGTGCACGGGCTCTGGAGCGAATCCGGCCGACCGGGGCGGTCCTTGGCCGACCCGACCCGGAGCCCCGAGCGCCTTCCCGTGCCCACCATCCCGGTCCGCGAGTGACCTCGCTTCGCCGGCGGTCTCACGCTTCGTCCGCCGGGAACTGCCCGGTCGATGGCCCTTCGGGCCGATGCACGGTGCGCGGGCGGTACCGGGGCAGCGCCGGCTCCTCGCCCGGAAGGGCGCGTCCCGCAACGACCTCGAGCGGTGTCTCCCGTCCGTTCCCGTCGTAGGCCCGCCAGGAGCCGGGGCCGAACGGGGCCCCGAGGATCAGGTGACGCGAGCCCCAGTTTCGGAAGAGCTGCAGGTCGGCGTCGGACGGATGGAGCGCTCCCGAGGGATGCGAGTGCACGGTTCCGACGACCGAGAGGTCGGCCGGTAACATGTACAGGTGGAAGTTCGCGTGGCGTCGGCCGGCGGTCGTTCCGGGCACCAGCAATAGCTCCCCGATCACCCCGGGGGGGTCCGCCCGCATCACGCCCCCGAACTCGTTGGGGTAGGCCGAACGGGCGCTCGCGAGCGCGCTGTCGAGGGCGTGACGCGAGATCGCCCGGGGCGTGGCTCCGAGCCGGGGCGCGTCCGCCGGCCGCTTACGCTGGGGGCGAAAGATCGGCACGAGCCCGCTCCTCCGACGGGACTTCGTCGGTCCACGGGAGGATCCGTTTGCCCCGGAGGCGCTGGAAGAAGCTCGACCCGAACCGCACGAGCGTCGCGCGGCGGGGCGACCGATAGACCGTGACGAAGGAGCCCGGATGGGCGAGGGGGTACTCCTCCTGCCCGTCCGCGATGACGAGCGAAGGGCGGCCGGGGTCGACCGACCGCAGACGGATCGTCCGGAGCGGGTCGACGACGAGCGCCCGGGCCTCGACGCGGAACGGGGCGATCGTCGTGACCACAAGCGCGTCGAGCCCCGGGTCGACGATCGGGCCAAGCGAGCTCAGCGAGTAGCCGGTCGATCCCGTGGGGCTCGCGACGATGATCCCGTCCGCCTGGACCCGCCCCACGACGTGGTCGTCGAACGCGAGCTCGAACAGGCCCATCTTCCCTATCTGAGCCGAGTGGAGCACGAACTCGTTGACGGCGTCGGGAAGCGGTGTCGCGCCGACCTGCGCGCCGAGCTTCATACGCTCTTCGAGGAAGTAGCGGCCCTGGAGGAGTCGCTCGAGAGCGGCCTCGAACTCCGCGGGGTGGTGCGCCTCGACCTCCGCGAGGATGCCCACCGTTCCGGCGTTGATCGGGAGGAGCGGCGCGTCGCACCGGCGCATCGCGTACAGAAACGTACCGTCCCCCCCGATCGCGACCAGTACGTCCGGCCGCAGCGATGCGAGCGGAGCGTGGGGTAGTCCGGGGGCCACCGAACGGACGTCGTCGCTCAGGAGCACCTCGGCCCGGTCCCCGATGGCCCGGACCGCCCGCTCGGCGAGCTCGATGGCCGCCGGCTTCGTCGGATTCGCGGTGAGGCCGATCTTCATAAAGGATACCCCGCCGCCGGCGCGTCCCGGGGGAGCGCGGGATCGCCCCAGGCGAAGACGCTCGTGCGGTCCTCGAGGTTGAGCGGGAAGTGGCCGAGCGCTCCGCCCGCCGCGTTGGTGACGCCACCTCCCGCCTCGATCAGGATCCGATAGGCGGCGGCGACGTCCGTCGCGCGGAGATTGCGCCCCGGCTCTTGGTTCTCGAAGAAATAGGCGTCGGCGCTGCCTTGGGCGACCAGCAGCATCTCGAACGAGGCGCAGCCCAGCGCGCGCACTCGATGCGCGTGCCCGGCGAGACGGTGGGCCCGTTCGGTCGCGCGGTGGCCCAAGTTGATGAGCAGCACCTCCCCCCGCGGATGCCAGGCCCGAGTACGGATCGGGTGGCCGTCGAGAAAAGCCCCCTCCCCCCGGGCCGCCCACCAGGTCGCGCCCCGGTTGAGGTCCCGGACGAGGCCGACGTCGATCCCCGCCAGATCCTTCGAGCCGAGGGCCAGCGAGACCGTGGAGAACGGGAGGTTGCGGATCGCGTTCATCGTGCCGTCGATCGGGTCGACGACGAGCGTGCGGTCCCCGCCGCGGACCACGTGGCCCGCTTCTTCGCTCACGAGGTCCCAATCGACCGCTTCCGTCTCGAGCACCCGGAGGATCTCCGACTCCGCGAGGCGGTCGAGCTCCTCGGTCGGCGTCCCGTCCGCGCCCATCGCCACGACGTCCCCGCGACGGGGCGATCCGGCCCAGTCGCGGACCACCCGGTGGACCGCCAAGGCGATCCGGTGGAGCACCTCGAGGTCGGGCCGGAGCGGGGAGCCCATGGGGTCGGGAACGGCGTCGGATTAAAATGAGGTTCCCCGACGCGGGCGAGCGGGCCCCGCCCGCCAGACGTTAAGTGGGGGGACCGCTCGGCCCGCCGATGGAGTTCCAATTCCTCGGCGGGGCGAACGAGGTCGGCTCGCTCGGCCTCGTCCTGCGCGACCAGGGCCGCACCCTCCTCTTTGACTACGGGATGACCCCCTCGGACCCCCCGGCGTACCCGCGCCCGGCCCCGACGAACATCGACCTCGCGTTCCTCTCCCACGCCCACCTCGACCATTCGGGCATGACGCCGCTCTTGAGCCGCCTCCCCCGGGCCCGGCTCATCGCGACCCCGGTGACGATCGCGGTCGCGGACCTGCTGACGAAGGACGCGCTCAAGGTCGCCCGCCTCGAAGGCTACCTTGCGCCCTACACGCCGAGCGACATCCACGCCCTCCACGCCCGGTTCACCGCGGTCGACCGCCACGGGACGTTCCGGCACCGCGGGATCGAGGTCGAGTTCACTCCGGCCGGCCACATTCCGGGGGCGTCGATGATCCTGTACCGGGGCGACAAGGAGGTCCTGTTCACTGGCGACCTCCAGACGCTCCCGACCCACCTTGTGGGCGGCGCGGAGGCCGTGGAGGCCGACATCCTCGTGATGGAATCGACGTACGCGGGCCGGGAGCACCCCGACCGCAAAGAGACCGAGCGACGGTTCCGCGACAAGGTCGCCGAGACCGTCGAGCGGGGCGGCAAAGCGATCGTGCCCGCGTTCGCGGTCGGGCGAGCGCAGGAGGTGCTGATGTCGCTCGCCTCCTCGGGGTTCGAAACGTATCTCGATGGGATGGCGCGCAAGGTCAACGAAATCTACGAGGCGGCGCCCGAGTACCTGGCCGACGCCCGGCGCTTCCGCCGGGCCCTTGAGGGAGTTCACGTGGTCGAGCACCCGGGAGACCGACGCAAAGCGCTTCGGGAGGCCGAAGTGATCGTGACGACCGGCGGTATGCTCGATGGGGGTCCCGTCCTGTACTACATCGGCGAGCTCTACAAGGACGAGAAGAGCTCCATTTACCTCACGGGATTCCAAGTCGACGGTTCGAACGGCCGACGCCTGCTCGACGAGGGCTCGCTCGTCGTCGACGACACGGTGATCCATCCCTCCTGCGAAGTGATCAAGTTCGATTTCTCCGCTCACGCCGGCCACTCCGACCTCGTGCGAGTGGCGAAGGAAAGCCGGGCCGAGACGGTCGTGCTGATGCACGGGGACCATCGGGAAGCGCTGCGCGACGCCCTGGAAGGGTTCTGCCAGGTCATCCTCCCGGAGAACGGGAAGGCGTTCTCGCTCTAGCTCGGTCCCCGGTGTACGGCAGGTCGATCTCGACCGTGCCCATTGTGACCCGTGTCGGGCACTTCGTGAGCGGCGCCACCCCGCCATCGGGCGGTTGGATGCGGAGGGGATCAGCCCGACCGCGGCCGTCCCGGACGTCGACGTCCGCCGCGTGACCCGGGCAGGTGAGCCGCTCCGCGGCGAGGAACCCGACCGCCGGGAGACCCCCGAGGTGCGGGCAGACCCCCTCGAGGGCGTGCACGGCCAAAGGGGTACGCACGAACCGCACCGGCGTCGGGCCGTCCCTCCCTTCTCCGCTGGCCCCGTCGGGGGGCTCGGTCCTCGCAACGCCGGTCGAGCGCCACGTCACCGCGGGCGGGACCGGCGAACGAGCTACTTCGGCGTCCGGCGGGTCGACTTCGAGCGGGCGGGCTCGGCCCGAGAGGGCGCGGTCGCCTCGATCGTCTCGTCGAGGTCCTCGAATTGGGGAGCCTCCTCGACGGTGCTCTCCTCCATCGGAGGGAGTTCCCCCTTCGGGCGGACGAGGTCGCGCACGCTCTTCCAGAGCTCCTCGATCCCTTCCCCCGTCACGGCCGACACCTTGGGGCGGTCGGAGGACGACTTCGCGACATCCGCCTTCGTCTCCACGGCCAGGATGGGCAGGGTGGGGAACTCCTCCCGCCAGCGGGCAAGAAGCCGTTCTTGTTCCTCCAGGGTGTGACCCGACCCCCCCGACGGGTCGAGGATGAACAGGACCACCGTGGCGGCCCCGCGCACGGTCGCCTCCGCCTCGACCTCGGCGGGATTCGCCCGGTGGGAACGTCCGAGGACCCCGGGAGTGTCGACCACTTGGAGCCGGTCGAAGCCGAGGTCGGCATGACCGACCGCGATGGAGAGGGTGGTGAACGGATAGTCGGCGACCTTTGGCCGGGCCGTGGAGAGCCGGGCGACCAGCGACGACTTGCCGACGTTCGGGAATCCCGCGACGACGAGCGTGGGGTCTTCCGGGCGCAGCCGGGGGCGCTCGCGCAGGAATCGTTCGATGGCGCGCAGCCGCTCGATATCCCGGTCGACCTCCCGAACGAAGCTGGAGAGTCGCCCGTAGAACGAGCGGATGAGATCGCCGAGTTCCTCGGGCCCCCTCGCACTCCGGGTCTGCCGTTCGGCGTCGCGCGCCAGGCCGCGGATCCGCTCTTCGGCCCGGCGCAGCCGAACGAGGGAACGGTCGAGCGTGCCCTCCCCGAACGACGAGGCGACGAGCGAGCGCTCGAAATCGGTGAGGGGCGGGCGCGTGAGCGGCCGCGCTTCGAGCTTCAGGTGGCGGACGACGGTGGCGGAGCTTCGCACGATCTTGAGCTCGGCCCGCAACCGATCCCGCGCCGCCTTGGTCTCGCCGTGGGGAGTGGCGAGCGACGCCCGGCGGAACGCGATGTCGAGGATCTCTACCGACGGACCCGGGAGGGGGCCGGCCGCAGGGGGGGGGGGGGGGGGGCGGGGTGGTTTTAAAAAA
>VFSW01006273.1_pt1 | contig 17491 bp, 16 predicted proteins | sample 5358111 | NCBI WGS metagenome assembly VFSW01 (sample SAMN11554181, study PRJNA540505) | mine drainage metagenome | isolation source: sediment from site ElyBrook_90M | place: USA: Ely Copper Mine, Vershire, VT | collected 2017
GGAGGAACCCTTCTCACCCTCAACGAACCCTTTGACCGCGCCTGGCGCAAGATAGGTCTCGCCTTGGATCGAAGCGCCTTCACCGTTGAAGATCGTGATCGCGCGGCCGGCGTGTACTTCATCCGGTACACTACCGATGAAGAGTCGGGCAAAAAGAACGGAAGCAGGGGATTTTTCTCGAAATTGGCGTTCTGGCGCTCCGAGGACAAAACCAAGGACACCCAGACCTACCGCCTCTCGGTTAGTTCGGTCAGCGGTCATGGCACCACCGTGGACTTGCGCGACAAAACGGAGGCCAAGGTCCCGCCTGCCACCAGCCAACGGATCCTGACACTGATCTATGACCAACTGCACTGAAACCGGGAAAACCATTGGTCACCCTGCCTTCCCTGTGGTGTTGCAGGAATTCCTTTGATTCATGATGCTACGGTTCGCATCTTTAGGCAGCGGCAGTGAGGGCAATGGATTACTGGTACAGTCAGCACAAACGCTGATTCTGGTGGACTGCGGGTTCTCCCTGGTGGAAACCGAACGACGCCTGAACCGACTGGGCGTATGCAGCACTCAATTGGATGCGCTTTTGGTCACCCATGAGCACTCCGATCATATGAGCGGGATTCCTGCCCTGGCCAGGAAAGTGGGTTGCCCCGTCTATGGCAGTTTCGGTACGCTGTCCGACCTGATACAGGAACTCCCCGAGCAAATTCGCATCATTCGGGACGAAGAGTCCTTTACTGTGGGCCCCATAAACATTCTTCCCTATGCAGTGCCCCATGACTCGCGCGAGCCCCTGCAATACGTCTTCAACTCGGGAGAACTCCGCTTTGGGCTACTGACAGACACGGGGTCCATTACGCCCCATATCGAACGTTCCTTACAAGGCTGTCACGCCCTATTTCTGGAAACCAACTATGATCCCGGGCTACTGGAAAAGGGGCCCTATCCTGCCAGTTTGAAAGCGCGCGTACAGGGGCCCTATGGACATCTGTCCAACGAAGTCTCTTCCCGTCTGGCACAGCGTCTTGACCACCAAGGTTTACAGTGGATCGTGGCAGCTCATATCAGCCGCAAGAACAATACTCCGGACCATGCCTTGACCGAACTCAACCGGGCGCTTGGAAACGGAGTCGACCGCATTCTCATCGCCGCTCAGGATACAGGACTGGATTGGATTTCCCTGGGCTGTCCCTGATGGAGTGATCCGTCCGGACGATTGCCTCGAAACAGAAAAAACTTTGTTTGATCAGGTATTCCCCGAAAAACAAAAAGCCGACCCAAAGGCCGGCTTTTTGACAGAGCGACCAGATTTACTTCTTGTCAGCAGCAGGGGCAGCAGGAGCAGCAGGTGCGGCGGCAGGTGCTGCAGCGTCAGCAGCAGCGGGAGCAGCAGGTGCAGCAGGTGCAGTAGCGTCAGCAGCAGCAGGTGCAGCGGGAGCAGCGGCATCGGCAGCAGGTGCAGCAGGGGCTTCGGCCTTAGGTGCTTCGGGCTTGCTACACGCAGCCAAGGTCACAGCAAACAGGGAAGCAATCAAAAGATTCAGTTTCATGATGTATCCTATCGGAGAGGTTGATGATAAATCCTGAACAGCCCCAAGGGAGCCATCAGACCCAAGGAGCATACACCATTTATGCCTGAGGCGACAAGCGCTCACCCCCGGAATCAAAAAAATTTAACCCACCCCGCCTGCCAGGCATCATGCAGCACAGTCAAAAGTTCTGCGTCCATCGCTCTGGCCGACAGTTTTCGAGTATCTGCCAGGCAACGCATTTGTGTCGATCCTGGTTGATGTAATTCGAAACGATCCCCATTAAAGTAAAAAAATTTGCCGGAAAACAACAACTGACTACGGGGATCCAGATGCAAATCCTGCTGCAGACAGCGCAGTTCAAAGGCATCGAGTGTCAAAGTTTCTTCCGCAGGCTCAAAAAACAGGTGGGGCTTGGGTTCACTCAGATACCGCCCCACACATTCTGCCACCATTGAATGTGTCCAATGTACCTGCTGGCGCAACATCCCATCTATTTGGGTAATCAACTCCGGGGGAATTTCGCCCGGATGCGCAGAAAGAGTCAGGTCAGGATCAGCATAGCGTCCTTCCACCTGCAGACGATCACGCAAAAAATCCAGAAAAGCCTCTACCCATTCCTGATAGGTCGGAGCCCGAAAGCCGATGGAATAAGTAAAACATTCACTCAAAGCCACTCCGTCATGGGCACAATGGGGCGGCAAATAGAGCATGTCTCCCGCCTCCAGATCCCACTGTGCCTGTGGAGAAAAACGACGCAGCAATTTGAGGTCGCTGTCAGGCAGTAATTCCAGATCCTCTGTTTCTGCGATTCCCCAGCGCCGAGTGCCGAATCCCTGCAAGAGAAAAACGTCATAAGAATCGAAATGAGGGCCCACGCCTCCCCCAGGGGCGGCATAACTCACCATCAAATCATCCAGACGCGCGTGAGGCAAAAAATCAAATTCCTGAAGCAGTGCTTCGCCTTCTGGTAACCAATGATTCAACTCCTGAACCAGTACCGTCCAGTTTTTATCCGGCAAGGTTTTAAAATCAATGGGACGAAAAGGGCCGTGCCGCAACACCCAACGTTTTCCCTGACGCAGGATCAGGCGCGCCTGCACGGCGGGACGGGTGGCCAGGCGCTTGATTTCCGCAGGGGTCAATAATCCCAGAAAATCGGGCACGGCCCGACGCACCAGCAGAGGTGACTTGTGCCAGTGCCGGGCCAGAAATTCGCCGGGGGCCAGTCCCCCTAAAAGAGTGTCGCGCATGGGTAAAGTGTACCATCCCTCTGCGATTTTCAGAGTCCTCGCGTTACAATGGTCCCTTTGGTTCAGGAAATGATCATGGTTCGCACCCGCTTCGCGCCCAGTCCCACCGGTTACCTGCATATTGGAGGAGCCCGTACCGCTCTTTTCTCCTGGGCTTACGCCCGCCGCCACGGAGGATCCTTCGTACTGCGCATCGAGGATACGGACCGCGAACGTTCCACCGCCGCCTCCACCCAAGCCATTCTGGAGGGCATGGCCTGGCTGGGACTGAATTATGACGAAGGTCCTTTTTACCAGATGCAACGTCTGGCTCGCTACCGCGAAGTTGCCGATCATCTGCTTAAAACCGGTTGGGCCTACCCCTGCTATGCCAGCCGCGAAGAACTGGAAGCGTTACGTGAAAACCAGCGCGCACGCGGAGAAAAACCCCGTTATGACGGACGCTGGCGCGATTCCAAAGCCCTTCCCCCGGCGGGCATTGCCCCAGTCATCCGTTTCAAGACTCCTGTGGAAGGCAGTGTCACTTTTCACGACTTGATCAAGGGCCCCATCACGGTTGCCAATTCAGAACTGGACGATCTGGTGCTGCTACGGGCCGATGGCATTCCCACCTACAACTTCGGCGTGGTGGTGGATGATCTGGATATGCAGATCACTCATATCATCCGAGGAGACGACCATGTAAACAATACCCCACGTCAAATCCACCTAATCCAGGCTCTGGGCGCATCCCTTCCGCAATTCGCCCATCTCCCCATGATTCTGGGACAAGACGGCGAACGTCTGTCCAAGCGGCACGGTGCGGTCAATGTCCTGCAGTATCAAGAAGATGGTTTTTTGCCGGAGGCCCTGCTCAACTATCTGGCACGTCTGGGCTGGTCCCACGGCGATGCAGAGATCTTTTCTCAGAAAGATCTGGTTTCCTGGTTTGATCTGGCCCACGTCAATCGTTCCCCCGCCCGTTTCAACCCGGAAAAATTGCTCTGGCTCAATCAGCATTACCTCAAAGAATCTTCCGATACGCGCCTGGCCACCCAACTCCGAATAGACTTGACTTTGAGTGACGCCCAGTGGGCCATGGGCCCTCTACCCGAGCAGGTTGTCGCCCTACTCAAGGGACGCCTCAGCCATGTCACGGAACTGGCTGAGGCTGCTCGCTACTTCTACACCGATCCGGCGCCTACTCCCGATATTCTGGCCCACCCCCCGGAAGGCGCAATACGAGATGCGTTACAGGCATGTCTGAGCGCATTTCAAACGGCGGCCTGGACCCCGGAGTCCCTGGGTCCTCTCATCAAGCAAACCGCTCAGGCTCACGGCCTCAAGATGGGACCTCTGGGAATGCCTCTGCGCGCCATTCTCTGCGGAACCTCCCATACCCCTTCCCTGGATGTCACGCTGCACCTGATCGGACGGGATGCCGTGACGCGTCGTCTACAACACTTTCTATCCTTGATGAACTAAAACGACAAAGACCGCCGCTTCCCCCTCAGAGAAAGGAGCGGCGATCCAGAAAAGCCAAGCGCCAGCGTGTGATCGTCACGCGGTCCGGCAACCCCACCAGGGTAAAAGGGTCCGCCGCAATAAAACGTTCGGCGTCGGCTCGCTCGTCCACATCAACGATGTAAAAACTCCCCTGCGCTCTCTGCCCTGCATCGTCCATCTTGGCCCCACAGGCCAACAGTTGGGTTTTGTTTTCCTCCAACCAGGCCAGATGGGCAGGACGATTTGCCTGGCGTACCGCGTCATGTTCCGGTTTGTCCCAAGTTTCAATCAGATAAGGCATGATCAGATTCCTCGACGTCAAAAGGTCCCCCAATTATCCAGAGACTGACCACCAGGGTCAATTTTCGGTCATCCTCCGTCAATTCCCGCGCATTCTTCGTCGGTATCCCGCGGATCGGCGTATAATCAAGGGTTCAGTTGACTGATCGAGACGTTCACCACCATGCATCCTCAACTCAATTTTGCCATCAAGGCCGCCCGCCGGGCCGGAAACCTGATCCAGCGCGCCGCCTTGGACGTAGACCGTCTCACGGTCAGCAAAAAAGCCCATGCCGACTTCGTTTCCGAAGTGGACCGTGCAGCGGAACAAGTCATTTTGGAAGTGCTCCAGGAAGCTTACCCGGATCATGCCTTTCTGTGCGAAGAAAGCGGTCCCTCGGGAGATTCCCCCTATTGCTGGATCATTGATCCTCTGGATGGCACCACCAACTTTTTGCATGGTTTCCCTCTCTACAGCGTCTCCATCGCCCTGGCCCATCAGGGAGTTGTGACACAGGGCGTGGTTTACGACCCGGTCCATAATGACCTGTTCACAGCCACCCGGGGTAGCGGGGCCTTTCTCAATGACCGGCGTATCCGCGTGAGCGGACGGACCCGTCTCGACGAATCGCTCATTGGCACAGGCTTCCCCTACAGCCACATGACCCATCAGGAGCGCTATCTGCGCATGATGGCGGAAGTCATGCGCAAAACAGCAGGCCTGCGCCGCCCCGGTTCGGCGGCCATTGACCTGGCCTATGTGGCTGCCGGGCGTTACGATGCATTTTGGGAACTGGATCTCAAACCTTGGGATATGGCTGCAGGCACCCTCCTGATTCAGGAAGCGGGGGGATTGGTCTCCGATCTGGACGGAGAGGGCCGGTTTCTGGAAACCGGAAATGTGGTCGCCGGATCTCCCAAGATATTCGGCCAACTCCTGCCCCTCCTGCAAAACGCTTGAGTCCCATGTTTGAGCGTTTTCGCTTCGTCCTCTGTACCCCAACCCACCCCGGCAATATCGGAGCGGCTGCCCGCGCCCTAAAAACCATGGGGTTTAACCGCCTGGTTCTCGTCAATCCCCGCCACTTTCCGGATCCCAAAGCCAATGCACGGGCTGCCGGAGCCGACGACCTGCTGGAACGGGCCGTGGTGTGCACCAGTCTGGACGAAGCCCTGCAGGGCATCACCTTGAGCGTGGGATTAACCGCCCGACGGCGCGACTTGTCTCACCCCATGCTGTCACTGCGCGAACTGGCCCCCTCCTTGCCCCAGGAAGTACTCGGGGAAGGAGAAGTGGCGCTGGTTTTTGGGACGGAAATGTCCGGCTTGTCCAATGCCGAACTGGACCTGTGCCAATTACTCGCCCATATTCCCACCGACGCTACCTTTGGCTCGCTCAATCTAGGCTCTGCCGTACAATTGGTGGCCTATGAACTACGCCATGCCTTGCACCAGGAACACAGACTTCAGGCGCGGGAATACCCGCCCGCCACCCATGACGAAATGGAACATTTCTACGCGCACCTGGAACGTGTGCTGACAGGCGGCGGATACCTCGACCCCCAACACCCAGGGCGTTTGATGACCCGTCTGCGCCGCCTGTTTTCTCGGGCAAGGGTGGAACGTGAAGAAGTCAGCATCCTGCGTGGTATCCTGAGAACCCTGTATCCTGCCGATAATGGCAGTTCTCCCTTACCTTGAGGATAAGTTTCCCATGCTGGCCCGCATCCGCGAACAAATTGACTGTGTCTTCGACCGCGATCCGGCGGTCCGTAGCCGTTGGGAAATCATCACGCTCTACCCCGGTTTTCATGCCATCCTGCTGCATTGGTTAGCCCATGGGCTATGGCAACGTAATGCCAAATGGTTGGGACGGGCAGTCTCTCAATTTTCCCGTTTTTTAACCGGTATTGAAATTCATCCGGGAGCAAAGTTGGGACGACGCGTCTTCATCGACCACGGCATGGGGGTGGTCATCGGAGAAACTGCAGAAATCGGTGATGATTGCACCCTTTACCAAGGAGTCACTCTGGGAGGAACCTCCTGGAACAAGGGCAAACGCCATCCCACGCTGGCCCCCGGAGTCATCGTCGGCGCTGGCGCCAAGGTGATTGGCCCCATCCTCTTGGGAGAAGGCTGCAAGGTAGGCTCCAACGCCGTGGTGGTCAAACCGGTCCCGCCCCGTGCCACCGTCATCGGAATTCCCGGACGCCTGCTGGAAGACGACCAGCACCAACCTGTCAAGGCCGATCCACAGTTCAGCGCCTACGGTTCTTCGCGCGACGAAAAAGATCCTCTTGCCGTAACGGTGCAGGAATTGGTCCATTTCAATGAGCAGTTGCGTCAGCAAGTGGCGGAACTTTCTCGCCAGATCCAGAGCCTCAAGAAAGACGTGTAAAGGAGAACCCCCATGACCATTACCCTGACCGAATCTGCTGCACAACAAATCCACCAATCCCTGGCCAAACGTGGCAAGGGGATTGGACTGCGTTTTGGCACCAAAACTTCCGGCTGTTCCGGACTGGCTTATGTGGTGGACTATGCCGATGACGTGCGTGAAGGCGAAGTCACTTTCGAAACCGGTGGAACCCTCGTCGTCGTGCATCAGGATCACCTTCCCTTTTTGAATGGAACCGTCATCGACTACCAGCGTACCGGACTCAATGCCTCATTCAAATTCAACAATCCCAATGTCACAGATAGTTGCGGATGCGGAGAAAGTTTCACCACCCGTACGGCAGCCTGAGGCATGTATCTCCGTCACTGATTCGGTTCCACATGTCACTTCCCCCTTTGCTGGGCGCTGCCTGGCGATTGTCACAGAACGCCCACGCCCCAGGCCCTCTGGTCATTCTGACCGAAAGCACGGCCCAAGCCCAACGCCTGCGCGAAGAAATGGCCTGGTTCGATACCACCCTGCGCCTTTCCTGTCTGCCCGATTGGGAAACCCTTCCCTATGACCGGTTTTCCCCTCATCAGGATCTGGTCTCGGAACGCCTGGCCACACTTTGGCAAATTTCCCAGAGCCAGTGTGATGTCGTGTTGGTCCCCATCAGCACCGCGCTCCAGCGTCTGCCGCCCGTCAGTCATCTGGCCGGGCATACCTTTGTCCTGAAACAGGGACAAACCCTTGATGCCGAAGCCCTGCGCCAACAGATGGTCAAGGCAGGGTACAGCGCCGTTCAGCAGGTACTCAATCCCGGGGAATTCTGTTTACGCGGCGGAGTAATCGATCTGTTTCCCATGGGGAGCGTACTGCCCTATCGTCTCGACCTCTTCGACACCACGCTGGAAACCCTGCGCACCTTCGATGTAGACAGTCAACGTTCACTTTATCCGGTTCCCGAGATTCGCTTGCTACCCGCCCGCGAATTTCCACTGGATGAAGCCGCGCGGTCACACTTCCGCTCCAGTTTCCGTGAACACTTCGAAGGCGATCCCTCACGATGTACCCTTTACCGCGACGTTGGCAATGGACTGGTACCCGGCGGAATCGAATATTACCTGCCCCTCTTTTTTGACCAATGCGCAACCCTGTTTGATTATCTGCCTTCTTCCTCCGTTTTATGCCCCCTCACCGACCTGACGGCAGGGATCCGCACCTATTGGGGATCCATTCGCAGTCGTTGGGAACTGGTCAAAGGAGATCGCGCTTATCCGGTACTCGATCCCACGGCGCTGTTTTTGAAAGAAGAAGAATTCTTTCTGAGGATGAAGCCCTTCTCAAGAAAACAGGAATCAGGGCCAGATTCCCTGCAAGCCCTTCCCCCACTCGAGGTACTGCGTCGATCCCCTCATCCTCTGGAGAAACTGGAGGATTTCCGGTCTTCATTTGACGGACGTATCCTGATCCTGGCGGATAGTCTGGGGCGGCGCGAAACATTGCGCCAGTTATTGCAGGAGCAGGGCCTGATCCCCGAAAATGCCAGAGATTGGGCCGAGTTCCAGAATGCCTCAGCACCGCTCATGCTGAGCGTAGGTCCGCTTCTGGAAGGTTTTTCCCTGGGCCAACTGGCGCTCATCACTGAAAACGAACTGTTCCAAAGTCAAGTTCGCCAAACCCGCCGACGGGAACGGCAAAGGACCAATAGCGACAATCTTCTGCGTGACCTGACGGAAGTTCACGTGGGAGACCCGGTGGTCCACCAGGACCATGGTATTGGGCGCTTCCAGGGACTGGTGAATCTGGACCTGGGAGAAGGGTCGGCGGAATTCATGCAATTATCCTATGCCGGTGAGGATGTCCTGTATGTCCCCGTGGCTCAGTTACATCTGATCAGCCGGTATTCGGGCGGACCGCCCGAAGCGGCACCGCTGCATCGATTAGGCAGTGGACAATGGGAAAAAGCCAAACGTCAAGCCGCTCGTCAGGCTCGCGATACCGCAACCGAACTGCTTGATCTCTATGCACGGCGTGCTACCCGCACCGGTTGGGCCTGCCCTCTGGATGATCAGGCATACGCCGCCTTTGCTGCCGGTTTCCCCTTCGAAGAAACCCCCGACCAATCCGCTGCCATCGCAGCCGTACGCGCCGACCTGGCCGCCGCCAAACCCATGGATCGGCTGATCTGTGGCGATGTGGGTTTTGGCAAGACCGAAGTGGCGATGCGCGCAGCCTTCCAGGCAATCCATGCCGGACGCCAGGTTGCCCTGTTGGTCCCCACTACCTTGCTGGCTGAACAGCATTACCAGAACTTTTCTGATCGTTTTGCCGATTGGCCGGTACGGATTTCCGAGTTATCCCGTTTCCGCTCCGCCAAGGAAGTCACCGCGACTTTGCTGGCCCTGGAAGAAGGCAAAATCGATCTGGTCATCGGCACCCATAAACTGATCGGAGAAAACGTTCGCTTTGCGCGCCTTGGACTGGTCATCATCGATGAGGAACACCGTTTCGGGGTACGTCAGAAGGAACGCCTCAAGGCCCTGCGCGCCGAAGTGGATGTTCTCACTCTTACGGCCACCCCCATTCCTCGCACTCTCTCTCTGGCGCTGGAGGGACTGCGGGATTTCTCGGTCATCGCCACTGCCCCGCAAAAACGTCTGGCCATCAAAACCTTCGTGCATCCTCAATCAGATGGTCTGATCCGTGAAGCAGTCTTGCGTGAACTGAAACGAGGAGGACAACTGTATTTTCTCTACAACGAAGTAGAGACCATGGAAAACGAGCATCAGCGCCTGAGTGCACTACTTCCGGAGGCACGCATCGCCATGGCCCATGGCCAGATGCGTGAACGGGAACTGGAACAGGTCATGCGCGATTTCTACCAGCAACGAGTGAACCTCTTGCTCTGTTCCACCATCATCGAAACAGGCATCGACGTCCCTAACGCCAATACCATTCTGATCCATCGCGCTGATCGCTTCGGTCTGGCCCAGTTGCATCAATTACGGGGTCGGGTGGGCCGTTCTCACCATCAAGCCTATGCTTACCTGCTCACTCCTCCGGAGGACGCCCTGACTTCCACCGCCAAAAAAAGACTGGAAGCCATTCAGCAGATGGAGGAATTGGGAGCCGGATTCTACCTGGCACTACAGGATCTGGAGATTCGGGGCGCCGGTGAAGTCTTGGGGGACTCTCAAAGTGGAGACATCCAGGGAATTGGATTCAACTTGTACACCCAGATGCTGACCCAAGCGGTGAAAGCTCTTCAACAAGGTAAAACCTGGGATCCGGAACGGCCTCTCGACATTGCCCTGGAAATCAACCTGCACGCTCCAGCCTTGCTTCCTGCCGCCTACTGCGGGGACATTCACGAGCGTCTGGTTCTATACAAACGCCTGGCCAACTGTGACACCGTCGACACCTTAACCGATCTGCAGGAAGAACTCATCGATCGCTTCGGTTTGCTGCCGGAGGAAACCCACACGCTGATTGAAAGTCACCGCTTGCGCATTTTGGGCCGGCCTCTGGGCATCCGCAAAATCGATGCCCATGATGAAGGCGCGCTGATTCAATTTTCCGCCCAGCCTCCCTTCGACCCCCTGGACTTCATTCACCTGCTGCAACATCAACCCCACTACCGTTTGGCGGGCAACGATCGCCTACGCGTGCTGTATCGGGCACCGGGGGCATCGGAGCGCGCCCGGCAGGTCACCCAGGTTCTGAATACTCTGGCCACGCTGATCCCGCCTTCCTCCTGATCCGTCCTGTCACCACCATTCTGCCGCGCCATCGAAACAGGGATCACTTTCCCATAACGCCCTCAAAGCGGAAATAGAGCCTCAGTTTTTATGATGCGCGATGTCGGACAACCGGATCCGCCACTCGGCAGGACCACTTTGGTGAATTGAATTGCCCGCACAGTCCACTGCCACCGTAACGGGCATATCCTCCACCTCGAATTCATAGACTGCCTCCATGCCCAAATCAGCGAAGGCCACCACCCGTGCGGCACGAATCGCTTTGGCAACCAGGTAAGCCGCCCCCCCTACAGCAATCAGGGAAACCGAGTGATGTTTTCGGATGGCCTCGATTCCCTGGGGACCGCGCTCGGCCTTGCCGATCATCCCCATCAGCCCTGTTCTTTCCAACATAAACTCCGTAAACTTGTCCATGCGGGTGGCAGTGGTGGGGCCTGCGGGGCCCACCACCTCTCCCCTCACCGGATCCACGGGACCCACGTAATAAATGAAGCGATGGGTAAAATCCAGTCCTTCCGGCAAGGGTTCCCCCCGGGCCAGCAACTGCTGGATACGCAAATGGGCCGCATCGCGCCCAGTCAGCAATTTACCGCTCAAGAGAAGCGTGTCGCCGGGTTTCCAGTCCGCCAGATCTTCCTTCCGCAGGGTATCCAGATTCACCCGACGAGCCGTTGGAGCAGCCCGCCAAGTCACTGCGGGCCAATCTTCGAGTCGGGGTGGGGTCAGGGAAACCGGGCCAGAGCCATCCAGGGTGAAATGAATATGGCGCGTGGCAGCACAATTGGGAATCAGGGCCACCGGCAGTGATGCCGCATGGGTGGGATAGTCAAGGATTTTGACATCCAGTACCGTGGTCATTCCGCCCAACCCCTGGGCGCCGATGCCCAAGGCATTGACCTTATCATACAGTTCGATGCGAAGAGCCTCCACCGTATTGGAGGGGCCCCGTGCCTTAAGCAGGCTCATATCTATGGGATCCATCAAAGATTCCTTGGCCAGGAGCATGGCCTTCTCTGCCGTTCCTCCAATGCCGATCCCCAGCAACCCGGGAGGGCACCAGCCAGCGCCCAGAGTGGGGACAGTGGTCAAAACCCAATCCACCAAGGAATCCGAAGGGTTGAGCATCACCAGTTTGGCTTTGTTTTCCGAACCTCCTCCTTTGGCCGCCAGGATGACTTCCACTCTCTCTCCCGGAACCAGTGATACCTGGATCACCGCAGGAGTGTTATCCCTGGTGTTCTGTCGTTTTCCGGCGGGATCACTCACGATGGAGGCACGCAAGGGATTGTCAGGATTCAGATAGGCTTGCCGTACGCCTTCATTCACAGCATCCTCCAATGAACCCGTCAAGTTCAGGCGTACCTTCAGCCCCACTTTGAGAAAGACATTCACAATGCCCGTGTCCTGGCAGATGGGACGATGGCCCTCGGCACACAGGCGCGAATTAGTCAGAATCTGGGCCATGGCATCACGGGCCGCAGGAGATTGCTCCTGTTCCCAGGCGACCCCCAGGGCCTGAACATAATCCACAGGGTGATAATAGGAAATGTACTGCAGCGCATCTGCAATACTCTGGACCAGATCTTTTTGTTCTATGCTGACCACCGGTTCTCTCCCTGTAAAATAGCACCCATGCAGAAAATTCTTCTCTGCGACTGTGGCTATAATAACGCTTCGTGCCCCAAAGTGGGGTCTGAGGGAATTTCCCCCATGCCCACGGCCCGATCTTCAGACTCTCAAAGGGAAAAATCATGTCGACTGAAGTGTTGCACCGTGAACATCGCCATTTTGCACCGGATGCCACTTGGGTTGCCCAGGCCAATGTTTCAGGTCATGCCGCCTACCTGGCCTTGGTCAGGGAAGCAGAACGGGATCCGGAGGAATTCTGGGGACGTCTGGCGCGCACCTATCTGGTCTGGAAAACGCCCTTTCAGACCGTTCTGGATGACCGGAATCCCCCCTTCTACCGCTGGTTTGAAGAAGGGACACTGAATGCTTCCCATCTCTGTCTGGATGTCCCCATCGAACGCGGAATGGGTGAAAAAACCGCCCTGATCTTTGAGTCTGACGATGGGACGGTTACCACCCTCACCTATCATGCTCTTCATGAGCGCGTCTGTCGCTTTGCCAATGCCCTCAAGTCTCTCGGCATCGGCAAGGGAGATCGAGTCATCATCTACATCGCCATGTCCATCGAAGGCATCGTCGCCATGCAGGCTTGCGCCCGGATCGGGGCCATTCATTCCGTGGTTTTTGGTGGTTTTTCAGCCAAATCCTTGCAGGAACGCATACTGGACACAGGCGCACGCCTCATCATCACCGCCGATGGCCAGAAACGTGGGGGCAAAATTATCCAACTCAAGGCCATTGTGGATGAAGCCCTGAGCATGGGTGCTGGAATGGTGGAAAAAGTCATCGTCTACGCACGAACTGGAGAAAATATTCCCTGGGACTCCGCGCGGGATCTATGGATGAAACCACTGGAAGAATCCCAATCACCGCTCTGTATTCCGACTTGGGTAGAAGCAGAACATCCCCTGTTCATACTCTACACCTCGGGATCCACAGGCAAACCCAAGGGCGTACAGCACGCCACCGCCGGATACCTGTTATGGTCCATCCTGACCATGACCTGGGTCTTTGATCACCACCCTGAAGACGTCTACTGGTGTACCGCCGATATCGGCTGGATTACCGGCCATACTTACGTCAATTACGGTCCTCTGGCCGTAGGAGCCACCCAGGTCATTTACGAAGGGATTCCGTCCTGGCCCCATGCTGGACGATTCTGGTCGATGATTTCACGCCATCGGGTATCCGTGTTTTATACCGCCCCCACCGCCATTCGTTCCTTGATCAAGGCCAGCAATCTGGATCCCGAAATTCACCCCCAACGTTTTGATTTGTCCAGTCTGCGTCTTCTGGGTACGGTGGGAGAACCTATCAATCCGGAAGCCTGGATGTGGTACTACCAACAGGTAGGAAACAGTCGTTGTCCGATTGCCGATACCTTCTGGCAAACAGAAACCGGGGGCCATGTCATCGCCCCCTTGCCCGGAGCCACCACGCTCGTCCCGGGCTCCTGCACCCTACCCTTGCCCGGCATCGATGCGGCGGTGGTGGATGAAACAGGACAGGAAGTCCCTCCTGGACATGGCGGTTCGCTGGTCATCCGCCGCCCCTGGCCCGCCATGCTGCGAAATCTGTGGGGCAATCCGGAACGTTTCCAGAAAACCTACTTTCCTTCCGAATTGAAGGGATATTATTTGGCGGGAGATGGGGCAGTCAAGGATCCTACGACGGGTTATTTCACCATCACTGGACGCATCGACGACGTCCTCAATGTATCGGGACACCGCCTGGGCACCATGGAAGTGGAATCCGCTCTGGCGACCCACCCTATGGTGGCAGAGGCAGCCGTGGTGGGGAAACCCGATGACATCACAGGAGAAGCCATTGTGGCTTTTGTGGTCCTGAAACAGCAACGCCCTGCCGGAGCAGAAGCCCAACAATTGGCTTCAACATTGCGCCAATGGGTAACCCGGGAAATCGGCCCCATTGCCAGGCCCCGTGATATCCGTTTTGGAGATAACCTGCCCAAAACCCGATCCGGCAAAATCATGCGCCGTTTACTCCGCTCCTTGGCCTGTGGTGAACCCATGACACAGGATATTTCCACGCTGGAAAACCCAACGATCCTGGATCAGTTGCGGGAAACCTTGTGAAACGCTGGCGCGGGCTACTGATCGACCGTTATCTGGCCCGTGAAATTCTATCTGGCACCGGACTGGTGTTCACTGCCTTGCTCTTCCTGTTTTCCTTCTTTGATCTCATCCACGAACTGAACGACATCGGTAAAGGAGGTTATGCTCTGTGGCAAATCGGCGTCTTCGTTGCCTTGGCCCTGCCGGGCCATGCCTATGAATTATTCCCCATTGCCACCCTGATTGGTACACTCTATGCCCTGACCAATCTTGCTCAGCATTCTGAAATCACGGTCATGCGCAGTTCAGGCATGTCCCGTCAGCGACTGGCGCAGTCCCTGCTTCGAATCGGTGCCGGATTTGTGCTGGTGGCTTTCATTCTGGGGGAACTGATCATGCCTTTTACGGAGGAAGCCGCACAACAATGGCGTTTGAAAGCCCTCAACAACCTGGTTGCTACCCAGTTCCGCTCGGGTATCTGGATCAAGGACAAGGGAAGTTTCATCAACATTCGCGAAATGATGCCGGACAATTCGCTGGAAGACCTGCGCATCTACGAATTTGACAATAATCGCCGTCTACAGCGCATCAGTACTGCACACAACGCCCTCTACCTGCAGGATCACGAGTGGGAAATGAAACAGGTGGAAAGGACCCTCTTTACCCCTAAAGGAGTTTCGGTGGTGCATGAAGACCATGTGCGCTGGAATTCCGTTTTATCTCCCCAGGTGATGTCCACCTTGCTGGTGGAACCGGAACAAATGGCTCTGTGGAATCTTCACACCTATATTCAGCATTTGCGTGACAACCATCAACAAACCTTACGTTTCGAAGTCGCCCTATGGGGCAAAGTGTTCTACCCTTTTTCCAGTCTCGTCATGATGTTGCTGGCCCTTCCCTTTGGGCTGCAACGCCCCCGCGCAGGGGCCGTGGGCGTACGTATCATGATTGGAATTGGTCTGGGTCTGGGCTTCTATCTGAGTAACCGTTTTTTTTCCTATCTGGGACAACTCAACGGTTGGGGCCCCATTTACAGTACCACGGCACCCAGCCTGGTTTTTCTGGGACTGGCACTATTTCTCGGCTGGTGGGGAGAGAAACGCGCCTAATATTGGCGCATGGTCAAACCCAGCAAACGATCATGAAGAAATTGCCCCTCCTTGTCCACCAGGACCCAGAGCAGGCTGATTCCCGTTAAATATCCGGGAATCGCCAGAACATAACGCAGAAAGGCCCGTCCCCAGGAGGGGGGGTGCCCTGTGGAATCCAGCAATTGAAGATGCCAGGTGCGCATCGGAATGGTTTGTCCTGAACGGTGCCAGAACCAGGAAAAGTAGAGCCCCACCACGCCAAACAAATAGAGACGATACCACTCGCGCAACTCGGGATGCAGCGCATAATGGGTCAATCGAACGAAAGGCAAAGCCGCCGCAATGAGTACGCCCGCTACCAACAGGGCCTCATAGACCCAACAGATCAGGCGGGGTCGCAACGGCAAACGTATCCATGAGCCGGGAGTCAAGGAGTCTTGCCCGCAGGGACAGGTGCCCCCGGCAAGGCTCCCGAGGAAGGAACAGAACCGGTTACCACGGCAGGAGTTGGCTGAGAACTGGAAACAGGTACGGTTTGCGTCAAAACAGGTACTCCACTGGCAGTTACAGAGGAATGATGAGCACGCCAACGGGATTTGATGGCGGCACGTTTTTCCGGGGGGAGTGCATGAAATACTTTATAGTTGTGACGTGCCTGGTCGCGAGTTGCTTTGGATAAATGCGTCCAGATCGGGATGTTTTTCTCAAAACGCGCTTGTTCCGTCGGAGACAGTTTTGGGTAATGTTGAGCCGCACTCAACAGCCTCTTGCGCTGTAAGGAAGAAAGGTGATCCCAGTCCCGGGCAGCTGGTGCTAAAATAGTCTTCTGCTCGGGAGTCAATGAGGACCACACAGGTGACGATACCATTTCCTGTGCGCCTGCGGTGCTCCATAAAAGCAGCAGACAAACCGCAATCAGCGCTTTTCCTGAAGCCATTCAGTAAAATCCTTTTGGGCTAAATCCTGAGGGGGTATTTCTGCTGCCAGAATTCTGGCTTCGAGCAATCCCGCCTCCTCCTCTGACTCCTGATGTTTGGCCTGCCACCAAAAACCACAGAATACCAGGGAAAAAACCAGCAGAACGGACATCAGAGACCATCGCCCCGCATAGTCGCCCACGGCCAAATGTGTTCCATTCAACGACCACCCCGTCCTCCCCGTGGAAATACACATTTGCGCAAGCACTTTCTGGCGTTGGGTACGCAAACGTGCCAACACCAAGGGATCAAGATCATTGAGCCCCCGATCCAGTTGCTGACAAAGCAATTTTGCAAAAGTTTTTTCATCCATGGTCATTTAATCCCTGACTAGCCAAGACCCGTGCCAACGCATGAACGGCACGGGAACAGTGGGCTTTGACGCTCCCCTCAGAACACCCCATGATTTGCGCGGTTTCGGCAACATCTCTCTCTTCCCAGTAACGCAACAGAAAGGCTTCTCGTTGACGCGGGGGAAGGTTTTGTAAAGCAATCTCAATCAAAACAAGTGTTTGTTTTTGATTTAATTGCAAATCCGGAACCAAAGAAAAGTGTCGGCCTTCTCCAGAATCCTCCACTGAATCGAGAATATCAAAGTCATCATCTCCCTCCTCCACCCCTCGCTGGAAAGAACCAGCCAATGGTGTCCAGGCGGAACGAACCTTGAAACGCCGATAATGGTCTCGAATCGTATTTTGGAGAATACGCTGAAACAACGGGGGTAGTTCTTCCACCGGTCGATCTGAATAACTCTCAGTCAACTTGAGCATGGCGTCCTGAACCACATCCAGGGCTGCAGAATCATCCTGTACTGCATAGACCGCCTGTTTAAAGGCGCGCCGTTCTGCACTTGCGAGAAATTTGGATATTTCTTGAAACGAAGCCAGTGGAGTCTCCCATGCAAAACTTAGAGGAGAATGATAGCAAGAATTGACCCTGCATGACCAAATGCCAAAAGTTCCTGCAATACAACAAATAATACAGAGATACGGGCCAAAAAAAAAGCACGGTCCGTGGGGACTGTGCTTTTTTTGG